>Ga0209589_1000581_pt1 | contig 52677 bp, 29 predicted proteins | sample CowpeawhiteBW_FD_187525 | JGI IMG/M metagenome (GOLD analysis project Ga0209589, IMG submission 187525) | Root nodule microbial communities of legume samples collected from California USA - Cow pea white BW (SPAdes) (version 2) | ecosystem: Host-associated > Plants > Roots > Nodule | place: USA...
AAAAAGTGAAAACAAGGAAGAGAGAAACGCTATTAATCAATCAGTGTATACCTCAAAAAGGTTAAATCCTCAGAAAGTAAAATCTGTTATGCAAAAAATGTTATGGGAAACGAAGCTTTCACGAATAACATAAGGCTTTTAAGGGAAAAAGGGTACACAGATAGATTGACAGAGAAGAATGAGAAGAAAAACCAGTCGCAATTGCTATACAGTTTCCAGATACCGTTGGATGATTCCAAATCATACGTGGCGCATTGAAAACCGTTGGATCTGTCCAACCTGTTCCAGTAATAATTCACTTGGCACAATACACATTACTATCAAGTAAAAGAGCGCCACGTGGGCGATGAAGAGAAGAACACGACAAAGAAAGTATTATCCGCTGTAGCCAGTTCCATGATAAAGTAGATGTTGAGTACACGTGGCTAGTGCGGGTAGGTGCGTGGCGTGGAGGAAAAGGTGGCGGTCAAAGATGTGGTTGTGGTTGGCGCTGAGATGAGAAAGTAAAATTGGTGTAGCCAACAAGATTTGGTTTTGAATTTGCGTGGATGTGTGGTTCAAGGAACATTACTTAGAAGAAATTAATAAAATAAAATAAAATAAAATATTTACCCATTTACACTTTTGTTTATGCTCCATCATTAGAGTTTAAATCTTATGGTATTCTATCTCTGTTATTTTATTATTGTTGTAATGAAAAGAAAAAAATGGTTAAACTGGTTCATTAAACATTTTTTTATTCTTATTTTAATCGTTTTTAATTTCCACTCGCGATTTTTGATTCTATTTCTATGATAACGTTTTCTCTTGTTAAGATATTTGTACATTTAGAATTTGAATTCATAATTTGTAATTAAGTTGTAATAATTGCGTCGGTCAATATTCATATTTTATGTTCAACTCTGCTTACATATTTATAATCTTTACAATATATATTTACTTTTTAATAAATTAAAATAAAAGTAAGTTTAAGATAATACAATTAGCAGTTGAACAATTGTACTACATAATATTAGAAGATGTTTATTTTATTTTTTTCGCAATACACCTTTTTTTCTAAAAATAGATATTCACTATTTATGAAACTAGATTCAGTTTGAATTGAGAATTCATTCTCCACAAAACCGAATTTCAAAACTGAATAAAGAATTTCCACATTCAAAATTTGGGTCACATTTTGGTTTTAGGTAGTCAAATTCCATTCACAGTTTTTCAATTTATTTTTGAAATATGGAAAAAGAGGGAAGATAGGAGAAAAAATAATTGAAATTAAGATAAATAATTAAAAAAAAATAATCTAAATACATTATATAAAAAATTCAGTATAAATTTTGTTTTAAAAATGCAATGGGAAATATAAAATGAGTAAAATTATAAAGTAGAATTTTGACATTTTTATTTCCATTTTGTGTGTTTAATAATGAAATTAAAAAAATTAAATATTTATAAACATAATAAATACCAAAAAATGTAATGAATAGAAATTATTTATTTTTATTATTGTGAACTAAATTAGTTAACAATTTTATTACGATGAATCAACACTTTTAACTTAAAATATGGTATAAAATAAAGTGATACAATTATGATTAAAGATTATTTTAAAATTTGAAAATTAATATTAATTTAGTGTTGTGTAATAAGGTTAGGATGACAAATACGCTATAAGTTTTATTTGAATTTTTCTTATTGAATTATTTAAAATCGTTCCTATTAGTATATATCCTTCTTGTTTCCAATAACATAATTTAAAACATTTATCTTTTTAATTTATTTTCATATATGTTATTATTCTCATACTTAATCTATTTGAGTTAATTAGGTAACATTAAAAAATTATTTTCACATTTCTCTTTAGTATTTTGTTTCATTTAATTTAGAAAATTATTCTTTTTTTTTCTTTTGATACATAAATATTTATTCTCTCTCAACTTGTTCAATATCATATACTTCACTCATATTTTCATGATATTTTCCCTTGTATCATAAATTTGATTATACGACGTTTTCTTATGCATGATTTTGCTTAGATGATATATTGCATTTTAAGAAACACAAATCTTTATTTTACTTAATTAAATATTTTAATGTTTAGAGTATACATTTGATTATTTCTATTTATTTAAAAAAATTATTTATTGTTTTGTTCACATAAGAAAATATGTGATTATCTACCGAGTTTACTAAAATCTCCAAGCTATGTTTCCTCTCATCATAACCTTCATTACATATATTATTTTCTTATTGAGATTTTGTTTTAATTAAATATCTCAGAAAATATAATCTACAATTTCATTGAATTATGTTTTAGATCAATTTTATTTTTTAAATGTTTTATTTTATATTTATGTTACGGATAAGAACGTATTTAGTTCCTATACTTTAATACGAAATTGAAATTCGTCGAAATTTTGATATATTTTAGTCTTTAAATCTAAAAAATAAATGGATATATTATGTGTCTGAAAAAAGAGTGTGTATGTAAACGATATCTCAATACTCAAGTCAAGAGTGTGCATCAACGAGAATAATAAATACATGATTATTTATCTTATAAATTGAACTATTTAGAATAAATTTGTGGATCTTTAAGTGACTAGACTAGACAATATAGATAATCACCTTGATTAATTTTCTTAATATCTTTATAAACCTTAACTAAACACAATTCGACCTTACTTTCGCAAACTATTGATCGAATATTATGATGCCGGCCAAAGAGATCTCAGTTGTTTAAACGTAACCCAAGCTGGAATCAAGTACTCAATATGGCTTGAGCTAATATTAAGATTATAGACCGAAATAGTCCCAGAGTACCATGCATAATACACTTACACAATAAAAATAATATTTATTTAATTTAAATAATTTTATTTTACTATTTATTTTATTGTTCGAAAGTCCAATATTAAACTTATACTCAACACTTTCAATTATATATTCTAATGTGTTTTTTAATTCTTTACTAAAAATGATTGCTAAGAAAAAAAAAAGTAGTGTGGAATTCGGTTACAGAAAACTAAATTTCAATCAACCTACTATGTCAGAAATCACTGTACAAAACTTAGAATTCGATCTTCGATACCCAAATTGTGAACGTAAACATATATTTATACCTCTCTTTGTAAATAGTATATTGCTTTTGATTCGGTATGCATCAGTGTAAGATCCACTTTTTTAATCTTATGTTAAAGGACCTGACCTTAACTTTTGGACCTAAGGGTTAGTCCATAAAGTGTTCAAAACTCCTAAACCAGCCCTAACCCTTTTATTTTCTACTCTTTTTGCAAAAACAACCCCCTTGCTCACTTCCTTGTTTCCCTCAACAAAACTCTGTTAGGGTTGGTATCTCAAACGTGTCCAAGTTAAGCTCAACTCCACTTTCATCTCACGTAAGTGTTTCTCAACCGTACATTTCTCTCTTTTAGCTCTGTGGTCATGATTCTAACTAGGGTTCACCTTGGTAACCCATTTTGAATTTGTCCCCCTATTTTTCCAGTTATTAAATATGCTCCTAGAGTTGTTGTGTTCGTGGACTTAGGTGCTAGAGTCTTTTGACTAGCTTTTTCCAGGTAAGGGAAGCTAGAGTTTCGAATTCTTATGTTCTTCTGTCTATTTTTGGTCTGTTTTATGTTCTTGGTGCTTGAATGATATTATTGATCGGGTGAAAATGGCTTACTTGTTTTCTTGGATGTTGCTTTGTGTTGTGCTTCTGCCCTGTACGCGTGAATAGTGGCAAGAACTAATATGCTCGCCCAAGAGAGCTCGTCTCGCCTAGACGAGAATAGCAGGAACTCACCTTGGTTCTGCTCGAGCATCTCGCTCAGGCAGAAAGCCTTTGTTTTGAGCAACAAACCATCTCGCTCAAGCAAGAGTGCCTCGCCTAAGTGAGAACTCATGGGGAACCTTGTGTTTTCTGCTTGAAATGTAGCCCAGGCGAGGGACTTTTGTTTTGAGCAAAGAGTGATCTTGCTCAGGCGAGAGGGTCTCGCCCAAACGAGAGCTCGTAGAGTGCTATTGTAACGCGCTCGCCCAGGCGAGGGAGCCTAGCTTAAGCGAGACAGTCCTTGTCGCTTGGGCGAAGGCTTCTAGCCTAAGCAAGGACAATACATGTTTTGTGTTTTACTTTCCCAATTTAGTTGTGGCTGGTTGTTTACCTTGAAAATGCATGAAGTATGTTAATATGCATGTAATGTATGATTTTGGTGCCACGAATATTGTATGAGATTAAATGGGGGATAAGATGTTGCTATGTTGAACATGAAATGAAAAGTGTGAATTTTGTTGGATGGTTAGTTATGTATATTGGCATGAGATTGGTATGATTGATAATTTTATGCTGGTTGGTGAGACATGATCTTGGTGTGGTTTAAGATGTAATTCCATGAATCTCTAGGTGAGATCTTATGGTGGTGCCTCATTGGTCAGGACATAATTTCACGATGGTTTCGTGGTGGTGCCTCATTGGTCAGAACGTAATTCCACGATGGTTTCGTGGTGGTGCCTCATTGGTCAGGATGTAATTCCACGATGGTTTCGTGGTGGTGCCTCATGGTCAAGATGTAATTCCATGACCCTTGTCAGTGGGAGCTCATGGTGTGTCATGGTTAGGACGTAATTCCATGGAGATTTCGTGGTGGTGCCTCGTTATATAATTTAGTGAGGATTCAAGTAAGGATTGCATCCTGACACTCTAAAGAGCCCGTTAGTTTCACGTAAAGCGTATTGACTCAAGTGGTGAGAGTAGCAGGAGGCCCTAGTCTTTGGCAGGATAATGGCCTTAGATGTTTGAAGGCTAACCTTGTGCGTGGTAGGGTGAAACCCATTGGCAATGGCTCTGCAGAGTAGTAGAGGCCACCACAAGTGCAAGCATCTAGTGAATCAGACTGATTATATGTATCCGGGTAATTGTGTCTTTGAGTCTTAGTGTATTGTTTGTCGATCATTATATGCTTGGTGGATTTATGTATGTTTGACTTTAAATTGTATGTTCAGTTGCATGATAAAAAACTTTTTACTCCAGCTTACCCTTTCTGTTTGTTTGTATGTTCTATGTGTGGTTTTTTTTTCTCCTTTTGCGATGATCATCAATTTATTGGTGTGAGCAGATGTGGGAACTCATCGTAATCGTCAGGGTGATGGAGATTCTGCTGCGTAGTTATTCTTGGGTTGGATTCCCTGCTCTGAGTGTTCTTTAAGGCTGAGGCCAATGTACTACCTTGTATTTTAAGTACTGATCAACTTTTGCCTTGTTTAGTTAATAGTATCATCGTGTGCCTTTATCTAAGTATTTGAGATTTATTGTAAGGAATGATATTTATACTCCAATGTTGCCCTTTATAATACTTTGTATGATGTTTAATTTAATTATGTTATTATTTAAATGGGACGTTACAATCGGTATACATCGATTTAATCTTTATTAATATAAATTATTTTTTTAAATTTTATACTTATTTTTTCTAATTTTTTTTAAATATGCTTTTTCAATTTAATAATATTTTATTTTAATTATAGTTAAAATAATTAATTTTCTTTTAATAAAATTGGATATACACGAAAGCGAATGCATTTCCATTAATATAAACAAGATGAGGAGAGTGTATTTTCATATATTTTTAATAAAAGGTTTATTGGAAAAAAAAATCAATAATAAGTACCTGAAAAACTATTTAAATCCTATGGGTTACAATTAAAATAAAAAGATATTTTGAATTGCCAATCGGTGAAAACAGAGAGAAAGGGACTATGGTCGTGATCTGTCTTATATTTCTTTTATAAATAAAAATATAATTTTATTATTATTCTATTTTTTGTATTATAATCTTAATATATTATGAAAATTAAAATCGAAAAAAAAAACTTAATAAATATATTTTTCATATTTCAACTATATTGCGAAGTTGAAATTATGAAAGTAATATAGGGTGTCAGTTTGGTTTTAGAGAATTGATTACGAGTGAATCAATTCTTCAATGTAAAAGCAAAAATTATTTATTTTTCATTTGACATCAATTTTTTATCTTTTAATTAATTTTGGAAATCAAATATATATTCATTATACGTTAGAAAATCAATTCTACATCAATTCAATGCAAAATCAAACACACAGTTAAATTTTTCTAGTGTTAAACTTTGTCTAATGTAACAATACCCATTTTGTAGACATGACAACCTTCTTCCTCCTCACCATTTTTACTAGAGTCCTCAAAATGGGTTGGAACCCGCGAGCTAACTCGGTTCACTATGGGTTCGGATTGGGTTGGATTGAAATTTTTTTACAAATTTCAATACGAGTTGATTTTTGACCCGACTCATCTAGAACCCGACTCACCCGGATTGAACCTGTGGTGAGCCGCCCACAGATAAAAGGGTCACACAAGTATTTTTTATTAAGTTGAGTTTTACATTTGGGTCATGTTAGGTTGTTTTTTTTAGTCAACACATAAATAATTTGTATTTTTTTATTTTGGTTTGTATTTGGATTGTATTAAAGTTTATTTATATTTTAACTAGAATTATAATTTAGTTTTGACTGAACAAAAAATGTATTTTTTTTAATTAAGTGAACCTGTGAGTCAATCTGTTTAATCTCCAAACCCGTAGTGGGCCGAACCAGATTCGAATTTTTTTAACTCATTAAAATATGAACCGGATTAGGTTGACTCACTAAATCATCAACCCATGCTAAATCAAGCCGAAACTAATCAAATTATCCGTTTTGACAGGTCTGATTTTACACTCTTCCTGATTCGTAACTACTCTTCAATGAGGTTCGGCTTCAATTCCCATTTCGTTTATCTTCTTCATTCTGATCAGAGTTTCCTTTTAATCATTAGTTTTCCGAATAGTGGAGGAACGCATCGTATAAGAGAGAGATTAGAGACTATGTTGACCGTTTCTTCTTCTGGAGATGGAAATGGAGGAAACCTTGGTTTCATTTTGAAGAAGATGAAGCAGCAGCAAGGCCCTGCATGTTTTCTAAAAAATTATTACATTTGAAAAATATTAAAAAAAAAAAACATGTGAACAACGTGTTAACAGTATACATGTATGTCACCGTGGAACGTTATTTATCACGTCTAACAAAATTTAACATAATTTGAATAAAGGAAACTAAATCTATTATTTTTTAAAAGAAACGATCAAACATAATCAAAATTTCGAACATGACTAATTCAATTTTAAGTTATAGTTGAGAGAATAAAATTATATTTAACTTAAAAAAGTTCTCATTATATATTGTCAAGAGATTATTTCCCAACATTATTTTTCTCACTTTTACATCTCTCATTTTTCGAATCTTTTTCTTCTAGTCTCATTCATGTCAATTTAAAATCTCCTTAGGTCTTTTTTTTTTTTTCATTTGTTGCATTTTGGTACCTTCAATGTGAACCAATCATTAATATTCTATGTTCTATTTTATGTCTATCAATAGATAATAGGATGATTTATCATAAAAAAAATAAAATTTAAGGTAATATAAAAGAAAAAAAAAAGGTTCAATTTCACTCTGCATTATTTTCTATTCCTTTTTGTTGGTTGTTACTGGTTGAGAAAAGGTCAAAAGAAAAGAGAAAGTGAGATTTGGTCCAAAATCTTTGTCTTTTTGTTTGTGTAGATGCTGCCAAATCAAAACTCCAAAGCCGAACAAACACTTCACTCTTACTATTCCTCAATCCTCAGCCACATCCAATGTGGCAAAAAGCTCAACTTCTTTTATTTATTTTTCAGTACAGAATATTGTTATCCCTTTCTCAAAAGAGAAGGTCCACAAATTTCCAACAATGAAAACAATTGTTATCATTATTATTAGCTTCATGTTTATGAGTTCCTTTCTCAGCCATTCATTACAAAGATGCTTACACATCATGGGCCAACCAAATCACATGTGGCATGTGCAACTTGGTTTATGAATGGACATTCAAATATCATTATCCAACTTTTTGTTGTTGGGTTGGTTTAGTTTGGCCCATAACCAAACATAATAATTAGAAGATGCTTTATTCATTTAAGCCTGCAATTCTCAAACATCATCTTTCACTTCCTCCCACAATCCAACAATCACAATAATTATAATTATAATTATTATTACTATTATTTTATTATAATTAATATAATAATAATAATAAAATACCCTCCTCTTATGTTATACATGTCTTCATAAAAGTTAATTTTGGGTGAGTGAGATATAGTTTTGATGCTACTAAGATTTTCAAAATGTAATATCAGTCTTTTTAAAAACAATATTTGTTTTCCTTCTTTAGAAATTATATGGATCATGCTTTATAAAGGAACAACTATTATCTATATACCACGTGAAAACTAAAGTGGTATATTTTAAAATTTAATAAAGAACCAGAAGAAAGTTTAGAATGATTGAAAATATACTTTAACTATTATTTTTTTCAAAATAGTTTTAATCAATCAAGAATACATTAATTATTTTCAATAATATCTTTATATAGTATTTTAGCTAAATAGCTAAATAAAATTACCTTTTACCCTATAATTTCAAAATTGACATTTTTAACCATCTAATTAAAAAGAGTTCGTTTTAGAGTATCTTTACTCAAACGTCTTCTACCTATCAAAATAAATATCTTAAGTAAAAAAAAATTATTATTATTATTATTATAAATGTAATAAAAAATGAATGGATATAATCATTTTAATCTAATTTGACAAATATTTTTAAGTGTAAGGCATATATCAAGTTGTCATTTGAGTTGTTTATATTTTTTGACATATTCCAATTCAAATGTCAATCTGATATGTGTTTAACAAGTCAAATAAAGTTAATGACGCTGGGTTAAAAATATTATTTTCATTTATTTTTAAAGTTTAGATACCAACATATATGTAACAAAGTTTAGAACAATAACAAATTTTAATTTTATATCCAAATTTAGAAATTAAAAAAATATTTAACCCTTATTTTTTTTATTATATATAACAATAATAATACTAAATTTGTGTACCCTTTCTTCTATTTTCAAATCAATTTGGAATTCAAGAATAAAAAAAAAACAACTAGTTTTGTTTATATTTACTTTATGGAGACATAAAATAAAGTTATTAAATTATAGGATTAAATATGTTTGTAGTCCTTAAACTTGAATACAAACTTTGAATTTGTCTTTATCCTAAACTTCGATATATTTTAGTTTCCAAACTTAAAAATGAATGTATATAGTTCTTTTAACCCAATAACATTAATTTTTTTTTTGTTAAACAATAATCCAAACTCTTATTTAAGCTACAATGTGTCAAATGATTTAAACAACTCAAACGTCAATCTAAAATATTGTTTGTCTGTCAAATTTTTTTTACTGAATTGGTTTAGGAAGATTATACTTTTTTTTTTAAGTTTAAGGATCAACTTATATTAAAGTTTGGAATGAAAAGGAATTTTTATTTCACATTCAAGTTTATCGATTATAAATATATTTAATTCAAAACTAAATTAAATTGAAAAAAAAAGGCTTGGAGTTTGTAAATCGATTAAAATTTGAAGGGAATTTTTTCTAAATAGATATAGCCAATGTTAAACATAGTCACGCAATGTTTAAAGGAAATTAAAAGTTAGACTGCGTGTTTCAACTTAAAATTCAAATACATCTGAAGTGAAGTGGATCAAATAAAGATTATTGCTTTATGCACCCATCAATTTCTAATTGCACCCTTACTAAAACAGGAAAAGTCTAAAACACCTTTTACCATTGCACCACACGTTGTCACCAGTCCCGGCCATGGCTTCCACCATCATTTTGAAATTTGATTGTGTGGTGCACAAAGAAATCGATGGGGTGCATGAAGTAAAAGCCTCCAATAAACTATCTATTGCGCATAATGAACCCATAGTTCAATTTAATTTACATATTTTAGACATTTATTAATAAAATATTTAATTTATAAAATAATAATAATTTTATGATGATAATTATTTATAATTTTTTATGTTGACAATTTTAATATATATAATTTTAATTATTTATATAATAATAATTATATATATTAAATATTATATTTTATTATTTTTAAAATAAATATATCGACATATTAAATATATGTATATCCTATGCAAATATTGTATTAGACGTGACAAATGGTCTGTCCAACTCAAAAAAACAACTGCCAAGTATGTAGTTCATCTGTTTAGCCTAAGCATCGTAAAAAAACAAGCCTATTTGATCAACAGTTGTATATTAGTCACGTATTTATATTTTTAAAAAATAAATATATATAATTACTATGGTTGTAAAACTTAGTCTCAAATGTTATGATCTTCGGACAGATCTTAACATGAACGGGTTACCTATCAAATAACATGTCCAATCATTTTTATTTAGGCGTGGTTTACCATAATCACTGAATTATACCCTTGAAGCAAAGAAAAATATTTGTAAAAAGTTATTTATGGATAAAATATGTTTAGTTTAGTTCTCCTTAAATTGATCAATTATGAAAAAGTTCAAAAAAAAAAATGATAATATTTGTCTGTACAACCATTTACTTTTCTGCCTACTTCAAACGGTACGAGTTTTAAAGTAATTTAGTCATTTAACTTTTTTTCTTCCTTTTAATTAAAAGATATAATTATTGATTTAGTAGTTTAATTTTTTTAAATTCAATTTGTTTTTCATATTTGTTCAATTTAATATTCCAATTATTTAAAAGGATTCAATTTGGTCATTTCTGTTAAATTGGAAATAACAATGTGTCCATACAGAACACATGTCAAGCCGTAAAATTTTTAATTTTTTTTTAATTTATAATTTTTTTAAAAAAATTATAAACGATCACGTGTCAGATTACCGTCGTGCTACGTGGTAACTTACAATCATGCCACATGATAGTGGTAATAGTTGTTTTCAATTTAGTCTTCTACTTAAATTTTTTGTCCAATTTAGTATCTCAATTCTTTAAAACGATCAAATTTTGTTCTTTCCGATTTGAAACCAAATTAATAACTAAGTTTAATTATAACTTATATATACATATTAAAATAATTATTTTGAATTTATACATCAAATCACTACACCTAAACATTCAAATTATTTTATTTCTTACAAGTGTATAAAATTTAAGGTGTAAAAAGTTACAAAGGTAAAAAATAAAATAATTTAAGTATTTAGGTGGAATGATTTGATGTATATATTAAAAAGTTACAAAATTTAAATATTTAGGTAAAATGATTTGATGTATATATTAAAAAGTTACAAGTGTACAAAATTTAAGGTGTAAAAAGTTACAAAGCTAAAAAATAAAATAATTTAAGTATTTAGATGAAATGATTTGATGTATATATTAAAAAAAGTTATTGTAACATGTATGTAAAAGTTTAATTAAGCTTATTTACTAATTTGATCTTAAATTAAAAAAGACAAAATTGAATTGTTTTAAAGAATTTGGATACTAAATTGAACCAAAAATTTAAATAAAAGACTAAATTGAAAATAATTATTACCATTGCCACATGTCATGATTCCACGTGTCATGATTGTAAGCCATGTGACACAATTAGCCGTTTATAAATTTGTACAAAAAAAAAATTAAAAAAAAAAAATTCACATCTTGACACATATCCTGTACAAACACAATGTTAATTTCAACTTAACAGAAAGAACCAAATTAAATCCTTTTAGATAATTGGGTACTAAATTGAACAAACCAAAAGTATAAGAACCAAATTAAATTTAACAAAAAAAAATTGAGATACCAAATAAATAATTATACCCTATTAAAATGAAGGATATTGGAATTAGTCATTAATCCATCACATTTCATAAGCACACACCAACATTAACTTTCTTACTCACAAGCATTTACGTTTAAAATGTTTAAGGAAATTGCAAGGACCAAATTACTTATTTAATCTTTCGCAATTAACTAGCATTTGATTAAATTCTATGTTCAAAATCATTAGTAAAATATATTCGTGAGGATTTATTTGAAAATTCTATGCAACGCTATACATAGTGGCATACATAGAAAAGAAATTAAACCTTGACAACTGATTGTGAAGATTAACGAGGGAAACAATTGTTCCCGCTGAACAACTCAACTAATGATCTTTGATATACAAAGTGATTTCACTCCAATGCTATACGACGAGCACCAGCACAGAATTCTTTGACAAACCATGTCTGATAAGCCACAAAAAAAAAAGCCAAAATAATATATTTGTCTGCTGAAGGCAAACGAAAGTTAATGATTGATACAACAGATACACCATAAGAATATGGTGATTGCATGCACCTTAGATTATGGTCTTCTAATAACGTCCACTGTTCTCTTTCTCCAGGGTTCCCTTTTGTTTCAGTGGACTTCTACCTTCACTTACTTCAGACTCCTTGTTGAAACATTCATCTGCCTTGCTACTACCATTCACGTCTCCCAGTGGAAGACCACCACCATTTGATGATACCTGTTTTCGCATAGCTCGTGGTATTCTCAAAGGTATATCTGTCTCAGTTACATTTTTCTCAACCTTTGGGGCTGCCGGAACATTTTCAGGTCTAGAAGAGAGCACTTTTTGTGGTACGTTCATAGATATGTTCGGTTCACTGATGCTGTTGCTTTCTTTATTGGGGATTTCAGCATTATCTGACTGCGCGGACGGTGGATCTGGAACAACAACTACTGTGGGCACTGTGGACTTTCGCCATTTCTTTCTTTGATTAGCCTTCTGGGCGTTTGATTTGGCCTGCAAAAAAGATCCAGTAAAAGCATAAAATAATAAAACAAGAATGAAGTAATTCATCTGAGTGGCATCCAGTTTACATGTAATGACCATAAAATAAATTTATGACTGACACGCACCAGTGTATTTCCAATATCAGAAAGGGGTTTTCTTGGTCCATGAGTATCAGGGTGGGCATCAGCAGGCCCCTCAACCAGTGCACCCTGAAGCAACTCGGCTCCTTGAGCAGCAAGAAGGCGGTTTTTGTCAGATTCCTCAATGCTGGAATCATTGCCACTCCCTTCAACTTGTGCCTCACTTGAGATTGATGATCTGTTGGCACACTTGGATACTAGGCAACCACAAGAACTCCCACAAGTGCCACCCATAGCTCTGCATTTGCACTTGTTTGTTTTGCAAGATGAAGATTTACTACAAGAGCAGCACATATCTGATGCAGTTTCCCCGGATGCACCTCCATTTCCTTCTGTTGAATTATCTTTCCCATCTTCTGAACTGATATTTGACGGATTGTTTTCCATGCTTACACTGCTTCTAGACTTTCTTTTCTTAAAGTGCAATTTTTTCACAGACTGTACCCATTCATCATCAGTGACATCTTCTGGAACATAATCATCTTCTGTATCTGATATTGATAAATCCATATCCTCTAGTAAAATTGTAGATCGCCGGTTTTCCTAAATGATGACAAAATGATAGTACCATAAAAGAAGTTATTCAAGATGAGAATAAACCATAGTTGGCATTTTAGAGATCTAGCGATATGCAAACACCTACCATCTTGCGCAAGTCATACTTATGCCCTCCGACATTCATGTCATGATACCCCACAGATTCAGAGTATCTCATTGCATTCTGTCATAAGTTTAAATAAATAATAGGGTTAAACAGAGGACCATTGTTTCTTCAATTTAACAAACTGCAGCTTAAAGTTGGAAAGGAGAAAAAAAAAGTTTCATCATTTCTCAAGCTTAATATACTAACCATCAATTTCAACTGATGAATAAGTTCAGACTTCTGCATTTCCAATTGTCTAACTGAACAGCTCAACCTTACTACTTTTTCTTTTAGATCTCTGATTTCCATGTCCTTCTCTCTGCAAGTAACTTCTCTATCTCGCAATAAACACCTGAAATAGAAAAGCAAAGAAAAACATTTAGTCATATCATGAGAAAAGATAACTTGCTACAGATTAACAGATTGCATTTGCGCAGAACATAAATAATTTAACTTTAAATTTTATAGGCAACTTGGTTAACCGTAATGACCAAATTGCAGACAAGCTCTACTACCTAGAGGAAGATGCCAAGTTGAACAAATGATTCATCAAATTCTTGGCTTCAGCCAGGGAACGGACTTGGTTCCAACGTCCCTTGCCACTGAAAACCCGTTCCCGCTCTTCTGCCTCTGACAAGTGAGATGCCATCGAGAGCAATGTTGTAGAAGAAGAAGCGATCATTTTTTCAAGAGCATGTATCCTTGAATTTCTTGCACCCGGAGACATTGATACGACGCCATCACTAAATTTAGCAGTCAAGCGAGAAGATGCTGTCAATTGAATGTTTCCAAAAAAAAAAAATTGTAAAATAGATTAATGCCTCCGGTATTTGCAAAGCTTTTTCACCTTGAATTGTTCATCTTCATCATATCCGCTTCTTCCTTTAATCTAGCAATCTCGTTGGCCATTTTAGCCCTCCTGTAATGAATTGTTTGTGACATGATAATCAGTAAATTGGTTCAACTTTTCCTCCTTTTAAATTCAAATCATATAGACAAAACATAGGTTAGCAAACTTTGCGTACACATTGGAATAAATACAAATATGACTTCATCCAATATCTCTCTAGTCCATGTTTTTAATTTAGAGCTGAGTGAAATTAACATAAAAAGGCAGATATAAAAAGCAGTTTGACTTTTAGAAGAAATCCTTCACCATATTACTCAAACTTAAGCTCATTAGATTTAACTAGTATAACAGCCTACTCAGTCTAAAGGTTTCAGATGAAAAATCAAAGCTTAAAAGTAGAACATACTCTTCCATTTGACGCTCATGTGCTGAACGTACTTCATGCACTCGGACTGTGACTTCAAGTTCATGCTCAATTGCCTGCATCAAAGCCTTCAAATACAAATAAAATGTCATGAGTTTAGCTAAATAAAACACCAAGACATTATTCACCAAAATGGCATGATGGAATTATGATATTAAAAACAACTTATCCTAGATCGCCACCGTACACAAATTAGAAAAAGGGTGGATTGTTTAGAAAAATTGCTTTTAAGGAGAAAAACTATTTCGTCCTTGTGAATCATAAGAATAGTACCTGAATTCCTGGACCATTCCCACCTACAGCACCTGTGTATAAAGAAAGAACTGCCAGTTATTAACAAGTACACAAAATAGAGAAAGCTGCGTGGCACAGTAAATCTCTGAAGTCATACTTTCACGTGAAGAAGTCTTTCGAGATTCCAAGAGTTCTTTTAGCCTTTTTGTAGCCAAGGACGCTTCTTCTGTCTTCCTTTGTAATACCTGTAATGAACTCATGAGTAATGGGAATAACCAGCACAACGAGAACAAGTTATTTGAAAATCTTTTTACCATCTTTTGCCTCTGATTCAATGCTAACAGCTTATGCATCTCGTATTCGTTCCTCCTTCCTTCTTTTTTAAGCTGAAAATGGCAAAAAGGTACATTAATATTAGAATATTCACTAATACCTGATCACTTTCAAATTAGAAAAAAGCGGTCATTCCTTATAAGCAGAAGGTCGCAAATAACCTATATACCTAACAATGTAAACAGAGACAACAGTGTATTATTATTATCGAATGGAAAAACGAATTCCAAAAGTAAATTTTTCCCTCCACACAATTACAGAAGAATGGAGTAATAAAAAGGAATATTTGTTGCTAAAAAAGTTGAAGAAAATTATTCTGTGATGAAATTACCTGGAGAACTTCTTTCTCGCGTGAAGCTTTCCATAATCTAAATTGTTCTGATTCCTGCTTAATCTTATGTTGCAATTGAACCTGAAGAAAATAAAGATTCGGAAATGACTCTAAAGGAAAAGAAAAACAAAGCACAGATTCCTGCTACAAACTGAGTACGAAGTCCCATTAGCAGGTCATTGCACCTTGTGAGATTTAATTCTCTGGATCTCATCCTGCAGTCGTTTAGCTGCCTCATCACTCTTCTGTTTTTGTCTCAACAGTTGAGCCTGAGCTTCTTGTTTCTTCTTCAGCACAGAGACCTGGAAAAACAAAAAATCAGTTCACCTCCCAAAGTGGCCATTCAGAGTTAAGACATCCCAAATAATTGCGGACCTGTGCTTCAAGAGCATTTAACTTTTGGAGATATTCCTCCTTTAACTTTTGAGCTCCGTCATCAGAGGTAGATGAAATATTTGCAAGATTGCACCTTAGTTCCTCAATTTCTTTCTACAAAAAATACAAACGTTGTTATAAAAACAATCATTGAAACACAATATAATTCATGATAGCAGAGACCAAATACCTGCAAAAATTTCTTTTCTTGTTCTAACTCAAGAACTTTCTTTTCATAATGATGCTTAAGAACTGAAGTATCAGCATTATTAAACATCTTCATTTCAGCCTTCAACATAAGAAAAAGAAAAAATATAAAACAATAAGCATAAAAAACATTTAAAATCAATATTAACATGTAATAAAATGCATATATAAAATATTTTGCAACTTTGTCAAATTTGATAGGCTATAAATATTTTCAAAACAAAATATTCAATGTCTCCAAGAAATTTTTACCTCCTTTTGTTCAAGTTTCTTATCCAATTCTTTGAGCTCCCTATCCAACTTTTCTTGAAGAGAAGAGTGTTCTATTTCCTTTGCATGATCTTCCATATCATCTGCAAACAGGTTGCACAAAGTTAAAAAATTATATATTGTTATTTAGGAATAAATATCAATTCACAGTGATAGAAAAAATGCATACAAAAAGATTGGGTGTCAAGAAGTCTAAATGTGGTTGCAAAGTCTAGCTTTGAGAAATCAGACATCATTATCTCATATATTTGATGTACATATCTCAAGCATATGAAATAATATTATTAATTACATCAGTGTCATGGATTAACAAACAAATAAAAGATACACTGTATAATACATAAAAACTACTACCAAGGTTCTACCTGCTATGTCAACTGATTTGTCTTCACAGTCAGAAGAGTACTCATTACCACATGCAAATAAAACATTCTTTGACCGGAATCCACTATCATATGTGTCAACCAAATCGTCAAAAAGTCTAGATTTTGCATGCGAATTTTTCAAACGCTGTAATTCCCCTTCCAGATCTTGGATCTTTGACACATAAGATTTCACCAGGTCATAATCCTAGAAAGAGGTAAGACCATGAGTCAGTTGTGGATTGCTTCATCAGAAAATTGTAATTATGCACTAGCAATGAGTTCAAACCTCGTGTGAATCTGATTCAATTTCATCCCAAGATTTACCATTTCGAATTGATTCTATTTTCATGACCAGTCGGTCTTTTTCAACCTAAATTCAACATATTGGGTTAGACGGAGCAATTTGATCTCAAATAGCACAAAAATGATACTGGAAGCAACTAACAACATTTATCTTTTGACAAAAACACCTAACATTCTATTAGAATTAAGAACATAAAAGGATAGAGGAAGACCTGAGCATCACATGCACGTTGTGCTAAACTCTCACAAGTAACTCGTCGATCTTGAAGCTCCCGCTGTAGTTCTGCATTGCTTGCTTCAAGTAAGGATATTTTGTGTTTGAGAATCTAAGGGAGAAAAGAACAGGAGATCAGAAACCTACACCCGGCAAAAGGAGGGATAACTTCAGAAACTGCCCAAAATTATGATGTACCTGAAGTTCATCAAATGCCCCTCCAGTATCACCTTTGTATAGTAGAAGCTCAGTCTGGAGTTGCTCAATCTGACTTCGCATTCTCTGCATCTGAGCTCCCACTGGATCACGATTAATCTAAAAGAAGAAGATTTGAAATCATCAAACATCTGAGCTACCACATGAACGATTGTCATTGTCACTCCCAATTTAATTTAAGAGACAAAATGAAACAAACATCGAGAACACTAATATAAAGCACTTACGACTGCCTTGTTCTGAATGTTGCGAGCACGGTTTGCATACTTCAGAGTGTTCAATGTCTCTTCAGCATTGGTGTCAGCAGGACTAACACATGCTGCAGCATACCCAAACAAATTTAATGACTCATATGATAATAAATGAAAGTGTAAAATTTTTGAAATCCACCAAGTATTATACCTATCATAACAGTTTTGCTGTTTCCTCCAAGAGAGTCCTGCGTATCATTAGCCAATTCCTCGTCAGGATGATATATGAATTCATGGTATAGAAATCTCAGAAGTAAGCACTAAAACAAAAATCTAGTATTACATTTCAGTAATAATGACTTTTGAAAACAAGTTTCAAGATAGGAGTCACAATACTTCCAAAAAAAAATAAAAGGGATACTTCCTTTCCCAACAATACTTTTAAATAATGAGCATAGAAGTCATCACTCCATCTGTCATGGACTGACATATAGAAAGAACCATACATATCATAGGCAGAGCTGTTCAAAATAAGTATACTAGGCGTAATGCTTTAACAAACACAGTGCAAACCTGTAGTAGTCTTGTTAGTTTACTATCACGATATGGCACATGGCCACCTTCTTTTCGCTTTCTTTCATCTCCCAGTGCACTTATTACATTCCCAAGAGCTAGTAAACCCTTGTTGATATGAATGCCTTGACAATGGAAAAACTAAATGATCATTAAATAGCTTAAAAATTGCATTTATAAAACTCAGTCAGTAGCAGAAATGCATTGCAAGATTTTAAAAATTATACTGTGATGGGCCAAAAATATGAAATACTCTATATTTGTGTAATAATGCTATCCCTAATCTTAACAATATGTTTTACACATACAACAGATTACCTTCTTTCAGACGCATGCCATCGGCACCAGTTCTTTTTGCACGTTCAGAACCAGCAAGGTCTACCAAATGTAGTTTTGCACACAAGACATCATCACCACTCTTTTGCTCCATGGTGATTGTGAATATAGCATGTGATCGACTATACAAATAGCATAAATCACAGTCATCATACTTTAATAAAGCAAGAGTCTACTTCAGTAGAGAGGAGATATGTAAATTTTGATATGCTGTATATTAGAGCGAATTTAATCAATTCACAAATCAAATAATATAAAGTTACTCTCTCCTAAACAACATTGACCCCTTGACCCCACAGACTAAGTATAACAATTTACCTTGACTGACTGTTCATGTTTGTACTCCCAGTGGCGCGTGCCAGTGAACCACGAGAAAGATAAGATGACATTTCTTCTTTAGTCTTTACTTCAGCCTCAGTAACACCAGCCAACGTTATTCCCCCATTCACTGTTTCCCTAATCTGAATGGGAACTCTGCTGGGCGCAGCATACTTCGCAGTAGAAGCCACATCCCCTTTAGATTGATTGGGATCAAGTAAATCAAATACCTCTTCCTTGAATATCTGTAATCAAGTTATACAAGTTCACACTTATCTATGTTTCAAAGTCTGACCACAATTACAGAAAAAAAAAAATCATTAGGATTATTCTTTACCTCGATAAACGATACCCTAATCAAAAACTCTGAGGATTCCTTCATAGTCTGAACCCTCTTGAATATTGTCTCCATCACCTTGGGTATAATACCACCGGCATTTTCTTCTCCGGTGTAATTGGTGCCCATGGTGTATGTCTTTCCAGATCCGGTCTGAGAATAAAAACCTAGTTAAAACAAACTAAATATAACAAAAAAAGCTTCTCAAATAAAAAGGTTCGAATAACCAAAGTCAAAACCATATGAAGAACGTATACCTGTCCATAAGCGAGAACTGTTGCGTTGTAGCCGTGAAAAAGCGCATCTACAAGTGGAGCTACACAATCATTGTAAATTGTGGACGACGGAGATTCCGAACTACCACCATAAACATAGTCATAAGTGAAAGCATGTGACCCAATTTGCACCTACACAGCGTCCAGAAACAACAATTACACATTAAATTCATAAATGCCCGCATATTTCAACAGATTCAAAGGAAACCACTTCTTCTACCTGAGGTTCACCAGGAACAACGGTGATACAATCTGTACAGCCGAGCATAAGCTCCGACGTGATCAGAGGCCGGACGTTGACGGCAACACGTACGCACTGCGGTGCATCGTGGCTTTCCATCTCACACCAATTTGAACCCTAAAACCAAATGAGTGTGAAAAAACTCTGAGAATCGAAGCTGGTGATTCAAAATGGAATTTGGAGTGTGATTTGACTACTTTACCTGATGCGAAGGAGAGAAACAAAGAGAAAGAAGAGGAAGAGAAAGAATAAGGAAAAAAATGAGTGTAAGAGGAAGTAGCAAGCGTTCTAATTTTGAACAGAGAAGAGAGGGTAATGGCTGCAAATTTGAATGTGGATGTGTTGGGTTAGATTAAAACGGATTTGAGAAAACGGCGCTCGGGTCCGAATTCAAACGAGAACCTTAGTCACGCGTGGGTCACGTGCCACTACGAGTGTCAATGAAACTCCAACGGTCAAAATATTAAGCAAACATAGAAACCCCACCCAAAAATGGATAATTATTTAAAGCATACTCCATTAATGCCTCTTGCTCCAATATGCAACACTTTAAAATATGCACACTATTGTTTCTTTTTTACTTTATAATAAATTTATTTAAAATTATTTTTGATTATAATATTTAATATGATTTTGGTTTAATCTATAATGGGCTGTTCTTTTTAATTTTTTATTCCTTAAAGACATTTATTTGAAGACAATTTTAGTTCTAGTATTATTGGAGGTCAACATTTATTTACTAAAATAAAAGACAAAATTGATTATAGTTTATAATTTAGTTCACTGGCATTAATTCGCTAAATTGATTTCGCATTGATCTAATAAATAAGTAATGCAATTTTTATAAATAGGATTCAATATAATATGAATTTTAAAATATTATTTTTTAATCTTTTTTATTTTTTAAAATTATTTATATAATTTATCAATACTATTTTATATCGTCACTTAGTATAATTTTAATTTTTGATTTTCCTATGCTACACTACTAAAATTTTCTATTTGTATGTAATATGTAATCTTAGTATTAATATTAATAATAAGGATAATTTGTAAAAGTTTTGAACTAAAAAAAATACAAGTTATGTATTTAGTATAAATAATATTTACATTTCTTTCAATCACAATGTAAGAAAAATTATTCACCTCTCAATAACTATCTTGAAACTCATTTAAATTATGAATTCCGATAAATAATGTAAAAACAATTATTGACAATATATAAATATTTAAATTTAAATTTTATTAGAACTAAAGTTAATAAAATTAATAATATCTATAAAAATTAAAAATATACGTCAATATCTAGATTCAACTAAATAATTAATATATAAAAATATATAAAAGAAAACTAAATGTATTTAAAATATTAAAATAAGAAAAGAGAGAAATAAAATACAAATTGGAAACACCTAAGAACGCAAAGGACAATGCAATAGACTTTAAAAAATAGTAACATAGAAATTGACGCAAGAAGACGAGGGAGGAAGGGTAACAAAAATTTCAGAGACATAAGAAAGGACTGCTTGTGAGGTTTTATTATATGTCTGGATTAGAGTATTTTTATATGAATTTTATTGAGAAATTGAAATATTTTACAAGAAATGAAATATTAGAAATTAGTATTAGTAATTTAATAGTTTAAGGGAAGAGAATTCAAAATTCACATTAAAAAGAGTATAAAAAGAGTAGAAGTTTGAAAATTCTTATATTATTTTCTCTTATATACATATGCTTTCGGTTAAATCATTCCAGAGGTCTCTATTTTTGTAGTGAAATCTTAAGTAAATTTCCTCATTTTTATTGACTCAATTGAATTTCTATTTTGGAAAATTCGTTGCAATCAGGTCCCCATTTATATATCTTTTGGTATTCTAATTTATTTTATCTACCTTACAGAAGGAATCCAAATTCATAAACAATCGTAATATTTCCTGGATAGGATTGAATAAGGTGGCCAGCAAAATTATGTTATAATTGGAAAAATTATGTTGGCAAAACACCTTGCCCACTTTATACAACATATATGTACTTTGACAAATTTGATGAATCAAGTGGAAAGCAAATAACCTATTAAGTGCTCCTCAATACAAATTGGATTATCACTTTTAATTATATTAGTAATAATATTTTCTAAGAGCTCTTCAACATGTTTAGTTGTTCAACATGCTTAGTTGCCACACTTACAAACTCTAACAAGATGTCAAGATCATACCTGCGAGTATAAGTTCAAATAATATCATCAAGTACAAGCCAAAGATAACTTGTCGAAATCAATCTCTGAACATTTCATTGATGTCAAAACGAACTAAAAGGTACAAACAAGATCGTAACCAATAAAATACAAATTAATGGCAAGCTCAAACCTGTCATCTTACACATAGTTCACTAAAGCATGATAGAAGTATTTTCTCCTCAAGTTCTTCTTATATGAATATTTCTTTAGCTCAAACATATCATCTTACACATAATTATTTTGTATGTTCTATGATTTATCATGTCATCTAGTTGGTATTTCAACTTTAAAGTTGTATCTACTCATACATTCTAACAACAAAATTAAGTAGTAATACTAAATAACTAAACATTATTAGTTAGATAATAATATAGTTCCATCTTTAACATCAAATATAATACCCTCACTACAGTGTGTAATAGGTGAAATTTTCGAAAACATTCATTATATTGCTCAAAGAATTGCACTACTACAAAAAATAAGGTGTTGAAAATTTGGATGATGCTTTTAATAAACACCAAGCTTCATTATATGTTTTCCATTGATTGCCTCCAAAGCAACAAGAGCCTGATCTTTGGTTTCATACTTCAAAAATGCATAACCCACCACAAAAATACAACTATAAATAACACTTTATAGCTAAGAAACGTCAAATCCCTAAATAAAATGATTAATTAAGGTACAGAAATCAGTACCTTTACTTGTTTGTTGTGAACCTCTTAAAAACCTATAATTAATCTTGTATGGTTCTGTACTGAAAAGGCAGTGAGTATGTTAAAATGATGTCACAACTACCATATTCAAATTAGTTCAGCTTTTAAAAACATATTAGAAGGAGAGGGTGATGAAGAAAAATAATAATAAATAAAAAAAACTCAAAAAAATCATCATGTTCAGTATAATAAAAACCTAAAAAATAGCTCTCATTCTTGTTTCTCCAGCTAGAGAGTGATTAACCTCACTTTGTGCGCCTTCCATCACCTCCTTTTTTTCTTATCCCCCATTTCAGTTCAAAATGCACAACATAACATGTAAGTTTTAAAATGGTTGAAATGCCAAGAAGGGGGGCGAGGTTGAATTGGCTAGTTAAAAAATATGATGTCTTTTGAAGGTTTAAAACTGTTTTAATTTGAATCAATTCGATCACCAAGTTTGGATGCAAACACCTCTGGACAATACACTTTTAACTGATCAAAAATATAGTTAGTCAATTGATTTTACTAGACAGATGTTGTACTAGTATAATCAATCGATTGAATTCGAAAATAGTCGACTGAAATACTGGGAAAAATACAGAAATGCAGATTTGTGATTTAAAGCAAGAACAATGTAAAAGATTAATCAAAACAGGTTCCAATGAGTTATACAAACATGCTCAATGTTGCAGATGCCACCAAAATAGTCAAGAATATCAAAAATATGGTTTAAATCCAAATTCTTTAAACTTTGAATGATAATGCAAGAGAGAAGGGTTAGAGAAAATATTGATGCAAAATATTTTTATATTGGTTCACTCAAACCTGAGCTGCATCCTATTTGTCAAGGCAACTTGAGCTTGACTTTGCACTATTTCAAAAGACTTATAAAGTTTACACTCTTACACTTTTAAAATAAGTGTTACGAAATTCAACAGGTTGATTTTCAAATCAATCGGTTGATTTCACTTAACTTAAGTGAAATCAGTCGATTAAAAAATAAATCAAATGATTGAATAAGTCACAGTTTAAGACTACTACAACTAACCTTTTAACCTATTGAAAATTTATTCAACAAATTAAAAAACACATTTTAACCTATTGAAAAATATTTCAATAGATTAAAAGACACAATATAGATCAATTACATCAAATTAATGCTTCAAGGTCTATAATGTGAATTACAAACATCAAGCATTCTTTTCTAATGATTGATCCATGTGGAGGGCACACGTTCAAGGTTTATTCAACATGAATACCATCAAATCTCCATAACTTCATCAATGTAGGCATGATTCCAAAGCAATTGCTTCAAGTTAGTTCAACAAAGCTTCATCAAATCTTCATGAAACGCACCATCTAGGCTTCACATGTCAACACAACATGCACTAAAGTAAATCATCACCTTGGGATCAGGGAAAAGCTAAGCCTCTTAGAGAAAGGTTCCAACTAGATCATCGCCATCTTAATGTACTCCTCGCCACGAGTGTCAAGATTCGTAGCCCTATCAACGGTAAATGCGAGCTCTAACAAAAAATGAAAACCTAAGTTGTAGCTAGATGGTGAGAACTCATAAAAGGGTTAACTAACGAAAATAATGATATACTTACCTAACCTCAACCATGATGAGAAGGTGATGAAGAGTTGTCTAGGCAATGAAGAGTTGCCTAGACGAAATGATGTGATTCCACCAAGCATACATGATCCTTCAAGCCCAACATCCAATGGAAGCCCATTGAGAGGCCCAACAATAAGGTCTATGATGAGAAAGATTCAAATGAGTATTCCTCTAAATTACCATCAAGACCAAAGCTTCCACACATTATTCACATGAACTAAGGAAATCACCAAGATATGAAGGATTACATGTAATTGTAGTAGAATAGAATTTATTTTGGGCCAATGTTTAGGCCTTGCTTTTCAATAATACATAAGACATGAAAGGAACATAGGATGGGGTTTCAAATTGGGCTCGGTCCATTTCTCTTCATGCATGGCCGAGACTACCAAAAATAAGGCAAGGCAAGAATGCTCCTTTGCTTCATGGTTTGACTAAGGTTGGTCATCACATCCAAAGGCCAATAACACTTCTTGTTCTTCAAGCCAAGATCCAAGGGGCGTGACATTGCCTTCTTCTCCAAGCTTTCACCAACGGCCAAGATCAAAGCCCACTCCATCCAATGGCTTTTCTTTCTCATGTGTAAATGGCTTCATATAAAAGCCAAAAAAAATTTACTCATTTGTAACACTCTTGAATTTTTGTGCAATAGAAGCCAATGAGTTGAGAACACTCCTCACTATTGCCACTTGAGAGTCATCTTTTAAAGAGCTTACTCTCTTTGCCTCTAGCCTCTTTCCTAAGCTATTCTAAATCACTCACTCTTTCACCTTGAGAACACTCCTCACTATTGCCACTTGAGAGTCATCTTTTAGAGAGCTTACTCTCTTTGCCTCTAGCCTCCTTCCTAAGCTATTCTAAATCACTCACTCTTTCACCTATCCATTGCAAGCAAGAGCCTACAAACTTGCCTCTCACTCTTCCATGCTTCCTCCATCATTTTTGCTGCACTTGGAGCTCACATGTCTCGGCCAAGCTCCATCATGAAGGGAGCCAACGATAGAGAGACGGGGATGATCAAAATAGTACGTAGGTTCGAAGGCAACCACAATGAAGAGGGCGACAAAGAGAAGTAGATGATGTCGAGCTTTTGCGTTTTCGACACTTGCGTTTTCAGCAATGGTACTAGGGAGGAATTTTTTTCGCATTTTCAGCATTATTTTCGGTGTTTTCACTAGAGGGAGAAGTTTAGTTTTCAAGTTTTCATAAACACAAAGGTGTGAAATTTTTGGTCTAAAATTAATTCCTTTTCATTTATATTAGGCACACAATGGCGGTTCAAAATATGTTAGTTAAAATTGTCATATTTTACATGCAAAATATGGCAGTTCAAAAAATGATAGTTGAAACCATCATATTTTGCATGTAAAATGTGGTGGTTCAAAAATGGTCGCATTATCATGTAAAAAGTGACGATTTTAAATAATTGTCACATTAAAATTGTCACAACTTACATGATTTTTTATAGTACTGAAGTTCAAACTCAATACATTTATATATATATATATATATATATATATATATATATATATATGTGTGTGTGTGTGTGTGTGTGTGTGTGTGTTGGTTGTTTCAATCTCGTTCTATTTTTGCTAAACTATTTCAATAATTCTCATCAAACATATTTTTTAGGAAAGCTTTATTGCAAGGAAATGACATATTAGAGTTACTTAAGACTTTGCACAAGTCCACGATAATACAAAACCTATTTATATATTACAACTAACTCAATATACTTGCTGAAGAAAAGCACCTAACAATGTCCCATTGACAACTATCCATATTGCCACAAGGCCATTATGACTCAAGAGATATAATGACAGCATTTAGGATGACTCAAAATCACTTAAAGTATAATTATACTATGATTATGAGCTCAAAAGATACAAATATGAAGTACAACAGCTTGATCATTGTACATGTCAGAGTTCATCAAACAATTATGATGATAGTAAAATGTATGTTACTTTAATGTAAATGATGTTTGTCATCAACTTGATTTATTTTGGAATGTTTGGTTATGATTCATAAGTATTGTGTAATATAAAATTTCATGTTGTTTCATCCAATTATAAATTTATTTATTTATATAATTAAATAAATAATTATATTGCAAATTTTCAGATGTTATAATAAAGTTTTAGAGGTAAGAGAAATATTCACCCTTGCTTTTTGATACAATTATTGCATATAACTTCCTTTTTGAACTACTTTAATCTAGATCTCAATCTTCTTCCTTTCGACGCTTTTTAATGTTTTGATTCGAGCTTATATGTCTCATGCTTCAATCGAATTCCTTCCAACGATTTCACCAACGTTCTTTATTGGAGCTCTCCTTTTAATTCTACGAGTCTTGACGACCTCTCTTCTCCATTTTTTTTACATATGAGCCTACCTATTTACTAATGTTTCTCTATGCCTGCAACAATATCATAATTAGAATACGTACTTGATGAAAATTAGAATGCTCAATTGAGAAATTTTATATTTATAGAAATTTGAAAGTCCAATATTAAAAAAATTCTCAATAAAATTTTGGAAGATAAATTTTAAACATAGTTATAATCATCTTTTTTTCTAAAAACACTACTAAAATTTTGAATTTTAGCGTCAGTTTAATACATTATTTAGTGGCAGTTTTAACCGCCATTATTCTCTTTCTTGTTAGTTAATTAACTGACAGAAAATTTGGCGCCACAAAAGCATTTTAGCGTCAATTTATTATAACCGCTGGAATAACCGCACTAAAATTATGAGTCGGTATAATCGCCTCTAAATTAAATTTAATTTGTTTTTTACATGTACTACTTAGTGGCAGTTATAACTGCCAGGAAATTCAAGAATATAAATAATGGTTAAATTATACATTTGGTCTCCATTTTCATAGCAAAATATCAATTTGGTACCTTAATTTTTTTTATCTCAATTTGATCCCTATTTTGGGAAATTTGATGCAATCAAGTCCTTTTTGTTGTTAGTGATGTAATAACGACGTTAAATGGGTGCCATGTATTAGTTCCTGGATTTTTTAAATTTTTTTTGAATTCTTTTTTTTAGGTTTTCTTATTTTTTATTTATTTTTTAAAAATTTTAAAAAAATAAAAATTTGCCACGTGTCAAGTTGATATCGTACCACGTGGCAGTGATAGTATCACGTGTCACTATTATGTTAGGTGTCATTTCGCTATTCTCAATTTGGTCCCTGTATTTTAATTTTTGTCTCAATTTAGTCCAATTTTTTGTAAAAATTGTGCAATTTTGTCCCTATCCAAATTTAAACTAAGTTTAATTTCTATATAAATGTCCATAAATATTTCTATCAAAATTGATATATCAAGTAAATATTTTTAGCAAGATTAAGTTTATTTTAATTTATATTTTACATTAAACTTTATTTAAAATTGTTTAAAAGTAGTTAATAGAAAATAATGCTAATAACAAAAACAAATTGATAAATTATATTGATATTTTATTACATCAAACTTTAATATTGGTTTTTATTTGAATTTATATTTTAAATAATTGCATATTTTTAAAATGCGTAAAATTTAATAATTTCTATACAAATGTTTTAGTTGGTGTAAAAATAACAATTATATAAATTTAAGAAAAATTAACTAGTTTATGTAACAATAAAAAACAAATAAATTTAAAATTTGAAAACAATTGTAAGTAAAATTGAATGTGAAACAAATTTAAATAAAATTAGTTTTGTTGAAAATATATAATAAAAATATCAATTTGAATAAAAAAATCAAATTTAATAAAAATATTTGTATAACATTTATATAAAAGTTAATTTTTGTTTCAATTTGGAGGGGACAAAATTGCAAAATTTTTACAAAAATAGAAACTAAATTGAGACAAGAGTTAAAATACAGGAACCAATTTGAGAATGAGAAAATGACACTTGACATAATAGTGACACGTGCCATTGTCACTGTCACGTGACAAGATGTCAGCTTGTTGCAAATTTTTTTTATTTTTTTTAAAAAATAAATAAAAATTCAAAAAAATTCAAAAATCTAGAAACTGACCCGTGGCAACCCATTTAACATCGTTACTACTCCACCAACGAAAAAGATTTGATTGCATCAAATTTCCCAAAATATGAACCAAATTTAGATAAAAAAAATAGAGAAACCAAATTGATATTTTACTACGAAAATGGAGACCAAAAGTATAATTTAACTTATAAATAATTTAGTGACGATTATTACCACCTCTAAATTAATTTTAATTTTTTTTTATTTAATACTTAGTGGCAGTTGTAACCATCCATAAATTCAAGAATTTAAAAAATTTAGTGACAGTTATAACTGCATGTAAAATTATGATTTTTTTAAATAAAAAATTGAAAATTCTGAAATTTATTTACCAAAATCTGTTATTGTCTTCCATAAATTCAGCACAAAATGTTATCCACCTTAATTTTAGGCTTTATCCATTGTTATTGGAAAAAAACTTTCAAGTGATTTCATAGGTACAAGCTAATTCTAAATAATTAAATTCAGACGGTGAATAATTTCTTAAGTGGGTTTTTCTTCGTAAATGAAAAAAATTAAATATCAAACGATTTCTTACATTTCTTTTATGGAAAAAAGTGAACATTGCTAATCTTAATTCATTTAATCATAATAACAAATTGTTCAAGCATCTATGCTGGTGTATGGATCTTTAAGCAGATCTAAAGAAGAAATTTTAACTAAAGAAAAAAACTTAAAACTGCATCAATATGGAATGGAGTTTAGGAACACACGAAACAATGGTTCCATGTCGAAATGATGGATCACCAAACTGCCACCCATGAGCATAGTACATCTCATTCCATGCCTATACTATCTCATCTATATTTATCTGAACACTTCCCCAATTTAACAGTGCCAAGGCAGCCATCTCTTGAAATTTATAAGCAGTAATTCGAAAAAGTTCTTGGGCATCACTACTTGCTACCGTATCCTCCATCGCTTCCCCATTGATTGTTGTTCCATCATAAGAAGGTTCTTGATTGGAATGACCTCAGTAATATAAAGCCTAAACGATGCCTTTTCATCTGTAGTAGTGATAGTAACCAAATCACCTTCTTTATCCTTTCGCTTCACAAGAACACCCTTCAAACCTGGAAAACGCTTCCTAGCTATATCCCTCACCAACTTATATCTTCTCCTTCTGATCGTGACAGGTTCTTCTTTTTCCATAGGTACTCAACCTCCTCCCACATCAAGATGCCTTTCTTCGTGCTATCCTCTGCCTTATTATAAACATGTCATTGTGGATATTGTTTGAACTCGTCTAGAATCTTCGCATTGACTGAGTATGGGTATAGGTATGGAGAATCCCGAATTTTTCAATTGGGTATGGGGATGAGTATGTGGATGTACACATCCCGCCATAATACATGTTCGTGTCATATCTCCCTCCTTGTTTAAATTATTAAAATATTCACAATTAATTAAGTAACCATATATATATATATATATATATATATATATATATTTTTTATTTTTTTTATTTATTTGGTTTGTCATGAAACATATTCACATCTTCAATATATTTTTTCATCTTATCATAACTTTTATATAATTATGTTAAAATGATGTATGTCAATTAAAAATTTTTATGTCTTATATTTGAATATTTCTATTATTTTTTTAATATTTTTATTTATTATATATTTTCCTTTCACATGAGTATGTTTGATACTCTGAATTTAAGTGTTAAATAGCATAAACCTTTCATTTACTAGGTAATATTAAAAAAAATCATTACTTATTATTATTAATTTTTGTATCATTTAAATAACTCTTTTGTTTCGCTAAAATAATTTTCGTTATTTCTCAACCATTGAGTATATATATTGATATTTAAAAAGTTTTCTTAGATCTCTAAGGTATTTTTCATCTTATCATACCCTTAATTATACATTTGTTTTTCTTTCTACGATTTCTTTCAATAGTCTTTCAAATTGTTTCTCAGACATGCATTTATTAATTTTTTAATATTTTTACTTGTTGTTTATGTTCATCATGTAGAATACTATTTCGATATATTTGGTTAAATTACTTTTTTTGTCTCTCTATTTGTTAAGTAATATCAGTTTGGTCCTCAAATTTTTCGTTGTCTCAATTTGGTCCTCATTTTCGTAAGAATGATTCAATTTAGTCCTTATTGTTAGTTTGACCAGACGGTGTTAAAGTCAATGCCACATGTCAATTTATGTTTTTTTTTAATTTTTTGAACTTTTTTTTGAATTTTTTTTTGAATTTTTTGAATCTTTTTTAAAAATTTTTTACATGTGTTACTTCACAATTGTGCCACGTGTCAAAATGACTCAATTTGGTCCCTATATTTATTTTTAGTTTCAATTTAGTCCCAATTTTTGTAAAAAAGAAGTAATATTGTCTCTCCTTAAATTGACATTCAATTTACTTTCTTATAAATCTTATGGTGATATTCTTACTAAAATTAACGTTTTTGTTAAATATTTCTATAAATATTTTAAATTAACTTTAAATTCTATACAAATCATTGAACTTTGGTTTTGTTTTGAACTTGAAATTTAGTTCCTAAACTTATGTGTGATAAATTATTTGATTTTTAATCTTCACTAAGTTTGTGTAATATGATACACTTGATGCCTTTATATATGATGGCAAAATTGTTAATTTTTGAAATTAAGTTTGGGGTTTAACTTTGTTTAATAATAAAACTAAAAAAAGCCTTTTTTAAAAATATTTCTACAAATATTTAATAAAAATGTCAATTTTATTAAGAATATCATCTAAGATTTATAATAAAATTAAATTGAGTGTCAATTTAAGGAGGGAAAATATTGCTTCATTTTTACAAAATTTGGGACTAAATTGAAATTAAAAACAAATACAAGAACCAAATTGAGTCATTTTGATACGTGGCACAATTATGAAGTGACATGTATAAAAAATTAGGCGTTGACTTTAACACCATCTGGTCAAAATTAACGGCAATGACCAAATTGAATCATTTTTAAGAAAAATGAGGACTAAATTGAAACAACGAAAAAACTTAATGATCAAACTGATATTACTTAAATAGAGGGATCAAAAGAGTAATTTAATTGATATATTTTATCTAATTTATTTTCTAACTCATTATCAATCATACTATATTTTTTTCACTATAATTGTATAAATAACTTTTATTTAGTATAATATAAAAATTTAATGTAATTGTCATGAATATTTTTTATCACCATCCAACATATATTAGAGTTCAAAAAATACAAGATCTATATCAAAATTTTATTGTTATGTTTATTATTTGTTCTTTGCGTCATTTTGATTAAGTGATGTATTATCATTTTTATTAGTGCATAAAAAAGAGATTCATTAGAATTTAAAAAATTAAAGTAAATATATTTTAATTTGAATATTTGTTTTCCTTTTATATTTTTTTAAAAAATATTTTTAAATTTTATCAACTAAGTTTCATTAATGTTTGTAGTTTGCAAATTTAATAAATGTTTTGGTTCTCATAAAATTTTATTTGGTATTGTAATATAAAATGTAAATAATTATAATTTATTTCAAAGTATTTGATATCGAAGAAACAACCATCCTCCTAATATTGAATATTTGATAATACTATATTTCCTTTACAGTAATTTTTTATTATTTATAAAATATAATTAAAATTAATTTTTAAGTAGTAAAAAAAAATGTACGGGTATGAGTACGAGATTATACTCGTTACCTGGTGAAGATGATGATGGGACAAAAATTTGATACCTTAAGTTTAGATATGAAAATGAAAATGATTTTTTTCTATAAAAATGAATATGGAATAACGAAACTCGTTTCTGTCTCCCCCATTTCGCATCCCTACTTAAAATGTGAGAAGATGAGAAATGAGCTCCTCTGATGTCAAAAGAGGAAGAAACTCGCGGAAAGAAAATAATATCAAATGAAATAGAAAAAGGTATAAATTAAAGATTCATTTTCCGGTCAGTTTTGAACTGCATTTTAAGTATAATATAAATTTACAATTTTATTAAGACAGGTTCGTTTTAAACAACCGTCAGAAAATATTTGTCATTATAAAATAATATTTTTGTAGTGAAAAGACTCTTGCATAGTCATTGTCTCCTTCTTATCCTTTTGGAAACTTATTCAAATAAAATCTGTATGTAGTCTTAATATTTATGTTAAAAAAACTCTTTTTTTACACTTTTCTGCATTAAATATCTTAAATAATTTTGAGTTAACCTTCAACTTTATGCATTTTATCTTCTTGTAAACATGTACCATAGTGTCATCTTGTGCGACTTCAAAGGAGTTTTCAACTCTCTGATGTAAATGCCAATATCTTGAACAATTTTGAGAGAATTTTCAATTTTATTCATTTTATCTTCTTATAAACTTGTGAGAATGTCATCGTATGTATTATCAAAAGGGTCTCAATTTTTTTTTTATAGAGGAAAATGCTAACTTAGTTTTTTTTTTTTTTTTTTTTTTTTAAAAAATTTTTATTTTTTTTTTTTTTTTTTTTTTTTTTTTTTTATATTTTTTTTTTTTTTTTTTTTTTTTACTTTTACAAAGTTTTTATTTTTGATTTGTTTTGTTTTAATTTTACTTTAGCATATTTCTTTTTAATTAGATTCAATGTTATAAGTCTTAGCTTATGGGAGTAAAATAAATTTTATTAATTAATGGAAATTAGGTGAAAAAGGTGGAAACTAATAAATTATTTGTAACACAATTTACCTGAAATAAAGTGCATTCCAACAAAAGAGTATTTTAGTTCTATTTGAATTTTTCAAAAGTAAGTGCACAGTTAACTAGTAAAAATAGAATTAGTATAATCATAAACTTTACCAAGGAAAAATAAATAAATAAATAAAATCTGAATAAATAACCTATAATTAAACAGATATGAGGACATAATAGAAAAAAAATATAAACATTAAAAATAATCTTATTTAAATAATTACTCTCCAAAACCTAAGTACAAAAAATAATATTAAAAATAGCTTTTAATAATTATTAAATAGCACACTATATATTTTAAAAAAATTTAAATATAATATTTATAGCTTGTAAATAAATAAAACTAGAAAACATAAAGAAAAAAAAAATTACATAATCTTAAAGTGGAAGTATATTTCTATTTATGGAACTATATTTATTACATAATATAAGTGGTGGTGTGTTGTTGTCTCTTGCATACATGCATGTATAAATACACTTTGCTGAGAATTCCACCATCACATCAGACACACATCACACATGGGTGCTGCAACTTCCTCCTCCCCATTCCACACTCTCACCAGATTCTTCTGCATCTTCACCACCACCCTTACTCTTCTCACTCCTTTCATCCACGGCGACGACACCGTCGCCACATCATCACGGCCCAACGTCTCCACAACCGAGCCCTTCAAGTATAGCACGGGAGTCATCATCGGCGCGTTGGTCACCACCTCCTCCATCACCTTGCTCTTCTTCCTCTACATTAAGCATTGCGCCGATGCCAGAACCTTCGCCGCGACCGCCGCCAACTCTCAGCCCTCGCATGTGAGAAAAAACTCCGGCGTCGACCATGCCCTTCTGGATTCGTTACCGGTTTTTCAGTTTGGGTCGCTGAAGGGGCAGGGCGTTATCGACTGCGCCGTTTGTCTCGCCGTGTTCGAGGACTCCGAGGCTCTGAGGTTGTTGCCCAAGTGCAGGCATGCGTTCCACGTGGAGTGCGTGGACGCGTGGCTCCACGCGCATTCCACGTGCCCGCTCTGTCGCTATAAGGTTGAACCCGACGAGGTCGTTGTTCTCGTGGAGGAAGACGCGAAGAAGGCGAAATCTGCGGAGGGAGAATCGAGCCAAAACGACGCCGCGTTGCGAGGGGAGAACGAGAACGCTGGAACGGCGTCGTTGGACACAGCGGAACGCGGCTTGGGGCGCCGTTTTGTTGGGGTCCAGCAGCGGTTGAGCGATTTTGAGGCGCGTGATGCGTTGCGTTTGACTTCGGAAACGGCCACGTGGGAGGCACGTGGAGAGAGAGGAAGAAGGAGTCATAGTTGTGGTAATTCTGTTGGTGAGGTCATGGAAAATGATATGATGAATTTGAGAGGAAGGAGGAGTTTTCATGGTTTGCTACAATTTTGTTAGATAAATTTTAGTCATTGAATGGTTTAATATTAATTAGTTGTTTCATTACACAATTATTAGTGATATTTAATATTAATTAGTTGTTTCATTACACAGTTATTAGTGATAAAAGAGAGTATATATATTATATACGCATGGTGGAGATCCTATTTATTAATTGCAGAGAAATTAATCATGCAAAATATAGATATATGATCTTTTATTTTACCCTTCCTTTTCATTTATATTTCATAATAGATAGGTGGGAATTGACTAACAATGAGAAACAAAGTAAGTATAGTTTAAAAAAGAAGGACAGATAAAATAAGGAGTATTAATTATTTATTTCTTAACAAAAAATTTGCTCAAACTCTAAAACATAAACTTATACACAATCGAAATGCATGATGTATGTTAAATACTTTTAAATATATTTTGATTATTATAACCTCATGTAAATAATACCACTTTTAATTATATTTCAAAACTAAATAAATAAATATAAATTATTCATATATGGTAAAAGTAGTTACACATATATCAATACCCGAACAAATCACGTATCTTTTTCATCTACACAAACACAATATAAACCAAACACCTTATTTTATACAAGAAAAATGATATTTTGACAATTTTTTTTTAACAAATTTGACGATCTTTCATTCTTTCCGGAAAAGGGTGAACTATTTTAAGAGAAATAAAAAAAAATTAAAACAACAATATCTTACTATAAACAACGAATTTTGTCCAACTTTGTTAGTTTTTTTTATTAAAGTATAATTTGTTTATATAATCACCATGCCTTTCTCATGTGATGTGACACTTTTTTTATTGATAATAATAATATTAATTATAGAATATTCATTACAAGAAAATTATCTTTTATCTAAAAAAAATTATCTATTATCTAGAAAAAATTATCTACGAAATGTTTTTCATAGATAACTTTGTTTTATTTATGAAAAAAATTTCATAAATAACATTAATGTTCGTAGATAAAAAAGAAGTTATATACGAAAATTTCATCAGTAAACATAACAATTTTTTGGTAGAAATATTCATACAAAATTACCTAACAAAATTTAATGTAGAAAATAAATATCACATATAAAAAATCATTGTTCTGTGGCTCCGGTTACTGTGACAAAACCTCCTTCTTTCAAAAGTTCATGTTCGAAGACGCTAACCACTACGACGTCACGGAATTTCTCTTTGTCACCGCCAGAGTCTTTGTTCCTGAGGCCTTTCTCCTCCATTAGCCGTCGTGTATAGCAAGTCCATTCATTCCATTCTTGAGAAATTCTAAACTATTTTCGCTCTTCTCTTTTCTCCTAACCCTATATTATTCTCTATTTTATATTGAAGGAGAGAAATAGGGTTTTTGATTCATAATGAAAGGGCATGAAAGAGCCGGAGAAGGAAGGAGTTGGAGCAAAAGAAGGAGGGCAAGGTGTTCTTTTAGGGTGTCGCTCTCTTGAAGAACTAGAGGATTGTCGTCGTTCTTTTAAAATTATTGAGAGCATGGATGCTCTTGTGATGGTTCAAAGCAATCTCTAATAGAGGAAGGAGTTCGACATTGACGCACTTTCGGAGGAAGATCTTGGGGAGGAGTTGGTAGGCGATTTCTTTTTTATCAAACTCCTTCACACCTTTATCAAACTATAAAGACTACACTAATGAAAACAACTGCTTATAATTATGTATACCTGTGTTATAGTATTAAGAGTTTCGTTTACTCCCATCTGATCGCTCTTTTATGCCTCTTTTCTTTCTCGCGTAACCTATCAACAAGGTTTCACTTATTGATTAGACATTACACTTGAAAACGTTGTAAGTCGTGAACTATTTTGGATTTTTTGGAGCTTTCCTAACTCGTACATAAGTTATTGAACTGATCCAAACTTCCAATATAAAAAATGTACCGTCTAAAGTGTTAAGAGGATTCTTCTATTTTTCGGGGAATTCGCTATTGCCGTGTTCAGTTGTCATTTCAAGGAGTTGAGCTCGAAGGAATCGTACAGGGTGCTGCCACAATCCCAAACGTTTCCCTTCGAAACTTGGTTAAGCTTTTCTTCTCTTGATTTCTTCTCCATGTGCTATAAAACAATATTAGATTTTTCTTAATTTTGGCGAGTGTTGGAACTATATGTATATAGAAGAATGGAGATATGGATGAGTAAATGGAGAAGCGGATCGGAGAAACTGACGTTTGACCACTTTTATGTGATGTTTGGTGAAGGATGAAACGCGTTAGTATAAAAATAGGCATGCAGTACCTATGCCTATTTTGTCTTTGTTCCATATATATATATATATATATATATATATATATATATGTTGTGCTTTAAGTGTTGTAATTAGAAGGGATTATTATTTGTTTGCTTACTTGGTCCAGTAAAATGATGTGCCATTTCACCTTTTGGTTTGCTTGCATCCAAAGCTACTGTGCTTAGCCTACATGTTTTATCAGTATAATTCTCTGTCTATAGCTGTACACATTCAATTGTTATTCATTTAACCATTCATTTTAGTCTCAGTTAGTTCTTGTGATTTGGTTCTATTTCCTACACATCCTCCTTTGAAAATCCATTAAATTATCTTCCATTCTCCTTTTCACCTTATGTGTTTTATGCACATAAATAAACATATATATATATATATATATACACCAATAAAAGCTTAGTTTGCTAGGTGGTGGTGTAATTTATTAGCACTATTTTCTGTTGTGTTAGTTTTTATTTTTCAGATGCATAGTGAAACTTGTATACTTTTCAAAGGTGAGATCTGGAAGTAGTAGAACCTAGAGCATGGAACTCAAGGACTTGGCATCATCTTATTTCTTTTGCAAGTAATGACTATAGTATACTGAATTACTGATGGTTAGTATAAATTTCAATTTTTATTACAATCATGATCTCTTTTCTATATATCCTTGGTCTTGTGGCAGATATACACTCCCTCTTCTGGCACTGCAGTCATCAACAACTACACCAAATTAGACAACTTAAGGCCTACAGTTCTAGCAACATAGTAGTAGTAAAGGTACAGTCCATCCTCATTTCTTTGACCATGTCCTTAAAGGGTTGTTTCAAAGAAGCAATTTAATGTCATTAGTAGGGATGGCAACGGGGCAAACATAGTGAAACCTAATTGATAAAATTTAAAAATATTTTTAAAAAAATATAAAAGGAAAAAAAATATTCAAATTAAAATATATTTTAAATGTTTGTTTACTTCAATTTTTTAAATTATAATGAATCTCTTTTTTATACACTAATAAAAGTTATAATACATCACTTGATCAAAATGACGCAAAGAACAAATAATAACTATAATAATAAAATTTTAACATAGATCTTGTATCTTTTGAACTCCAATATATGTTGAATGATGATAAAAAAAATATTCATGACAATTACATTAAATTTTTATATTGTAGTAAATAAAAATTATTTATACAAACAGTGAAAAAATTAAAATATGATTGTAATGAGTTAGAAAATAAAAAATAAATAGATAAAATTTATAGAAGTAGTATTCTACATGATGAAAATAAACAAAAAATAAACGTAACACACACCAGAAGCTCGTCAACGACATTCTATAAACATCACCACCACCGTCAACGCTCTGGTCCCTCCCCCTCCTTTAAACGCCTTCACGACCTATGAACTAGCTGTTGTCACTGCCGCTTATGAACTTAGTTGTTGTTGTCGCGACCTCTTCCTCTTCCTCTTTCTTTCCTCTCTCCCATTCGAAGACAAGCAACAAGTTGTGAACGACGTCACACCTGACTTCGAAAGCAACACAGCGGGAACTACAAATGGAAGATGAACAACAAAGGAGAAGTCTCGACACAACCACCGTGAGTACACAAATCTGCATCACGAACACAAGCCAGTCCACCTCGCCAGAAAAAGAGTGACTACGCAGATCTGCATCGCGAACGCAAACCAGTCCACCTTGCCGGAAAAAGACAGTACTTTTATGAAAGGAAAGCTCAGTACCTTCCAATGAGCATGAAGGGTGAGTGAATTCAAAGAAAAAAGGAAAGTTGCAGAAGAAAAGGAAATAGATTACAGGAAGGAGGAGAGGAAAGGGGCGATAACTACTAGCTGATAGCTACTAGTAACTAGCTACTAGTTACAAGCTGATAACTACAAGTTGATTGCTACTACCTACTATTTTATTGTTACTAGCTCATAACTACTATCTACTATCTACTAAATACTACCTGATAGCTACTAGCACTATTTACTAGCTACTAGTTATTAGCTATTTGTTGATAACTGCTAGCTACTAACTACTAGCTGATAACTATGAGCTATTATATGCTAGCTACCAGCTACTAGCTTCTAATTGGTAGCTACTAGGTGATAGTTACTAGCTGATAGCTGCTAGCTACTAGCTACTACATACTAGTTAGTAGCTACTAACTGATAGCTACTAGTTACTAGCTGATAGCTACTAGCTACTAGCTGCTAGCTACTAGCTGATAGCTACTAGCTATTAGATGATAGCTACTATGAGCTATTAAATGATAGCTATTACTAGTACTAGCTGATAGCTACTAACTACTAAATGATAACATTAGCTACTTGCTGATAGCTACTAGCTACTAGTTGATAGCTATTAGCTACTACATGATAGCTACTAGCTACTAACATATAGCTACTAACTGATAGCTACTAGCTACTAGATGATAGCTACTAGCTACTAGCTGATAGCTTCTAGCTACTAGCTAGTAGCTACTAGCTGACAACTACTAGCTACTAGCTGATAGCTACTAGCTGACAACTATTAGCTACTAGTTACTACTTGATAGCTACTAGCTACTAGCTGATAGCTATTAGCTACTAGCTACTAGCCGATAATTACTAGCCGATAGCTACTATATACTAGGTACTAGCTACTCGCTACTAGCTAGTAACTACTAGTTGAAATTTACTAGCTACTAGCTAATACTAGCTGATAACTACTAGCTGCTAGCTACTAGCTATTAGATTATAGCTACTACGAGCTATTAAATGATAGCTACTACTAACTACTAGCTGATAGCTACTACTAACTACTAGCTGATAGCTACTAATTACTAAATGATAACTATTAGCTACTTGCTGATAGCTATGAGCTACTAGCTGATAGCTACTAGCTACTACATGATAGCTACTAGGATAGCTATTAGCTTCTAGATGATAGCTACTAGTTGATAGCTTCTAGTTACTAGGTATAGTTGATAACAGTTAGCTACTAGTTACTAGATACTAGCTGATAGCTACTAGCTACTAGACACTAGATACTAGCTACTAGCTGACAACCACTAGCTGCTAGCTGATAGCTACTAGCTGACAACTACTAGCTACTAGTTACTACCTAATAGCTACTAGCTGATAGCTACTAGCTACTAGCTCTTAGCTAGTAGCTACTAACCAATAGCTACTAGCCAATAACTACTAGCTGATAGCTACTAACTGATAGCTACTCGCTACTAGGTACTAGCTACTCGCTACTAGCTAGTAGATACTAGTTGATAGCTACTAGCTATTAGTTAATACTAGTTGATAGCTACTAGCTATTAGTTAATACTAGTTGATAGCTACTAGCTATTAGTTAATACTAGTTGATAGCTACTAGCTGTTTGCTATAAGCTGATAGCTACTAGCTGTTAGTTGATAGTTATTAGCATATAGGTATTAGCTAATAGCTATTAGTTTCTAGTAATTCGCTACTAGTTATTAGTTGATAGCTATTAGCATATAGGTATTAGCTGATAGGTACTAGTTGATATTCACTAGGTTCTTGCTACTAGCTGTTAGTTACTAGCTACTAGCGGTTAGTTACTAGCTTATAACTATTAGCTACTAGCTGATAGTTACTAGTTACTAGCTACTAGCTGATAGTTACTAGCTAAAAGCTACTGGTTACTAGCTACTAGTTGATAGGTACTAGCTACGATTTGATAGCTACGATATGATAACTACTAACTACGATATGATAGCTACTAGCTACTAGTTGATAGCTACTAGCTGATGGTTATTAACTTATAGCTACTAGCTGATAGCTACTAGCTACTAGCTACTTGCTACTAGCTACAAGCTACTAACTACTAGCTGATAGGTACCAGCTACTAGCTATTAACTACTACCTGATAGCTACTAGTTACTAGCTATTACCTGATAGCTACTAGCTAATAGTTACTAGTTGATAGCTACTAACTACTAATTACTAGCTACTAACTGATTGCTACTAGCTACTTGCTACTATCTACTAGTTATTAGGTGATACCTACTAGCTACTAGCTGATTGCTACAATCTACTAGCTACTTGCTACTAGCTATTTGCTACTAGCTACTAGCTCATGCTACTAACTAGCTTTAGCTACTGGCTACTAACTACTAGCTACTAGTTACAAGCTACTATTTTTATTTCTAGTTATTAGCGCTAGCTACTAGCACTAACTACTAGCTATTAGTTCCTCCTTCTAACCACTAGCTCTAGCTACTACTAACTACTAGCTACTAACTCTATCTACTTGCTACTTGCTATTTGTTAGCAGCTACTATCTACTAGCTCTAGTTGCTAGCTATTAGCTATAGCTACTAGCTCTAGCCACTACTTCTAACTATTAGCCACTAGCTACTAGCTTTAGCTACAACCTACTAGCTACTAGCTACAAGCTTCTAGCTCTAACTACTGGCCGCTGACTCTTGCTACTAGCTACAAACTTCTAGATCTAGCTACTAGCCACTAGCCACTAACCACTTGCTACCAACTACTAGCTACTAGCAACTACCTACTAACTACTAACTACTAATTACTAGCTACTAGCTATTAGCTACTAGCTTTAGGTACTAGCTTTGGCTTCTAGCTACAAGCTCTAATTACTTGCTACTAGCTACTACCTCTAGCATTTAGCTACTAGATACTAGCTACAAGCTCTTGGTACTAGCTACCAGTTTCTAGCTCTGGTTACTGCCTACTAGCTACATATGAACATCAAGTATTTCATAAATTATATTTATGCATAAAAATAAGTAGGTAATGTAGTTGCTTAAGGAAAAACAAATAAGCTATTCTTGATCCTATTTTTCTTAATTGAAAGATTTTTCACACAAGCGAAACTAGTAGGGATTAGGGATGGCAACAGGGCGACGACAGGTTTCGCTATCCCATTCCCATAGAAAAAATTCATCCCCATCCCCATACTCAAATCCAACGTGTATCAAACTTTTATCTCATCCCATCCCTGTAATATCCTAACCGGATATTACTAATTTAAATAAAATAAAATACAAATAAATACAAACTCACATTTATTATTATTGTCTTTCCCAAAACCGCAAGAAATTTTAAACATTTATTAAACTCATTCAATTAAACCACAATGTTCCAATAATCCATACTAGTTCATATTCCAGTAAAAATACGGTTTGCAAAAATCTGAAAATAAAATGATGGTAAACTTCCATAAAAGGCTTTCCCACGCTAGCCCCTCTCTGGCTCTATGCCTCACCAGCATCACTTGGAACATCATCTGCTTTCGTGTGACAAGTCACACGATCATCACCAAACACACAGAGAAAGGATGAGCTCATAACAATACAAATATACAATTAATAAAAATATAGATTCACCCCAAACTACTTTATTTAATCTAAATTGCTTAATCTTAACAATTGATACCCAAGGATTTTAGATCATCGTCTCATTATACAAATGAAACTACTAATCCATTTACCAATACAATTACTTGACCATGGACCCAGGATATATCATGCTTCCACGAACCTGCCCGCTCGTGGTCCAACCTCTACGAACCTCCCCACTCGTTGTCCAACTCTACGGAACTCTCCTCTCGTAGTCCAACACACGTGATCCAACAACTACGAACCTCCCTGCTCGAAGCAACCCTCAAGTGTGAGCACATAACATATGAACATCCCCGCTCGTATCCTCACATGAAAGCTTCATAATATGAACCCTCTCTGCTTATATTATCACGTGTTCATCACCAGCCATGAACCTACTCGCTCATGACACTGTCCAGCCATATATATATATATATATATATATATATATATATATATATATATATATATATATATATATATATATATATTTATTTCTTGAATTCAAGTTGCTATTTTTGGGAGTTTATGTATGGATGCATCATTATGTATAATGCAAAATATATATATATATATATATATATATATATATATATATATATATATATATATTTGGATTCCAATAATAATATTTTCCTTAACCATTAACGCAAACAATATTCATATACTAAATTATTCGTATAGATATAATATAATAATATTAAAACTCAATTACTTATATACATATAAACTCAAAATCATAATGTATTAATGCCTTAAACTCAATTTCTTATAATATAGCTATTCAAGACCAAGACGTGAGAAAATAGCACCAACCTAGCAACGTTAAAACAATTTTTGTTCTTTCTAAAACTCCCTTAACAGATAATTATGATGCACCTTATGTAAGCTATATAGTAAAACACTACCCCCCACTAAGTATTCTATTAACCTCTCATATAACCTTGATACATAACATAGCAGTAAAAATAATACATTAAAGCTGCAATGCCAAAAACACAAACTATTGTAATTGGTTAAAATCATTTGGTTCTTTTTCATGATTAATAATCTTACTATTTGAAACCCAAAGTTAAAAAGTATACAACCCTCGTAGTCCAAATATATACCACATGTAATCCTTCAACCCTTGAAAATATTCATACATCCAGATCATCGAAGACACGTTCCAACCTCTACAATACTTTCCTACCATTTAACTGAATAATTGAATTGATAAATTCAAGCCGACCATCGGTTATTATTATTTCAGTCTATGTATCAACAACTCTTTTAACGAGTTTCTCAATATAACCTAATCACTATATAAGAATATGACTGCGCGATTAAAGAAATTTGATTTCCAAAACTTCACCATAAAACTATGAAAACAGTATAAACTGTACTAAGGATAAACATAAAGATAGGATAGCTCCTCCTTACCTGGTTTCCTTGCTTCCAATTGCCAAAACTTGTAATCCTTGTTGGTAGCAACGTCCCCCTTCTTGACTCTTTCTAATGCTCCAACATCAATAGTCTTCCAAATTCTCTCTTAGCTGGCAATTCTAAAGTGATTTTCCAGCCCCTCTCAGCCCTACGGCTAGGGTTTCTACTTCTTCACATTCATGCCAATAAGAGATTTGGCAAAAAGATACTTATTTTGCTTAAGTCAAAGGTTGAACATATAACCTTACAGTTACCAAGCTAATGCACAACCAATCAACCAATTCATATTTCATGATAAATCCTATACTTATAGTATTATATTATCACTCCTCATGGCCCCGCATATTATTAAAATAATAAAATAATTAAATTCACACACTATTGGCATCCATAGGACTCAAATCCAAGTCTCCTCATAATAACCAAGTACTCTCAGCCACTTAAGCTAGTATTATTCCTTGTTTTCTCTTTCCACATTAATTAACTTAGGGATTCCCACCCTCGCATTTATTAAATAAATATTTATTTATTTATTAAATTTTCCCGGGTCTTACAATCTCCACTGGATAACAAGTATAATCTCGTACCCATACATGTATATGTTTTCTTACTACTTCAATATTAATTTTAATTAATTTTTATAAAATAATAAAAAATTATTGTAAAGGAAATATAATATTATTACATATTTAATATTAGGAGGATAATTGTTTCTTCGATATCAAATACTTTGAAATAAATTATAATTGTTTACAATTTAGATTAGAATAACTAATAAAATTTCATGAGAACCAAAACATTTATTAAATTTGCAAACTACAAACATTAATGAAACCTAGTTGATAAAATTTTTAAAAAATATTAAAAATATAAAAGGAAAACAAATATTCAAATTAAAATATATTTTAAATGATTTTTTACTCCAATTTTTAAAAATTCTAATGAATCTCTCTTTTATACACTAATAAAAATTATAACACATCACTTGATCAAAATGATGCAAAGAACAAATAATAAACATAATAATAAAATTTTGACATAGATCTTGTATATTTTGAACTCCAATATATGTTGGATGGTGATAAAATAATATTCATGGCAATTACATTAGATTTTTATATTATAGTAAATAAAAGTTATTTATACAATTATAGTGAAAAAATTACAGTATGATTGATAATGAGTTAGAAAACAAAAAATAATTAGATAAAATATATCGAAATAGTATTCTACATGATGAAAATAAACAACAAATAAAAATATTAAAAAATTAACAAATGTGTGTCTTAGAAATAATTTGAGAGACTATTGAAAGAAATTGCATAAAGAAAAACAAATGCATAATGTATAATTAAGGGTATGATAAGATGAAAAATACCTTAGATATCTAAGAAAACTTTTCAAATATCAACATATATACTCAATGGTTGAGAAATAACAAAAATTGTTTTAGCTAAACAAAAGAGTTCTACAAATGAAACAAAAATTAATAATAATACGTAAAAAAAATTATATTACCTTGTAAATGAAAGGTTTATGCTATTAAACAATTAAATTGAGAGTATTAAACATTCTCATGTGAAACAAAAATATACAATAAATAAAATTATTAAAAAATAATAGAAAAATTCAAATGTGAGACATAAAATTTTTTTAATTGACATACATCATTTTAACATAATTACATAAAGATTATGACAAGATGAAAAATATATTGGAGATGCAAATGAGTTTCATGACAAACCAAATAATTAGAAGAAATAAAGAATAAAAAGTATATATATATATATATATATATATATATATATATATATATATATATATATATATAGTCTCCACCATAGTTTATTCTGGAAAACTATGGAAAACCATAAAAATTAAATAAAGTCTACGAAAACCACATTTATGGTCTGGGAGTCGATTACAACGCCTGCCCAAAGACGATATCTTTAATTAAATTTGCAAACGAGATGTGTTTATTTTATAATTTTTTTCCCAAAAATAAGAAAATATTGAACAAAATTTTTTTTTGAGTAAAAAGGACTCGACAAGGATTAACCTTGGGTCTATGTATTCTCATTATAAAATGAGAAATCAGGACTACATAGTTCTTAATAAAAAAATTGATTAAATTATTTAATTTTTGAAAGTTATCTTTTGAAATTTTTGAAAATAAGTGTCATGCAATGCATGTGGCCGGGTTGACACCAAAAATATTTTTATATTTTGTATTTTTAAAAAAGAAGTGTAGTGCGACGCAAACGGTTAATTAGACACCAAAACCATTTTTATAATCTTTGCATTTTCATAAAAAGATGTGTCATGCAACGCGAGCAGTCGATTAGACACTAAAAACATTTTTATTATTTTTTGTATTTTTAGAAAAAAAATGTGACATGCGATGCGAGTAGTCGATTAGACACTAAAAATATTTTTATAATTTTTGTATTTTTAGAAGAAAGATGTGTCATGCGACGCGAGTGATCGATTAAACACTAAAACATTTCTATGATTTTATATTTTGAAAAGAAGTGTCATGCAACGCGAGCGGTCGATTATACACCAAAACTATTTTTATAATTCTTATATTTTAAAAATGAGTGTCGTGCAACGTGAATGGTCGGTGAGACACTAAAAAAATAAAGAAAATAATTTTAAATTTTTATTTCTTCTTATTTTTATCATTTCTGAAAACAATTTCAATTTTTATTTCAATTTAAAATATTTTTATTTTTTTAGGAAATGATGTGATTGAAATCTGAGATTTAATTAAAAAATGGTAAAATTAGAAATAGAAATGGGAGTGCATAAGTGAGTATGTGGGTGCAATGAGAAAAATTATACACATGAAAATGAGGTGCATAAAGAGAACCACGTGGTGCATAAAGTACATGCATCCTAGCCTAAAAAAGGAAATTAAATAAGTGGGGTGTGTGCTTAGTGAAAACGCAAGTACATGAGGTAAAATAAAACTAAATACAAAAGGATTATGGTTATTACATTGGGGAGTGCATGAAATAAATAAATAGAACCCAAATTAAAAGTAGAGGTGCACAAATTAAATTGAGGGGTGCATCATGAAACAATAGAATTAGTAACCCAATGGAAGTATAAAAATCAATTATGGGGTGCAAACAAATAATAATGGCTAATTGGTAGCAAAACTTTGGCCCTCCTACACCATTCTATCACATGTGCTAATAAGAAATAAAAATATGAGTAGAAAGTAATTAAACTTTAAAACACTAAAAAGCTCAGGTACGCATGGTTCCAAATTATCCATACAATGCTTAAAAGAAACACGGGTCCCACCTCCACCATTTTTGTATGAATTGGAATATATTACCTTATACTTTTTACGAACATGTATATGATTTTTAAGAAATCAACATCCTAACAAACAAAACCAACCCATAATTCCAGACTCGGTTTGCATGCGAGTCTCACACTCTATGTTTAACACAAACATAATTCTATGTACATATTCCATTCCAAATCAAACCCATGGACTAAGCCAAAATATATACCCCTACTAATAAAATTTCTAGAAGATAGGTTCAAATATTTTCCAAGTTTAAATGTATACCCCTACCGATAACATGCCTTCTCCTTGGAAAATCTCAACTAAAACAACCACTCTCAAGTTTAGCCCTAATGCAAAACATCACATGCATTTGAAGCTAATGTAAAGATAATTTTTCTTCTAAGATAACCATGATCCACACACACTACAGAAAGCAACGCCTCTAGTATTCCCAAACCACATTTGTAACTTACTACCAGATATGAAACATCAACATACAAAGCCCAAAACTAAAATCTAAATTCAAAAACCTAATAAAATGTCCTAGTGATTTCACCATTCAACACCGAGACAAAAAAGAAGAAGAAAAGAGCAAGCTAACATAAAGAAGAATCAAAGCATAAAAAATATAAAGAAGTGAGGAACCTTGTTAGTGTAGGCAACAAAATGAGCCAAGATAGAGACAATGCAGAGGTTAATGTCATAGGAAGGTCGGAAACTGATAGGAAAAGAAAAAAGAATCTTGAATTGGAGGTCAGGATCAATCCTCCTTAAGAGAGAGAAAAAATATTTTGAAAATTATCTTCTGTCTTATTCATATAGGCATTACAATGCTTATATAAGGTGAACCATAATAGAATTGTAACAGAAAGCAAATAACAACTTTCACTCAATGAATGACAGTTGTCTACTAATAGATTTGGTGAATATTTAGTGTTCGTAGTCCTCCCAATTAGAGGGTCATTTGGTGATGCGTTTAGGCCTAACTCCTTCATCATTCCGAGGCCCATTCTTTGTCAGATTGGGTTCCTCCTCAGCATTAATAACAACTTTAGTTATTAGGCCGTGGTTCCTATCATTCGCCACCGCTTGGAAAGACACCTTGTCCTCAAGGTGATAGTGAGCTGATAACAAATCCCATGACTCCCAAGTGGTATCTTCTGGTGGGAGACCATGCCATTGAACAAGAACTAGATGCCGAGGGGGTACAACAGAATCATCCCATTTGGAATCCAAAATGGAAAGTGGCTGAATGAGCAACCGATCATCCGAGAAATGGGAGGAAGCTCCTGTGGAGGAGGAAGTGGGCCTCGATGTGGTTTGAGCAGAGAGCAATGAAATACTGGGTGAATCTTGGCAGAATCTGGTAAGGCCAAACGATAAGCAACAGGACCAATGGCTTCAACAATTTCAAAAGGACCGTAGTAGCGTTTCCCAAGCTTCTGATATTGAGAATCGGAAACGGACAATTGTCAATATGGACGAAGTTTGACGTACACTCATTCACCAACTTTGTAAGAGACAACACGACGATGAATGTCAGCAAAATGTTTCATAGATCATTGTGCTTTGGTAAGTTGACGGTTCAAATAAGCGATCAGATCTTCGCGAGATGATAATAAGGAGTCAACAGCTTCAACGGAAGAGGAGCCCGAGAGGTAATGAACGATGGTTGGAGGAGGTTTTCCATATGTGGCCTGATAGGGAGAAATACCAATAGCGGAATGGGTGGCAGTGTTATAGCACCACTCGGCAAGGCTAAGAAACTTGGTCCATTGAGATGGATTATTATGAACAAAAGCACGAAGATATTGCTCAAGAATACGGTTCAAGACCTCAGTTTGATCGTCACTTTGAGGATGGTACGTGGTACTCATTTGAAGTTTGGTGCCATTAAGTCGGAATAGTTGTTGCCAAAAATGACTGATAAAAATGGGGTCTCGATCAGAGATCAAACTTTTAGGAAAGCCATGAAGTTTGCAAACCGTGTTTAGAAAAAGTTGGACAACTTTGCTTGCTGTAAAGTGTGCTGGAAGAGTGCCAAAATGAGCCCCTTTTATGAATCGATCAACCACTACGAGAATCACAGAAAAACCCGAAGAAGAGGGAAGACCGGTGATAAAATCAAGGGCAAGATCCTCCCATGGAGCAGAGGGTGGTGATATAGGTTGAAGTAAACTAGGGGTTTTCTGAGCAATATATTTGGTTTGTAAGCATGTAGAACATTCAGAAATGAAACGTTGAACATCCTTTCGCATTCCCAGCCAAATAAAATTTGCGGACAGGCGGCTAAGAGTTTTTGCGACACCCATATGACCGCCGAGAGGAGATGCATGGAACTCAGCCAAGAGGAGGGGAATGAAAGAGCAACTTTTTGGTACCCAAATACGTCCCTTGTGAAGTATTAAACTATTAACAGTCTTGTAGTCCTGATAAGAATCCGGGGACATAGAGATTTGTTGGCACAAGGTGTTAAATTCCTCCAAAGTAGCCAATTTCTTCTTCAGATCATCAAGGAATTGAAATTGTGGAATAGAGAGGATCCAATGGGCGGAAGCCATATCAGGATTGTGAATACGTGAAAGAGCATCAGCGACAAAGTTGTGTTTTCCGACCTTGTATTTAATTGTGTATTCATATCCGAGAAGTTTAGCCAAATAGACGTGTTGCTCCGGGGTTTGGATAGCTTGGTTCATCAAATCCTTTAAACTGCGATGATCAGTGAGGATGAAAAAAGGGTGACTCAAAAGGTATTGGCGCCAACGCTTGACTGTAGTGGTGATAGCGTGAAGTTCCCGAATATAAGTGGAGGAGTGCAGAAGCTTAGGACAAAATTGTTTCCTGAAATAAGCGATGGGGTGGTCATGTTAAGACAAAACAACACCCATGCCAGAACCAGAGGCATCTGTTTCAACAAAAAATGGAAATGTGAAATCTGGGAGGGCGAGGACAAGAGCTCTGGTCATAGCACGTTTAAGAGCCTCAAAGGCCACCTGCGCATCAGTCCCTGCGAAGTAAAGAGGTCAAAGGAAAAACAAGTTTAGCATAATCCTTAATGAAACGACGATAAAACCCCGTTAGGCCGAGAAATCCACGTAGGGACTTCTGAGAAGATGGTGTGGGCCATGCAAGCATGGCATCGATTTTGGAAGGAACCGGCTCCCCGCACCGGAGATAATATGACCCAGGTATTCGATTTTGGATTCTCCAAAAACACATTTCGAATATTTGAGAAAAAATTGGCCCTGTTGGAGTAAACAAAAGACCATCTCAAGATGACGAATGTGTTCCTCAAAAGTCTTGCTGAAAATAAGGATATCATCGAAGAAAACGATGACGAAGCAATTTAAGTAAGGGCTGAGTAACTCATTCATCGTTGCTTGAAAAGTGGAGGGGGCGTTGCAAAGCCCACTCCACGCATGAAATTGGATGTTCCCCATTTTGATGGGACAAATGCTGTGTCTTGGATTTTTCAATGAAAGCACCAAATTGATAGGAACAGAAAAAAGAATCCTGAATTGGAGGTCAGGATCAATCCTCCTTAAGAAAGAGAAAAAATATTCTGAAAATTATCTTTTGTCTTATTCATATGAGCATTACAATGCTTATATAAGGTAAACCATAACAGAATTGTAACAGAAAGCAAATAACAACTTTCACTCAATGAATGACAGCTGTCTACTAATAGATTTGGTGAATATTTAGTGTTCGTAGTCCTCCCAATTAGAGGGTCGTTTGGTGATGCGTTTAGGCCTAACTCCTTCATCATTTCGAGGCCCATTCTTTGTCAGATTGGGTTCCTCCTCAGCATTAATAACAACTTTAGTTATTGGGTCGTGGTTCCTATCAGAAACAAAGACCCCAACGCTTCAACAAATGTCGCCCGCAATTGCACTGATACGTGATGAAGAGACCATTGACACACTGATGACCTTAGATTCGTTCTAGTGGCTTTCCGATAAGTTTGATAGTGGAGAAGATAGGCCCTTTGTATGAGTAGTTGGAACCAGAAAAAGAGAGTCCGTGTTTTTTTTCAGTGTAGTGATCCACCCCTCCTTTTCTATCACTCCACCAAAACCTCAATTTTTTTTAAAAAAGTAACCAACTGGAAGATCACTGTTCCCACCTCTCCACTAACTTTATCCATCAACGGTTCCAAAAGAAAAAAGGTTGTATAAAAAAGTTCCGGGGTGTAGGAGGACTAAAATGTGATGCGAAAAACTTTTGGCCTTTTTGTCTAATGTGGAACTAAGGTGTGTAGAAACTAAAACTTGGGGTAGAAAAAGAACTAGGCTATCAATTCATTCTAAAGAAAAATAAAATAAAATAAAATAAACACAAAAAAGAAACACACACATAAATTATATTTTTTCACAAACTTTTATACATTTTATTTTCCCCATATTTTTTATTTATTTATGCACCTCAAATTTTCTAACAATTTACTTACCCGGACATAATATATGTGACTATACGGAAACCAACCCGACTCACCACAGGTTCAACCCGGGTGAGCCGGGTTCTTGGTATGGCCCACGGGTTCTGACCCACTTTGACGGTTCTACCTATACCCATACCCAGTCAATGCGAGGATTCCTCGTCAAAACGGGGATAGGTTCAAGCAATATCCACGGGGGCAGATTTATTTGCCATCTTTAGTAGGGATGGCAATGGGGCCGGGCGGGACAAGTTTCGTTATCCGATACCCATCCCCATCGAAAAAGTTCATCCTCATTCTCATATCCAAACGCAACGGGTACCAAACTTTTGCCCCATCCCCAGAGGCGGAACAAGGTTGTGACATAGGGGAGCCAGGGCTCCCCCAACCATTTCTATTTTTTGCTTTTTTTGTTATTTAAAAAATAATATTTATATATTATTATTTTATTTATATTAATTGATTTTTATTTTACTTTATTTTATATATTTTAAAAAAATATACTTATATATTGTTATTTTATTTATATATTATTAATATTATTATCTTATTTATATTAATTTAGTTTGGATTTTTTTTAAATTTAAAAATCATATTTTTTTTCTCTATTATAATTTTTTATTTGGTTTTTCTTTTCCATGTTTCCATCTCTTTCTCTCATTTTATTTTCATCTCAATTTTCACCATTATTTCTTTATTATTTTCAAAATCAAATTGCACTACGACAAGATTGAAAAGTTAATGAATATTTTGAATAAAAAATGATGTAAGAAATTACTTTTTTTTTAATTAAAAAAAATAATTTATATATAACAAATATAATTTGGCCCCCCCTAAAATTTTTGGTCAAGTTTCGCCACTACCCATCCCCATTCCCATCCCCATCCCCATAGGTAACGAGTATATACTCGTTTTAATTAAAAAAATAATTTATATATAACAAATATAATTTGGCCCCCCTAAAAATTTTAGTCAAGTTCCGCCACTGCCCATCCCCATCCCCATCCCCATAGGTAACGAGTATATACTCGGTACCCATACTTATATCTGTTTTCTTACTGTTTTAATATTAATTAATTAATTTTTATAAAATAAAATAAAAATTACAGCAAAGTAAACATATTATATATATAATATTTAATAATAAATTAGATATATAAATAAATATAAAATAATAAATTTTTATACTTTTTTAATAACATATTAATTAAAAACAATTATCAATAATACTGTGATCACTCATTATCAATACAATTATTTTAATATTAATTTTTTTATAAAGTAATTATATATATATATATATATATATATATATATATATATATATATATAATAT
>Ga0209589_1000587_pt1 | contig 52494 bp, 23 predicted proteins | sample CowpeawhiteBW_FD_187525 | JGI IMG/M metagenome (GOLD analysis project Ga0209589, IMG submission 187525) | Root nodule microbial communities of legume samples collected from California USA - Cow pea white BW (SPAdes) (version 2) | ecosystem: Host-associated > Plants > Roots > Nodule | place: USA...
AGGTTGTTTAAAAACCTCTAGCACTTATCAAGGGTTTTTAAAACCTCAAGTATATCATTTTTTATTGGAGTTTGTTATACCCCCAACTAAAAAACCCCAAGTAAAATTATGTTTTTTTGTAGTGATGTCACCCGTTCATCTAGATTTATAATATTCATCTACACTTAATTATATCTATAGTCAGTGCTAATGAATTCATGGGTCTGAATTTTTTCATTGTTATTTCATTTAAGAGTTAAAATTCAAATTTAATTATAATTATTATTAACAGTAGAAATATATATACATATATAATAATAATAATAAAATTAGTTATTATAATTACAAAAGTAAATATAAATATTTTTTTTTTTAATTTTTCTTATAAATAATTTTATTTATTTTTAAGATAATTTTGTTATTATACATATTTATTTTAGTTTTAAAAATTTTACTAAAAAAGTCAAATAAAAAATGTTAAAATTAAAAAAAAAAACTACTTAAAAGGATAAAATGGGTAAGTTAATTATTTTAATTTTAAAAAAATTATTATTTACAGTGTACAATAGGTAATCAAATATAATATATACCAAAGATATTTTTTTTTTATATAATAGTGTAAATAATTACTTTATTTTAAAAAAATAGTTAAATTTAAAAAAACTATGAGATAGAAAAGATGATTAAATTTGAAAAGGATCACATATAAAACTGATAAGTTAATTATTTTAATTAAAAACAAACATAACAAAAATAAATTGTGGATAAAAAAAATATAAAACCATTTCATATAAAGGTATAAGTTATTATATCTTTTATTATTTTTCATATTTATGATATATTAATTTTAAATTTACTATATTATTTAATATATATTTATGGTTTCGTTCTTTTGTTTAAATTTAAGATATTATTTATTTAAAATTAAGAATAAAAGAATTCGAAGTTAAAATTTAAATTAATAACAAATTAGATTAATTATGTTTTTTGTCTCTTAACTTTTAACTTTGATCACTTTAACCAAAATTAGTACCTCAACTTTAGAAATGTGTGGATTTAGTTATTTTAAAAATAGATTTTGTCAAGTTTATTTGATATTTCAAATATGTTTCATGATAGATGAGTTGTTTACACCATTTGACACATTTTCACTTCAATATTAGTTGAGAAACAAAATTTGATTAAAATGACTAAATTCACACATTTCTAAAATTGAAAGGTGGATAAACAAAAATTTCAGAAAGAAACTAATTTTAATATTCACTAAAAGTTAAATAACAAAAAGACATTTAACCAATGACATATGATCTAATAGAAACCTTTCTAAACAAACAAATTAAAAACGATGAGTGACAGAGAATCAATTTTGATACCATAAAACATAATACAAAATAATTTTACATAAGTTAAAGAGTATAACAAAAAGTAAAATATGTAAAAGAATATTCTTGGAGGTAGTTATAGATATTAGTTGTGCACAACCTACTAGAAATAATGGAAAATCAACGCATAACATTTTAATTAAAAAAAAAATTAAGGTAACAATTTTCTTATTACTTCCCCAATCTATTGAAGAATTGGCCTTTTCTTGTATTCCCATGCTTATTTATTTGAGAAAACAAAAACGTGGCAGCTAGAATTAGTTTCCAAAATTTGATACCTAAAACTATAGTCTGGAAACAGATACACAGATATAAATGAATAGGAGTGAGAGTAAAAGGGAACATGAGACTCATGAGAATAGATTGATTAGGAGATTTCTTGCTTTTATAAGGGATCGAAGTGGCATGTGGAGCTTTACTTCACTGCTTCTGATTTCGTATTTTGATTTGAGAAAAAGTCGTGAAATAGTCAAAAAAATTATTTTCCTTACTTTAATTATGGTTCTATGCTATTTATGTCTCTATCTACGTTACATTTCATTTTATGGTCAGCAAAGGGTATGGATCAAAGTTGAATTCATATCTCAATGTAACAATAAACATTTAACAAAGTCTCTTGACTAGTTGAGAACCGAAAGGAAGGTTCTACAGTGTGAACTGAAATTAAGATCTTTGTATTTTTTTTTCTGGTACCATAACTCCCAACAGTAGCAAGTATTGGAACTTTTGTATGTTCCAAATCCTTCTGATGGGAAGGATATATGTGGGGTTATCCTGTAGCTCGAGTTTCTTTCAGCTTAGAAACAAGAAAAAAGAATTTTCAAATCCCAAGGTGGCCTCAATCATAAATCACAGACTCATCATCATTGCTCGACCCAACTTCAGATCCATGATAAGCATTAAATAATTGGAAGTTGGGACGATAATCTTTCAGTTAAAAAACATATCAAATAAGGAGAAATTTTACACGAAATGAAATTTAAAGAACCAAACACTTTCTTTCTTTCTCTTTCCCTCCTTCAAGACAGTGAAAAATCTGCGAGTTAGATGATAGGAATAAAAATTACATTCTTCCCCTACAAGAGATGTGTAACAAGCTTATATTTAAGCTCGTGGGTCTACAACACAAAAGTGTAACTATATTTAACATAAACTGACATCCCGACTTCATCCCAATTTTCAACTAATAAAGGGCATTTGAGCTATTGAAAGTAAGTCGAAAGATCAATTTGAAGTCCAAGCTAATTACCCATTTTGTGCCATTAAGAGTAGTTTGCAAAATTCAGTATGCAAATCATCCATTTTTGTTTCTACTGCACCCGAGTAAAATGCAACCAGCTATACGTCCAATGTACATAATTCCCTAGGAAATACCGGAAGTTGCATATATCTTTAACGAACGCTCAGGAATATAGGTAACACCTGTTACAACCAAATGAAACTTAGTGAGAACTTGAGTTGTATCGTCTTGCCATTTTGTATCATGACAGGCTTGCCTATTTTTGTAAAGAAATAAGTATTTCCTAAGACCAATAGAGCGGAATGTAAAATAAACAATGTTGTTTGTTTACATAGTTTTCACCCGTGTTTCGTAAGAACATATGCTCTTCACATGTAAATAAATACCTAAAGAGATAACAATCATACAAGTAACGGATCTTTAACCACCAGATCCTCTTCCCGTTAATTTGTATGAATCAAATATTTCTTTACGTAGATGCTCAAACAATAAAATTAAGAGGAAAAAAAGGGTCCAAAAGTACAGTAAATCCATACCTTTCTCCTCGACATCAATTTGCAAAGTGTCCAGAACAATTATGCCATCAGTCAATGGAAGTAGTTGAAGCTTGATAGTGGCATTGGATCGAGAAGAAACACATCTGTTGTGGCCCAAACACGGCTTCAAATATATTAGTACAAGTCTAAACACACAATTTACAGAAAAAAGAGACAAAGATAGAAAGATTTGATACATTACCCAAGTGGTACTCTACTATGAAACCATAGATGTGTACAGCTAAGATTGGCACTAGGAATGACTTCATCACTCGTAGAAACAGCCTGAGCATTGTCCTCATTACTTTGTTTCTCATTATCTTTTACAACAGAAGTAAAACTTTGTCCCTGGGTGGCCCCAATTCCCCTATCGTCATTTACTCTTTCTGAAATGTCTGAGAAACCTATAGAAGCGCTTGTTGGATTCGTCGATGAATTCAGGGAGGCTTTTGAAGTAAATGAGGCTAGAGCGACCACTGTCAAAGTTAGATCCTCAGAGGTCAAATTTGAAGCTTGGAGAGTTAAGAACTGACCAAATTAAATCAAATAATAAATTAATTGTGATGGTGGATAATGGCAGTATAAAAGGTTATACGGATAATTTCTGCCTGAAAATAATAAAACAAAAATAAATGAGCTGTCATGAAAGCACAAGTTGATTTGGAAAATAGTTAACCATATATTAACCTGTACGGGAGGTTGGCAAGTTTTCTCACAAGCTGAAGGAGACTGTCTTGACGTATCTGACATAATAGAGATCATAATATCCCTTGAGCTACGTGGTCGCCAACTGGTTGGTTGCTTAAAGAACAACCTTGACGCTAGATTAAGCGAAAAAAAAATAATAATTAACACCTTAATTGATCGGATATAGCACAACAACAAACCGAGGTGGCTGAAAAGCCTACCTGTATAATTGCATCGACATGACACCAAAATTGAATACTGATCATTAATTAAAGCAGTCTTTTGTCTTTTGAGATTTATTTTTGATGTTTTATTTCTAAGCTGGAACTTTGACAAGGGAGAACTTCTATCATTCTGAATCTCGGGACCCTTCCATGTAGAAGTTGCTGGTCTAAGAATAAAAGAATGCTCTTCACCTCTCCTGTAATTAGAAACGTTTACTAATATGAATAAGAATATTACATCTATTTAAAATTTAAAAACCACTAAAAGATTGATTTCAACAAGAAAATCAAGTGTTCAAGAAACACACGCATCACCTTCACGGTCTAGATGCTGATATATTCTTTTTTTCATGAACAAAGACATACGTTATCCTCCAAGGTAATTTTTGGATTACGTAAACTATTGTACACTTCATTATTAGAAAGTAACAGAAAAAATGCAACATGATATGTAATTCTCAGAAACATCATATGCAATTTCATTCAAGAATGAGAGAACAGGGGGCAAGATAAGGGACATGCTTGAGGGCAGCCTTCATTAGAAAATGGCCAAAAGAAATATACATTAAGGAATTCACAAGCTTTAAACAATAAGAAAAATAAAAAGCTAACTTCACGCTCTACTAATACCAAACCAGTTCATTTCTGCTGAGAGATCGACCACAGAGTATAAACAATCAACTCAACCAACTTATATCTTGAGGCTTGGAGGGGATTTGTTAGAGTGCTGCTACTACTACGATAGAAAGAGAGGTGCGAGGGACAGATAAAAAAGACAAAAGAGGAAGACACAAAAAGGGAGGAAAATAAATTAACATGGAAGATGGAGGAGCTACGAGGTTGGTCTAATAGTAAAAATTGAATGGGATGGGTGACAGATGTTGTAGATTCAACTTCTTAACATGGATATATAAGGTTGATTTGAAGGGTACAGAATGAGGTGTAAGGTTCTTCACTAACAAAATCTAATGACTAACATTTATTTATTTATTTTTGATAAAAAAACACATGGGAGATGGAGGCTTCAAGATGGTTGGATTGTGATTTTGATTGGGAAGAGGGGACAGTGGGGCAGGTCATGTAGGTTAAGTCTTCGTGAAGTGGCGTTGGGAAAGCAGATGTGGGTATTACAAGGTGTCTAATATCGACAAAGAAACGGAGGCCCAAAGTTTGGGCTAGGAAGTGGTCATATTAGCTAAGGCGATCACGAACGAGGAAGGTGAGCAGTGAAATCCATGCTTAAATCTTTACAAACTTGATTTGGTGTGGAAGGTGGCTTGAGCATATTTTGCCTTTCGGAAGTTAAGTACTTACTTTGTTGATGGATAATGCGATTCCAGAGTGTCTTTGTTCAGTTGCAGCTACTAGAGTGAAGTTGTAGTGGAGGCAAAGTGAGTTTGGTGTCGGAGGGGCCACCAGTCGAGGTATTCTGACAAGAGAGCTTGACGGAGGTCAGAGTAAAATATGAACACTCTATTTCTGTAACAAATAAACCCGTTGTAGAAAGGGAATACATTGTTTATGACCATCATGAACAAGGACGATGCCAACTGCCAGGTGGACAATGTATGAAGCCTACAAACAATCTTCAACTGACTGTACCCAAAACTATAGTAAATAGTGTAACAGATGACAATTTTATAGCATGAATGGCTTGGTGATATTAGGAGGAGCTATTGTTGGTATTTTTTTCCGTGTTTAACTTAAGAGACAAGGCAACAGACTGTGTAAATTTATTTGAACACAGTAAATAGGTGAGAGAGCGACGAGTGTTCTACAGGGCCGTACAAATGGAAGTGAAGTCCAAAATGCACAAAAGCCCATGGTACAGTTGAGAGAACGCCAACAAAATGGGCCAAATGAAAAATGGTATGGGGAAATTGCTTCCTGCACCCTAACAAAATTCTTGTGGCACCCTACAACTACCGGAATTTATTTTCTAGAATACGATATATAATTCCAGAATTTTTTTTTTCGGAAAGAAATCATCCCATTTTAATACAAAAATATTTTCAAGAGAAGCTGTTGATATCGGGGTGGGAAAGAAATTTGATAAGGTGTTGGAAGCATCAGCCTTGTACTGATCCTATCCAGTACACATAATTTAAATGACTTAAAAACATTTTGACCCAATTTAAAAGAACATTAAAAAAGAGTTATTCTAAGTTAAAAATACGTACTTTTTTAAATTGAAGTCATTATATATATATATATATATATATATATATATATATATAATATTATTATTTTTCATTTTAAAAATATATCAGTCCATAAGTTTGTAAACTAGTTCCACCTTAGACCATGAGCCCAGGCTACTTTACTAGCTATACCAAGAAGGCAATTGCTTCCAGCATCCCCTTCAATTTCAACCTGCATCCATAAAATATTTGAAGTGTCAAAAGTAAACCTAATCCTCTTCTTCACCTGGACATTGCAGCTACGCAAGTTTTCCCATTCTGGAAAGCATTTCCGGGATTCGTAATCCGGGAATGCCATCTTCCTCTGTCACCGTCTCTGTGCCGAGTTCCCCATGGAGGTATCTTTTCCTCTCTTCAATTTCCTTCAAGTTTCTTCACAAAATTCTAGAAAATGGAAACGGAAGATTCTCTCACTCCGTTATAAGCTCCGAAAACTTCTTCGTTGTAAGATCAGAGAGCCGTGACTCTAGGTTTCACACCTAGCTATTTATTCGATTGAAGTCCATTTCATAGTTTATGTAGTGGTAGTTGAAATTTTAGTTTGTTTCGGAGGAATTTGGATTTAGATTCAACTTCCTCTTTTAGCTTCACGATCTATGTCGATTAATCAGATTCTCCCTCCTTGGTCACGGTGCAGTGGTGCAATTCCGAAGGCATTCCGGAATTGTCAATTGTACTTCGGGATAAAGAATTGCGAAATGAACATTTCCACACTTTCGGAATGGCCTTTCGAAAAGCACATCTATACTACGGAATTTCATTTTCCAACACACTTTCAACAATACAATATGAAATTCATTTTTGGAAAGCCTTATGCATGTCACTTCAATTACTTCCAAATTGATCTTCCAGGATGGTACTTTACTCTTCCAGAAAAAGGAAAACCATTTCTCACCTCCCACACCTATTCCAGATCATATTTCTCCGAAGTCTATTTCCAGATTTCTATTTCCGGAGATCTTACCTTCAACGTTTTATCCAATACGCACCTCCAACAAAGCTTTCCGGAGAACCCACACGAACACAGTAAACCAGTCACTAGGAAGGAGACAACTTTCACATAAAACAATCAAGGGTAAAAGTAGAATTCCAAAAGATGATGTGGTGCAGATAGAAATTAATGGGTTGCAGAAAGCAATTGCCTAAAGCAAACTGAACAACTGTTACAATTATTATAATATAGAGTAGCTTATTTAGTAGCTTCACAAAGCACAAGCCAATCATTTAACAGATGAGATATCCATTCTAACACGATGCATGCCCTATCAGTCTCCACATATTGATTTATCTTTTGAATCTAGTTTAATGGTGGTAATGGTATAGATTCTAGAAGTCAAACTGTTAGGGAACTCTAGTTAGTACTTTCTCAAGTGTATATTGATTATTGAACCCCCTTCCCTTGTTTGACAATGTTTTACATGTTTGGGGATGGAGTTATCCATCTACACAAGCAGATTTAATTTGATAGCCATGTATTAAGATCAACCAAGACATCAGAAAATTAATGATAGAGTGTTATAACAAACATTAAAATATTGATTCCGTAAAATAACCTGAGCACTAGATTTGGTAAAGAATGATCATTTCCAGCTTCAATACATGAAATCGGCAACGATGACACTGATCCGTTTTGTGCTAGCTCCTCAAAAACAAGAGTAATGGTATCTATAAATATCATAATATCTGGAGCATGTGTAGGAGCAACATTCTGGAGAACAGGTAAAGAACTATTAACAAAAGCAGAACTAAAAAAAACAGTTGAAATAGAGAAAAACATGAAACATAATATAAAATAGTTAGAAATATAATATAAATAGTTAAACTATTCATGTTTTCACCTAACAGCTTAAGCTTTTAGTATAGTTGATTTATTACATGGTATCAAAGTCTCAAGGATCAAGTAGTCTAGAGTTCAATCTCTCTTAGTCCCATTCTCTTATAAAATTAAGTTTAATTTCATCATAAGATATTTTCTTTTCACCATGGTTCAAGCTTAAGGGCTCTTGCGTGACAGAGTGCTTGAAATATAATATAAAACCACTCATGTATCTTCATCTGACAGATTAAGATATTAGGATAGTATGTTCACGAAACAATACACAAAATAATTGTTAAATTTGATGGATGACATCGTAGTTCAAACCTTTAACTGAACGCAAAGAAAATCATCCGAATTGACATCAGCAGCAAAAGAATGAATGTCTAATGGTTGGATTATTTCAAGCTTCCTTCTCCACCTTCTTCCTGGTGTATATAGGCCTTCTAATCCACAACAAACATAAAATCTATCTCGTTCCAATGAAACACCTCGAAAAGATAGAAGTCCTTCAGCCCCCATTTTTTTCCATAAATATTTCTGAGATGAGATTTGATCCCACTCCTCAATATCAAAACTTGGTTTGGAACTAGCTGCTTTAACAGGAGCAGGTGGAGGATTCACAGGTTGCGGCAATGATGACATGGAGTAACTTCTAAAATTGCTAAAGGAGAATATTTGAGAGCTAGATGATCCTGACATGTTGGACCTCTGAGAGGAGTTATTAATTCCTGAAGTTGAAGTTAAATGAGGAGATGGTGGGCAATTAGAAGGCTTCCCGTTATCCAAAGGAAGTATCCAATTTAACAGGTCTGCACATGAATCTCGATCAGTATAAATTGTATCCACCCTGCTGTCAGGAGATGACATTCTCTCCTGAAGTTTTTCAAATTGAAGAACTTCTATACAAGGATCTCTAAGAAAATTAACAGCAACATTCACCTGTAAAATAACCTGCATCCTTCCACATAGGAAAACTGAATTAGACCAATGATCAGACTTATTAAAATAATTAAACTTGCCACAAGGTTTTTTTGCATATTAAAGGATAACACCCCAGAAGTCAAGAAGTTATATAGAAAGAATTTTTTGATTTTCCCCGGCGAAAATTCACAAATGCTTTCAAAGGCGTTAAAGAGGAAAGGTATACACTGCGAAAAGATATTTAAAATTTAACAAAAGGAAATGTCCAATAAAAAAGAAGAGACTGAGGTGAAAGCATTCAAAAAACAATTTGAAGCAATGAATTTTCAGTTGTAAAGAACATGTTACAGATAGGCCAGTGATGATGTAATTACACAAGTAAATATACTCCACAATAGTAGGTCCAAGATCGAATGCATATTGAAATTTATGCTCTAAATACTCTAGAGAAAATATAAAATTGCAGATGTTGTCTGTTAAACAGTGACTCAAAGCAGAGAATACGATAAACCCATTCTACGACCTCATCTAAATGCACTCGAGCATTACCATCTAACTTAAAGATTCTCCATATTAACTAACAATAACAAGACGAACAAATGGATTGAACTGCAGTGTTGCATGTCTTAGTTCTGTAAAAGCTTTTTCTAGTCTTACAAAAGTAGGGACAAACAATGTATTGGACTGGATTATTGTACTGAAGACAGAAATTTCATTACAGAGAAGAGGAAAATGCAACTAGAGTAAGAGCAAGATATCATCCAAGAGAAAACCTAGATACAAGAAAAACGGGTAAAAACATAAGCACGACTGAAGACTAAAGAGGGACAATAAACGTAATTATATCTATAATAAGTTCAGTGGCAACAATAATAAAGTAAGCATCTAAACCAAAATATAGATTTGGATCCTCCTCTAATTTGCATGTTATTCATTACAACAACATCATAAGAAATTATACGGCATGAAAAATAGAATTATTCCAAAAGAAGAAGAAAACAACAGACATAAGCTAGCAACATGAAAAAATAGCGTACACAACAACCAACAACAGGAAATCTTTTTCCCACTACGTGGGATTGGCTACATAGAATAAAACAACAACATAACTTATTATCATAAATCGTGTCTGTTGACAAACTATTAACCTCTAACTCCTTCAAAATGGTTTTACCAACATACTGATTAATCCCAAATTTATTGAATGAAGAGTAGTTTATCTGACAGTGGAACTTTAAATTCAAATAGTAACAAACAAAAAACACTTCTGTCTCTCCTTACCAATATTGGATCAATTAAATCCACAATCATACTTTCCAACTTTTATGACACATACCACTATGTCTCCATTAGGTAAAGCACCGCACTTCGCAGAATTTCTCGCCACTCCACCAGAAACATTTGAATCAAAATTTCCTTTATCAATAACAGCACAAATAGAGGACAATGTGGATCCTTCAGATGTGATTTTTGACCCCTTTTCATTATTTGCATTAGAAGTGTTTTCTGAAGAGCTTGTTTTGGACCAAAGAAGATCATCTGACTCGGAAATCCTCACAAAGAAGTGAGAATTTTCAAACTTTTGCAACAATATTGAAGTTTGTTTTTTGAGACCCTCTTTTTCAAGAAGGTTTTCAACATCAGAAACATCATCCAACTGTTGTTCATCACCGGTACTCAGTTCCCCTTCTCCAGACATTGTATTATTTATGTTTTCAGTGTTTCCATTTTCTTTCATGGGGTTGTGGCCAGTGCCATTCTCACTTATCGCTGCAGCAATTTTGAACAATGACGTATCCTGCTTACATGCAGACAAGCATGCCAATATATGAACTTGTTCACCTGAATTACAGGTATAAATTAGGTCTGCTAAACTTTTTTGTGAAAGCCAGCTGACCAAATTACACATGCCAAAACTGATATTAACATATTTAAAGAATGAAGCAATCTATTACCAGGGAAAAGAAAGGAACGATCAAGAGAGCACAGAGACAGTATATCTGGTGCACAATTCCAGTTTTCTGGAAGTTCCTCTGCAAAATGAAATAGACAATTGTGTGTATCGCATCATACATGCAGAGAAATCTGGTCCATAAAATCACAAACAAGAGGAAGGACTTAAAAAATAATTTGTATTAAATTCAACCATTGAACTGAATGCTAAAAAAAAATTGATATGATTTTGATTTTAGTCATGTACTAAGGATATAATAAACAAAATTAACAAATTGATTCTAGTCTAGACCTAGGGGAGAAGAGACAGTTGACGTACTCCTTCCGTAATAGTTTAAAGATACACACAACGGCTGCCCTTTTGCCCCGTCTAGACACCAATCACATTACCCCATTAACCAAGTACTTGCACCACACAGACTTATATTCAAAATGATGGGGACCTAGTACAGCGTTTTTGTGCACTTTATAGTTTACAATTAGGAAAAGCGTTTCATAATTGTATCATATTCCGTGAACAAAAGGTAAATAAGTAAATTTATTCCACTAGGAGCAAGCTTGGGATTCAAGAACAAACCTAGGAGTAATGCAATACGATACTCTAGATTGACGAGCAGCAGAAAATGATGACCATGTTCTCTCACATAAATATTTGCAAAGGGTATGTCGGGGAGTTGTGTTTTGAAGAAGGTAAATATTTATTTTTTATATCCATATATGTCAGGTAAAAAAACATTAAGTTTACATTTATCTATTTTTTTTATTTTTAAAATGATCAAATTAGAGAATATTTACCAGAGATAAACAAATTGTCCTCTTTCCCTTCTCCTCTAAACCTCAACTCCCGAACATACCCTAAAATTGCAAGTGAAAGCTGGTGGTATCATTTTTATAACCGCTTGCAAAAGAACAACCCGTTCCTCCCATTTTTCTCCAACAATCACGAGGAGAGTTTCTTTCTCCACACTCAATAACAACTGTGGCATAATATGTTGCTTACATTTCTCGGATGAAATAAATAAAAAAATTGTCATCTCAGAAAACATTCAAATGTAAATAAATAACAAAGGACAAATTTGAATTGCCATCAGATTCTATATCCATGTCCAAAATTCAGATAACAGACCAAAGTATCAACAATAATAGAAAACAAGCAGGAAAATGATAGGTGAAGAGAAGATATACTGCATGGAATGGTAATCCATCCTTCTTCCTCGTCAACATCGGAGTGCTTATTAATGATGCCAAAATCCACCTTGGCATCATAGCGTGCATATGGATCATTAGTCACAAGAGTCTCCAAAGAAGATCCAGCAGATGCAGACCTTTGATGGGTATCAGAACGAGGCTCCGGAGGAGGAACAGGTCCATACATGCCACTTGTAGACCGCATCAAAAAATTCATTGCGCCACTAAAAAATTAAAAACAGTATCGTCTGCAAATTCACGCGATTCAATTTCAGCAAATAGCAATGGAATCTACAATTATTGCCGAATCCTGAAGCGCGAAAAGGATTCTACTGGAGCTGAATGAACAAAACGAGAGTGAAAATGCGAAAGCGGAATTGGAACAAACGAGTAAAGCGAATATGAAACGGGAATTGATTCGAATTTGATGGTTACCTGATGAAGGAAGAGATTGGGAAAGGGAAGTGGCGGAAGATCCGAAGCCGGAGTTGCGATTAGTGAGAATGTTCGTATGCATGCAAATTGTGGCAAATTATTCTCTTACCTATTTTCTGGTGGTGGCATAAACTTTTTGTTCTTCAGGTGCCTTCAACTTCAATTCTATATTTCTCTCGTTGTTTGTATGCTCTTATTTTTGAAAATGGTATAATTTTTTTCCCTTTTTCTAAAGTGATGAATTTATAATATTATAAAATAAAGTATAAATGATTCTATTATTTGGTTAATTTAGTTCAGTCTTTTCTTTTCAAAATGATATTTTTTTTTATCAATACTGGACTCAAATATAGCAAAAAACAGGTTTATATTTGGTGGACAAAACCCAATCCTCATTACCATTTCAACATATTCTTCTTATATGTAAAACCATTATTCTCTGTTTAGGATAATTTAGAAGAAAAAAGAACTTTTACTACATAAAAACAAGAGTATTAAATAAACTTCACTACTATAATAATGATTTTCGAAACTTTCTTACCAACTTTCTACTTTTTATAATAAATAATAAAATATTGAATGCATTTTATATTTTTAATGCATAAAATATTTTTATTTATTTATTACCATAAAGTAACAAAAAATCGTAAACTTTCCAAAAAACATAGGTAAAAAAATATAGCAGTATTCCTTTAAATGTTTTAAATTGAAGATAATCCAATTATTTTATCAACACTTTGTAAAAAAAATAAATTTAACAACCTGTTATAAATTCTAAACGGAGTTAACATATAGATGTATCACAATAAAGTAATTTCCATCTCTTTATGACTATCAATGACGGTGAACGCTATACCAAAACACATCCTAATTTTTTTTCATAATGTATGTTCGAGTTACAATTTAATTTTCTCACTGTGATCCAATGTGGTGCAGTTCCAATCATGATGTGAATATGAATTTACCAGAAATGGGGTAATGTGAAGATGAATCTTTGTACGTGATAGTGAATGGTAAAAGATGCTCTGAATGTTATGTTTTGTGATTGGGACTGAGATTAAGTTTTACTTGACCCCACCGTAGATGTCAATTGTTATGATAACAAGTTAAGTCCAGAAAAAAAAAAACACTGAATTTAGAAAAAATAGTTATTTTCTCTTAACCTGAGAGTTAATCTTTAATTTATAAATAAAGTAGTTACAAAAATAATAATCGACTAATCAAAATATCTATTCAATACAAAATAGCTGAATAAAATAGTGTAAGCATCCGGTTTCGTCCAACAAATAAATGTATTTTCAAAAATAAAGAAAAAACAGTGAATAGAAAATTAATAATAAAAATTAGTAGAAAGAAAATTAAAATTTTGAAATAAAAATTAATTGTTTTAATTAATTAGAAATTAAAAACAATAAAACCCTTTTTCTATTAACACGCCATATTGTTTCTATTCCAACCACCTCATAATCTTCTCCCAAAAACCCAATACGTATTTCTAACCACACCTCTCTTTTCTTCTTTTCTCTACTCACATTTTTTTCTCTCACTCACACACACCCCTCGTAGGATCCACACTTCACTAAAATTTCAAGAAAGAGAGGGAACAGGGAAAAAGAGGGTTGATCTGGAGGATCCAACGTTCAAGAAGCAAGAATCGAAAGGAAAGTAAGACAAGTCTAGCCTCGGAGGTGATTCAACCTTTTCAATGAGATTTACGTTTCTTTTGCTTGGGTACTTAGTTTTGGTTGAATGATACGCTGGTTTATCCAAATTCACTTCCAGAATAAAATTTAAAATTGTAAGAGAAAGTTATCAGAATTTAATAGAGTTAATAAAAAACTTGTGAGTATACGTGAATGGTCAGTGAACGTGAGACAGAATAGAGTTTGGGTTAGGTGCATGGAAGTGGTGCATGTGAGAATGAGTGATGTGAGGTGCCTGGGAAAAAAAAGAAAGAGTGAATGCGTGGACAGAGTATGTGAGATGGTTAATGGTGGGTTAAGTGAAAAAAGATTTTTTTTAGAGAGGATTATGAGTGAAAAAAAAATGAGGATGATAAAAGGAAAATTTTTCACTATTTTTAATGGTAGGTTAAGTGAGTTGCCTCACCAATCCACGTAAAAAAAAATTATCTATTTATTTATTTTAAGTATTCAAATATTCAAATGATTTTTTTAAGTAATCCATGATATGACAATGACACTAAAATCATTCATCAACGTATATAACTTGACAATACAATTAATTCAACATTCAAACTATTTAAATACTATTGAGCAACATTCTAATATTTAAAGATATGAAATTGTGAACCTATATAATTAGGAGTAATAAATAATTATTAAAAAAAATGTTGGTGGGTTAAATGAGTCAACCCACCTTCAACCCGACTCGAACCCGTGGTGAGCCGGAGTGACTCATGGGTTGAAACCCATTTTAACATCTTTATAGCTAAAGCTAGTAGGTGGTAACTAGTAGCTAGTATCTAGAACTAGTTTCTAGTAGCTAGTAATTAGTAACTAATAGCTAGTAGCTCGAGCTAGTAACTAGTATATCTAGTTATGGCTAATAGCTAGTAGCTAATAGCAAGTAGTTACACCTAATAGTCATAACCAATAGCTAATAGTTAGTTAGTAGTTAGCAGATAGAGCTAGTAGCTTGTATCTAGTAGCTAATAACTAGAGCTTATAGCTAATAGTTAGAGTAATAGATACGCAAGGAAAAGAAGATCAAATTTTATTTGTATTTTTTTTTAATTTATTTTTAAAATGTGTGATTAGACAAACACAAAAGACACTTTTTTTTATAGAAAATAACATTTTTAAGAAAACAATTACAAACAAAAACTCGCCAAAAATAGGGATGTTACAAACTGAATGCAAGATTATTATACCAAGAAAGAAAAAGGAAATAAAATATTGCACGCACAGTATGATACTTAAGTTTCCTTTACTCAAATTCTGAATTTTGTTGTCCAAATGAATATAGAGTGATTGTTATATGTATTATTTTATTTCAAAATAAATTAATATTTTGAAAAGATAAGTCGTCCAGTATCAAATAGACGTAATATGTAAGTTTCGTCCATAAATCCAATTTATCTTATACCAATCTAATCAACTTAGATTATTGTTCAAGTATTGGGTTAAACTCAACTAAACTCTTCTAACTTATTATATGTACGTACAACTTGGTCATGAGTTTTACTTTAAAAAGATTTGTTACCGGTTTTAATGTATCTTTTTCAATTATAGATTTAAATACTGATTGGTCCTAATTTAATTATTTATTTATATTCAATTTGGTTTTAATATTAGTGAATTTTATTTAATTTAATTCTTTTTTCTAGCATCGTTAAAATAATTAACGGATTATAACTGTGACTGTCATGTGTCAAGCCAATATCATGTTACGTATCCAGATCAGTTTCTTGCATTCAACTTGGTCATGATATTCGTTATTTTTGTTCAATTTATAGTCCCAATTTTTTGTTTTAATTGAGCAATTTAGTCCTTTTCCAAATTAAGACCAAATTTAATCTTTAGACCATAAACATATTATAAAGTAATATAACTAATTAGTATAATGTTTATGTGATTTTTAATACTTTATGTGATTTTTACCTCTTAAATTTTTAAACCATTCCCTACTTCTAAAATTTTCATTATAATGTTAAACTTTATCTAATCCTAAACAAAAAATATTTAATAAAAATATTAATATAACATTCATATAAAAATTAAATTTGATCTCAATTTAAAAAAAATGGAACCAAATTGAGCAAAGATAACGAATATTAAGGTCAAATTGAATATAGAAAATTACCCTAATACGTGACATGATATTGATCGGACGCATGAATATTTAAAAAAAAAAACTCCACAAAATGACACGTGACTATCACGGTTCATAATTAGGGATGTAAAAAAAATTCGTACCCGTGGGTATTCACGGATAAAACTCGCAACGGGTAGGAAACGAATATTAAAAAGGGATACCCGCTATCCGTGAGTACGGATATTTTTTATACCTGCATGTTAACGGGACGGGTACGGTATCATAGTATCCGTACCCGCTAAACTTTAATTCACAAAAATATCCTCATATATATATATATATATATATATATATATATTAGTAAAAAACATTCTGAGTTTTCATTTAGTGATGGTGGTCGGATTCTTACCCCACATCGGAGTAGATTACTTCCAAATACTGTGGAGGCATTGATATGTCTCTAAGACTAGTTATGGATCAACATGGAAGGTAATAAAATTAACACTTTTACTTAGATATTTAATTAAGTGATTGTTAGAAATTTTTAATGAATTTCTTATGTTTTCAGACTCTTCTAGATTAAAATTGGACAACATGAAACTTTATACAATGTTGCAAGATGTGAACATTGATGAAGTTAGTAATTTCTTTAATATTTCATTCAAAAATAAACTAAAATATAAATTGTTAGTGATTTTTTATGTGTTTGTTTTTCAAGAATCAATAGGAGAAAGTGAGTTTGTTGATTCAAACACTAGTTATGGTTAAATATTTGTTTTTTTAAATATTTTTGTAAATACCTGCAGGTACCCCGTGAATACCTGCGGATATGAAAAAAATAGACGGGTACCCGCATAAAGAATACCGTACCCGACGAATATGTGTACAGGTACATGGCGAATATTTATCCAACAGGTAAAGTACGAGAGAACTACTACCCGTATTCTATCTTTCCCATTAACATCTCTATTCATAATCCCTTACATTTTCTAAGAATGTTAGCAACAAGAATAAATTAAACAAAATTAACTAATATTAAAATCAAATTAAAAAAAATTAGAATTAAATTGAAAAAATTAAATAAATATTATAACAAATCAGTATTTAAGCCTAAATTATATATATATATATATATATATATATATATTAACAAATAAATATATGTACAGAAAATGAACTCCCTTGTGCACTTCCGATGCCACCTACACAACCTCGTGATACGAAAGGTACACGTGGTGATGGACAATTCGCAGTGCTTCAAAGCTCGAAATTTCCTTTCAATTTTGGCAACAACTATGGTGATTTCGGACACCAACCTTACACTGTATTTGTCTTTATAACACAATGTCAAAACTTAGGTGTTTTTATTAGGATGATAAAACCAGTCGGTCTCGTCAGTACGTGGCCCGTAAAAAAAATGGGTCGAATTGGTTTGGCCGTCAAACAGAAACGAGTCAATAATCACAATTCATTTTAGATATCACAGATTAATGGGTCAGACTGGCTTTTGTTCACTTTTTTTTTTAATTTTTTAATTTTTTTAATTTGTTTATATATTTATCTAAATTATTATTAAAGGCATATTTAATCAAATAAAATATTTTTTAAATTTTTAATTGATTAGTTAATGTTTTTAATTAGATAGGTTAAAATAATTATTAAATTTACATATTAAATTATTCAATTATAACTAATAATTGAAACTTAATGTGTAGGTGTTAATGATTTAAATTACAATATCATTATATATTTATACATTTAAAAAATATAATATAAAAAATTAATCTTTTTAATTATTTTTATTTTATTTTATTTTTTTAAAACGGACCAACAGGCCAGGACAGACTGACCCATACTTTGACCCGTTAAGTTGACGGGCTGGACGGGACGGGCTAGAACAGACTGACAGTTTGAAATCTTCAACCCAACCCATCCATTTTAACACGGGCTGATGAGCTGGCCTGTTGGACCTAGTCCATTTTGCCACCCTTAATTTTTATACTATAGATACTGATATTTAATAAAATTATTATAATTATTAGTGTAACATCCCAAATAAGTAAATTATCTTATTAATTAAAACATTATATAATAAAATATATAAACATATATAGGTATATAATATTCATTTACAAAACTGGATTAAGGAAGTAAAACATTTATTTTAGATCTTCAGAAGAAAAAAAATCAATATTTTTTTTATTACTAACGTTTTTCTATAAAATTAATTATATGTTTAAGAAAAAAAGTCTTAAAATTTCTTTAAATACTAGTATATCTCTATTAAATTAATTATAAAATCATGTTTAAGAAAAGTAAGTCTAAAAAAATTTATTACTAATATAGCTCTATTAAATTAATTATAAATTTATGTTTGAGAATAACATTTAATTCAATTATTATTAGTGTCTACAAATTTGTATTGGTATTAAAAATATAATTAATGAGCTAAAACTTTTTTTAGTAAATTATTAGTTTGTTTACAAGAAAAAATAATGAAAACTTTTTTTAGTAAATTATAAGTTTGTTTACAAGAAAAAAAAAAGTATGAGTAGTTATCTTTATTCTCTTATCATCATTCTAGATTATATTTTATTCTTTTTTATCTTTATTGTGACTTCTTTTGTCTTTCCTTACTTTCTTTTCTTCTAATAGTCTTGTTTCAGGGTTTTGACAAATTACATTTCCTTGAATATCATTTTATTTTTGTGTATCGATTTTTTCATCCTCATTTCTGGTTCGTATGTTCTTCTTTTTCTATTTGTGTTGTTGTTATTATTATTTTGTTTTGGATTTGTATTAGAATTAGAAATGTGTTTGTTTTGCTCAGTTTTATTTTTCAGTATTAGAATTAGAAATGTGTTTGACATGGAACTGGAATTTTTCTACAAAACTATTAATAAGATTAAGATGTAGTATTTTGGTGGATAATAGATTAATTGGAGCATAATTCAAAGTTGAATTTTTTGTAGAAAAATAATTTAAGTTTAGGAAAAAAAAATACTTACTATCAAGTTGAAAAGAACAATAATTTTTTTAATTATTTTTATTAATAATTAATCATAAGATAAACTCTGCATATTTGTGAAAAAGTTGAGACTTGAGAAGGATGAATAAACTTGAGACTTCAAGATATTATAAGTCTATTATCGATTTTACTTTTTTGACAACCAATACCAAGTTTTATTGTGTCGTTTTATATTGATGAAGCTATTGAACAATCAAAAAATCTTCTTTCATTTTTGTAAAAAATATAGAAAAAATAGATTTGAAAATGCATTGATTTGTACTAAAAAAATTGATTTTGAAATGAATATAAAACTTAAATTTCGTGAAAAACATATTATAAGCAAAAAACTTTTTTTTGATAAAAATATTGATAATGAAAAAGATCTCTTCAAGAATCATTCAAAATTAATTACTTCTTATATATTATAGATAAAACAATTACCGTATATTTAAAGAATTTAAAATGTAGAAGATATTTCTTGTTTTGTATTTAATATTAAACAATGTACACAAATGATTAATTTGCTAATTTAAAGTGTTACAAGGAACAACATTTTAAATAATTTTTTCGTTGTGTTCTTAATTGTCTCTTTTATTTATTTTCTATGTTATCCAACAACCATGCTATTTTTAAGAAATATTAAAGTGAATAAATGAACTCATACAGTTATTTTATTATAAATTAAGTTAAAATTACTTCATATATTATTATTATATAATTAAAATAGATGGATTTAGTCCACCCACTTACGAATTATAATTAAAATTTTCAGTTATTTGATTAAGAATTAATTATACCTAAAAAAATATTTTATCAAGTAAAAATTACATTATTTAAATATTATTTAAAAACAATTTAACCATAAAAAGAAAAATTAAAGTGTGAATCTATATGATTAAAAATAATAATAAAAAATATAATAAAAAATACAGAAATATAGTTATTGTTAGATTAAAAATCAAGTCACTCCTCCAATTCCTAGTAACATCGTCTAATCGAATTCAATTTTGATTTATAATTAAAAAATTATTTTTTCAGTTCAACCAATGCGAACACGTGGTAAGGTGATGTTTAATCTCATGTTGACGACAGCTTTACTATTAATTAATTAATTATTTATTTATTTAAATTAAACTGTTTAATACCATACATAACTGCTATACCATACACCTCTCTATCCCACACGAATGAATATAAATGACGCTGAATTCAATTATTAGCTCTATTCACTAAACAAAATCTATCGTAATCTAACAACACTGACACGTCACCAAACAAAATAAAACATGCACACCGAGAAATGACGCGGATTGGATAAGAATCAACCCAACGTCAATTTCTCACTTTCTTTTCTTAATCAAAATTGAAACTTCCTATTTCTCTTTCTTCAACAGTAGAATTCAAAACGCCTTCAAAAAATTACAAATAAAAAATCAAATTTCTTAAACTAACTTTTTTTTTTCATCATCCAAAATCAATACAAGGCAAAATGGCAAACGTATGGTTGCAGCTTCACCCCTTCTTTGTGTTGTACACGTTTCTTCACTGGTCCATTTACTTGACCAGAAAACCGAAATCATGCCATAACTCTAAAATATCTTGCACTTTATTGTCAATAATTAACCAACTCCTATGGCGGTTTTGTGGTACAAAGTAGAGAAAATTACCATAATTTTAAGAAGGAAAAAGGATAGAGTTAAAGAAAAGTAAAAGAATATTTTAATTAATTGTTAGTATATATAAAGAAAATAAAGAAAATAAGAATTATGTGTGACTGCGGTTACGGTTGGTTATTCCCTCAGTTGCTTCGTCTTGTGGTAGTGGTGACACTCTGCGTTTGTCTTTGTCTTCCCTTCATTTTCCATCCAATAATTTCTCCTTACACGAACACCAGTTAATGGCTACCCTTCAATTCCACCACAACTCTTCTCAGATATTATTCTTATTCATCTTTTGCTTTCTTTAGAACTAAGCGAATAATTTCTTTGCCCTTCTCGCCCTCAAAACGCTGTCGTTTTCATGTCTTCACAATCGGCACGCTGCTAGCACCTGCGGAAGAAGAAGAAGAAGCTGCAGCGGTAGTTCACATGGGATTGGGAAAAACTGTAAGAAGAAGAGGAGTCATCGAAGGTTCTAGAACCGCCGCCGATGCTGATGGACCTGTGTGCCCAAATCCAGAGATCATTCGACCAACTTTACACGTGCCACGCGCGCCACTCGCTCGACGAATTGCCTGACAGCTTCACCATCACCGACCCCCACATCCCGGGCCACCCTATCGTTTTCGCAAGCCCGGGCTTCCTCAAGCTCACGGGCTACGCGCGCTGCGAGGTCCTCGGACAGACCGCCGCCGTCTTCCAGGGCCCGGGCACTTCCCGGAGGTCCGTCATGGAAATCCGCGAGGCCGTCCGAGAGGAGCGCACCGCGCAGGTCGTTTTGCTCAACTACCGCAAGGACGGCACGCCGTTTTGGATGCTATTTCGCGTCTCTCCCGTGTTCAGCGGCGACGGCGGCGCCGTCGTTCACTTCGTCGCTGTTCAGGTCCCGCTTCACAAAAAGGACGGCTCCGGCGTCAGGGATTTCGGCTTCGGGTGCTGCCGGAAGGAAGTGTGCACTGATTCGTTATCGGAGCTTGGTCGCGTGTGTTCCGTGGAGCAAGTGTTGGAACGTGATGTCATTGGTTGGTTTGTTTATATGCTTTTGCGTTTTGCCATTTTCCTTTTCAGTTGAGAGCTTCGTGTTAAATATTGCTTCACCAACCCTGAGAATTGTTGGTTGCACAAGTAAAAATGATTTCAGGACAAGACATAGATATGCGTGCTTCTGTTCGTGTTTTTTTAGTTAGAATTGTAGTTTAATCTCCTTAATCTATCTACAATTTTAAAGTATACTTTTATTATATCAATCGCTGATATATGGAATGAAACTCTCGATTAGAAAGCAACGCTCATCTAGCAATAATTTTTAACCTTTATTCTGAAAACCATGAATACATTTTTTGGTGTTGTGTTTTTAGGGAAAATAGTTTCATTTCAGTAATCGATTTCAAAATGTTTACATAAAAAGTCATCATAAATTGATTAAGTAAAACATTGAATAACAAGATCAAAATCACACGGAGAACTGGATTTAAGTTTTCTGCTAGTTTTAAATCTTACATCCTTTTGTTTATTCATCCTTCTACTTGCTGAACAAAAGAAGTTAAATGCATTTTATATTTGATGCAGAATTAATGTGGTAGCCCTTTGTGGTCTCGCAGTAATTGTGCTAGTGGTTTGGGTTATACTGATTTATTGGCTTTGTGAGATGCAGAATTGGAGAGTGAAGAACCGTGTGAGGCAAGTGAGGAGGAGATGCGAAGTGCCGTCACTGCCATGGACAATATCTTCTCCGTGCTAACCCATTTTAGTGAGGCGACTGGCAGATTAGTGTGTAGAAAGAGGTGCAGCATTCCTGACGTGGGTCTTTTAAGCACATCCTTGATTATTTCTCTTGGTAGAATCAAACAAAGCTTTGTATTGTGAGTTATTGGAAATGTCTAGTTTTGGTATTACTTTACCAAGAGCTTTATCCTTTTTGCAGATCCTTAATTTGTTGTTTATATGGTTTTGAGTTTCCTTGCAGAACTAATCCCCATTTACCGGACATGCCTATTGTTTATGCCAGTGATGCCTTCTTGGAATTGACAGGTTCTAAAACTATTTCCTTGTATAAATTTTGTTTTGATAAACTTTTCAACAAGTACTTATAAGGAAAAAAAAGAGACAAATGAATTACACTTTTCTTTTTAGTTAAAATCAACTTATGGATTTCAACTTTTTATAGAAGTGCTCTCATCTAACTTTTTCCAACACCGATGTGCATAAGTTGATTAAAGAAGCTTGATTCATTTATCTTTTCTTTTCTTTTCTTATGGTACTTATTGAAAAATTTATCCACCATAATGAAAGCCTCATGCTTATTTACAGCTTAATGCTGCGATCTGATGTAAGGACGTAAAACCAATGGCTCAAATTTACTTATGTTTTTAATTATCCCATTACCTGAATAGGTTATGGAAGAAATGAAGTTTTGGGTCGCAACTGTAGGTTTTTAGGTGGAACAGATACTGATACCTCTACTTTATATCTGGTAGTATGATTTTCTTGCCATAGTTTTTCAATGCTGTCTTCCTAATTTAGCAACTTGGAGTCTTAGACTAATGGAAATGAACTTTGGGATTATGCCGTTTTCTTGTTGTTTACAGATAAAGGAAAGCATTAAAGCTGAACAACCATGCACAGTACGTATTTTGAATTACAGGTTAATACTTCACTTTTTATTCTGCTGTCAAAGCTGTAAGTTTATTTATTGAATATACTGAAATTTTCTTGGACACTGACAGGAAGGACGAAAGTTCATTTTGGAATTTTCTTCATATCTCACCCGTTCGTGATGCTTCTGGCAAGGTAATCTTCACAAACTATTTCTTATCTAAGCTACAAATCTTAAACGTCCGTTTTCCAATTTCTGTCGGTCATTTGTTTTTCCAAGTCTGATTGGAGACATGAGAGAATTTTAACACAACCAAACATAAATATGGTCTTTATATTGGTGAATAGATGATAGCTACTCTTTTTGCTGCTTTGACAATACCATCTTTTAATTATTATAATCAGTCAGGTCCTAATGTGTAGTTATATTAAAAGGAAAATAATTTCTTAATAACTAAATTTTGATAACTTTCTCTTACAACCTGAGGCGGCATCTTCTACTAAGTGACTTCTCATTTTTTCATTTCTCTATATTCCAAGAACACTTAAAAGATGTTATAAAATTGTCAAAATTTAATAGTCAAAATATCATTGTCTTATTTAAAATTATGAAATTTTTGTGGTTGTTTGTTAACCGTATCCCCTGTATGGTTTTCAACTCTGAAATTTGTCATTCATTGTGCATAAGAAGTGGTCTGTGGTCTGTTGCACTGGAAAAACTTTCGTTGAGGAGGTAATGGTTCATATTGTGATAAAACTTTTCCTATTTTGTTTGCTTTAACCTCTTGTTTGTTCCTCATCTCCCCCTCTCCCCCAAAATTCTAAAAAAATAAAATAAAAATTCGAGAAATGAAGTCAGTAAACTGTTTTGCAAAAAGTTACAATGTATTCAAAATTGCTTTTTTGGAAATTGCACGACTGGTGTAAGTTTGGGTGATATATCATCAGATAACTTGATGGATCTATCATTTATTTCTGTTGTGGTGGATATTAGTAGCTGAAATTGTAGATGATGGCTTAATAATATTCACAATTCTGACGTGGTTATTTAGGATAACTTTGATGGTTCATGGTATGGTATTGTCTGGTTACAATTTTAAATGCAAACACTTGGTCTTTTGTTTACCTGTTTGATTGGTACCTTGATGTTACCACATTCTCATTTTGTTTCTGTGGGTAAAGTAATGAAAAATCCGGATTCTCGCCTTCTCTTGCCTCTGCTGTTTGAGTTACCAATTATCCTGCTGAATTTGTTTTCATTATGGATGCAAATCATATTTATATTCTGTATGGGTTTTTGCTGAGTTAAGTTAGTCAGGGATCAACATCCATTATGTGTAATGGGTTGGGATGACAAATCGGGTCAACTCTATTTTTTGGTCCATTTCACACTTAGCTCGCCAAAATTGGTCGGGTCAAGGTGGCCTGCCAGTGCAAACCCGTTTTTCACATTTATGTGTCTTGAATCTGATGATTTGTTACCCAGTATATCATGCTTCCATAGAAGCTAAATTGAAGCGCTACTAATTATAGAGTGATCGATGCTGATGTTCAGGTTGCATATTTTGTGGGAGTTCAAATAGAAGAGAGCAATAAAAATGACGATAGACAGTGTTTGAGTCCAGAGAAAAGGCAGCTTAGTGTGGTTGGTGTAGTCAAGGTTGCAGTGAGGAGTTTATCAATGAGTGCGGGATCTTCGAAGTCGTAGTACACGGATCTTGTGAGTTCGTTCCTTATGATATTAATCCATTGGGGACACTGATCGTTGAGATGATAGAAAGAAGCTAAAAAATTAATTGTGAAGAGAAAAAAAAAATCCATATATTGTAAGAAAACATTCTGCCTTCGAAGTCTATATATAAATAAAATGTATTCTATTTTCGCGTACTGGGTTGAAAAGAACTTTATTTACCGTAATTTAGAAATAAAAATTTACTTGTACTAATTCCACCTTCTTCTGTATAATATAATACTTTGTAGTTACACATAATGTGTATAAATGTATGTATTCATACTGTAATTAAACGATGAATGCCTTCATAATCATACTAGGCATTTATTGCAATACGTAGATTAAGACCTAATGATGATTAAGACTCCAAGATGAATTGCAATTATATATATATATATATATATATATATATATATATATATATATATATATATATATTTATGTATATGTATATACTTCGGTCTAAATTGTTGACTATAAGAACGACAAAAATCTATGTTGAACTGTCAATAATACAATTCACCGGATTAAATTTATTTATTTATTTTATATTTAACAATATGTGAAGTTTAATCTTAAAAATAATGTGGTTATAAGGCACGATTTTCTTTAGGAACCTTTATGAAACTATTATATAATTTCCAGAAAAAAATACCAATGAAAAAATTATTATTATTGTTTTATCTGTTGTTGTAATTAATTTTTTTCTCAGAAAAAAAACATTGAATCTTTACAAACGAGTTTTTTAAATTAAATGTCCTTTAAAAATCAATCAATTTCAGCAAATGCATGTGTCGTCAACTCCTTCTTGAAATAAGGATCTATTTTATTCTCTCTTCCTAATGTATTTCTAACAAACTACTACCACTAATGAATGAATAACTTAGCTTGTTTGCTTTACATAGTTAGAATTAGAATACTTTAATAGGAGATATTATTAAGTACCACATTAATTTCGTCACCCCTTTCTTGCATATCACAGATTTTTTTATATTTTAATTTTATTTATCCATTGTTTCTAAAATTTAATCTCTTTTGTTGTCAATTATATTCTTTTTTTTCACCTAAAATTTGATTAATTAGTATATATAAAATGAAAAATGATAAAATGAGAATTTTATAATTATTTAACTACACAATCAAGAATAAATATTACATCTCATCTTTTAAATAAAAAAGTATATCACAGTGCTCTTTTTATCCCAAAAAAGAGAGTAAATGAACACTTTTCTCATAAAGAAGAGAGAAATTATTCTTCAAAAATTAGTATGAGGTTGACTAACTCCTGCAGTGTAGTCTTATGATTGGAAGGTATGTCCATAACTTGGCTTAATCATGAGAACATTAATCGTAAGGGATGAAAAAAAGGAAAAACAAAAAATAAAAACTGAGTGATGAAATAAGATTGACCAAAAGTGATGGATATGTTAAATAGAATAGAAAATTCCCAAGGTAACATGAAATGGGAATTAAAGGATGTAAAAGAATAATGGTCCAAGTCAAAACCTCAAACACTCCCACCCTCTACAGACCCACATGCATGAACCACTAAAAACCAGTAATTCAATTTCCTCAAACAGTTTCCGTCTAAACCATAATTTTCATTTCAAACTCACTTCACCTGAACCCAAACTGCAGCGCTTGGAACTCCGGCGTGCACAATAAAAAGCATGTAGAACCCAGGCGGCGCCACAGCCAGCGAGGGAGGCGCACGCGCCACCACTTTGTACCCTGACGGCGCCACCTGCTGAATCCCCACCACCTCCAGCACAAGCAACCTCTGGTTCATTGCAAACGAGTGCGTGGTAAATGACGGCGCCACCAGCGTCACGCCCACCCCTCCCACACGGTACTCCCGTAGCAAAAAATTCACCGCAAACGCCCTCCCATACGACGCCGTATTGTTCGAAGCCTCAACAGCAACTATCGACGGCCGCAGCGAGTCAAACTCGGTCCCCAAATACTCCGGGTAATACGCATCCAAACTCAACTCCGTCGGGTACGGGTTTGCCCGAAAATCATAAACCCTATGCGGGTTGCTCCCTCCCACTAAAACCCTGCCATCTGGCACCAACACAGCGGACGAGTGATACATCCTCGGAGTACTCGCCGGCGCCAGTAACTGAAACCTCTGAAACTGGTCAACCAAACCGGGTCTATACAAAACCGGATGCAAAACCGGGTTGGCGGCGTTCTCCCACCCGGCGGTCCCATTCATTGCACCGTTCAAGATAATGACATTCCCATTGGGAAGCAAAACCATGTCAGGCATAACCCTCGGGGTGGGCATGGTTTCCATGACCCATACAGGGTTCGAATCCGTCACCCTCAACCTCCCGCACGTTCTGGAAGCTTCTAGAAAGATCTTCAACGTGTTGGCCAAGCTAAACGCGCCGGGGTAGGCCCCGCCGCATATCATAATTTCGGCGTCTGGCAAACGCGTTCCGTTGAGCGCCGTTAGGTTTAACGGGAGGAGGACGGAGGAGGCTGTGCTGGGGTAGTTTCTTTTTTCTTGGCCGGGGATGGTGGGGAAGTTGCGGAGGACCTTGTTGGTGGTATAGTCGAAGAGGATGGAGTTGCGGTTGGCGAAGATGAAGAGGTTTCCGTCTGGTAAGAGGTGCAAGAAGGGGTAAAGATTGTTCTCCTCGCCGCGGTTGGGGTCACGCGTGTGTTTCAAGAAGGGGAGGTAGTGGAAGGAGGAGGAGGCGACGTCGTTTTTGGGGACGAATTCGTAGGTGAAGGAGTTGCGGCCACCGACGACGATGATTTTCCCCGAGGGAAGGATTTGGTTGGAGGAGTACCAGCGGCTGTTGGAGAGGCTGTGGTTCCGAAGTTCGCGCCAGTCGCAGGTGTTGTGTTGGGGGCAGGGGGTGAAGGAGCGGAGGGTGGTGTAGCCGTCGTTGAAGCCGCCAGTCTGGAGGAGGGAGCCGTCGGGGGTGAGAGCTCCGGAGGAGCACCAGGCGTCGGTGCGGAGGGTGAGTGGGCGGAGGGTGTTGTGGGAGAGGTCGTAGAGGACGGAGTGGGCGGTGCAGTCGAGCTTGAGGGCGAGGTCGTGGGGGTTGAAGCGGCAGCGGTGGTGGGAGAGGGAGATGTTGGAGGGGCCGAAGTCGGTGCGGTCGAAGATTACGACCTTGTTGTCGTACATTACTTGCATGTGCATGGCGGAGATGCCTATGCTGCGCTGCAGCTCCACCCAGTGCCCTCCGGTGCTGTTTATACCATTTTCAATGCTGATTACCACCTCAAAGAACATGCTTTGAACAAGAAGAAGAAGAAAGAAAGATGGGAGGTTCTTGATCTTGAAAGCCATGGTGAGTGCTGGGTTATGGTGCTGAAGAATTTATACAGTGTGTGCAGTGTAGTATTACTAGTTCTGTGGTGAGTTCTTTCTCTTTCTAATTACTTTTTCAGTGGTGATTCTCTTCTCTTGATAGGGTCACAATGCATGTATGATTTGCAGATGAATTTATTGTAGAGATGAAGAAAGAAAACATGCAACAGTGCCACGCTCAGTTCGTCAGAAAAAAAACAGGGGCCCAAGCCTTCGACGGTTTCAGGACGACACTTGGAAAATTTGTGGTTTTGCCCTCTAACACATTTTATTATTAGTTATGTTTATTAAATAAGTAATATTTCTTACAAAAAAAAAATCTCAGTTTCATGTAATTTTCATTTCTATTTTTATACGTATTTGTAGATGGACAATTTAATTTTAAAGCAACATTCTTGTGTTATCATTCTTTTGTGTTAGCAAATGTTCCCTTTAAAGTATAAGGACTTATTGTGATAATTTGTAGTTATGACACTAAACATATGGACTATAATATTTTAAACAATTTGGTATAGATTTTGATCTGAAAAAATGAATTGGTTGCAGTGAGTGAGTGAATGGGGCCATCAAACACTTTAGTTGGAAAGATTGAGATGTGCATGGACCAGTTTTGTCTATTTTGAATAGAAACTCAGCTTACAGAACAGGGAATGGGTCAGTAATCTAAATCGAATTGATTTGGATCCAAGGAATGGAAAATCACATTTGTATTTTAGAAGAACCATGGTTGGCTGCATCTACAACAATAGCTAGGTTGGTTTAGAGTAGATAATCATCACAATTTCTTTAACATTGTTGGGATGAAAATTATATGTTTTTTTTAAGACGTAGGTAAAGGATAAAAGTGTAGTCTTTAATTTACAATTCATAAATTAATTATAATTTTTATTTATAATAAATATTATTTTAAATATCAATAATTTTTAATTTATAAAATGATACCTAAACTAATTAACATATTTAATACCTAAATTAATCGATATATATTGTGACTAATTATTTTTTATTTTTAAAATTAATTATTATTTAATAATTTTTTTGAGAATTTGATGTGAATAAAATATTTGAATGTTTTTAATTCTAAATATTATTTTAAAGGAAAATTTTAAGATTAAAATATTGAAATGGGAACTTAAATTTTATAATCAATTAGTTTAAGAAAATTTTATTGCAATGATAAAATTTTAATTTATATTTATATTTTTTATTTTTAGTATAGTAAAAAAATTACAATATTAATAACACAGAATTAAAAAAATTACATAACAAAAAATAGATATACAGAAGATTAATATTAGTTTTATTTTTAATAAATACACGTAACAATTATTAGAATAAAATGAAATGAAAGAATTTAGAAAATAGTTTAAGAGTAATAATGATTTTAAAATGATAATCGATGTTTTTATTCATAAAACGATAAATTATAAATAGTTTTTTCATTAATCGAGTTTTATTTCATAAGAATCACAATTTTTCTTAATTTTTTTAAGTTATTTCTCTAATTCGCTAACTTTATGATTAATGTTTGACGATCAAAGTATGCATAGGAATCTTGGCAAAGAGCGGTATAATTTTATCTATTCAAACTTTTTAAAAAAGTAAGTTCATTTTTTGTTTGAGTCTTTTAGTGAGATTTGTTGCATGTAAGGGTTATTGGGTTTGCATGTGAGATTTAAAAGCTCAAGATGAACATTATTTCGTTTACAATTTCTAGAGTGTGATTAGATCATTGGTATGAGTTTTATATGTACAGATATTACATCCTTGTGTGAGTAGAGGTCTTTAGAGACAATGAAAGTTAGTTTAATTATATAGTTTGGATTCTGTTTGATGAATGGGTTGTGATGAGAAATTGAAATTGTTTGTAATTTTTGAAGTGTATATTAGTATTTTGCATTGAAATGATGGTAGTGGGTGTTTTAATTTGAATTAAAATTTGGCGATATGTGAAGTTGATTAATTATAGCAGGTTTGTTCAATTTGATCTATTTGAGATTTATTTTGAACTAAACAATAGTATTTTTGAACTAAGGAAGAGATAGAGTTTTCTAGACAAGCAAATTGGGTAATCTGTTATGGTCGGTGAGTGTTTGAGTACTGATATGGTGTTGAGCGATACCTCAAAACCATCATGTGCTAAGCAAAAATTGGAACTCTGAGAGCCCTAGTGGTGTTGGAAGCCAATTAATGATCGTTGGGCGTTTAAAATCACAAAAAGCTATAGGGGTCTAGGGCGCTGGATGCTTCATGTGAGGCGTTGGAGGCTTCATGTGAGGCACTGGGTGCCAATAGAGTCTTATTGGGCTCCATCCAGAACTAATTACAGGGAGCTCTAGGGTCTCAAGGTGATGGGCATTAGGTATTTTCCATTGGGCGCCAAGTAGGGTGTTGAGCGTTGGACCCTTTCCACTAGGCACAAACTAGAACTTAAGCTTTAATGAGCCTTGTGTTACCTTCGCTAGCCAGAAATGGGTTAACGTTGAGTGCTAATAGTTGAATGTCTTGAATTAATAATGGACTAATATGCTTTGGATTATGTATATCTGATGACTAATTGTTGATAAGAGAAATGTATATGTATGCCAGTGATGGCAAGTTTAATATAGACATTTCGTTGTTGTTGAAAATGCTCATAGATTGTTTGAGCCAATTGGATTGAATCGTTGGTTTGTTAATTGTTTGAGTTATATATTGTTAGGTTATGTGGGTTGATTAATGATATGATAAATGAGCTATGATGATAGTAATGTTATAAGAGAAGTTGAATGAGTAATTTAGAAGAAAAAAGCTTGGTTGAGATTGACATTTTATATATATGGTTAATTATAATTGCACTAGCTTGTCTTATTGTGTGTTACGTTATGGTTTGTCCACCTACTATGATCATTTGTTACACATAGCATAGGATAATGCAAGTGCAGGATTGTGAAGTAGTGAGAATGTTTATGATCCTCTTAGAGAGTGTAGTTGTTGTTTACGTATATATAAATTTGGTATTGTATAAATCATCCTAGTTGATGAATGATTAATTATATAACATTACTGTTTTTGTTGCACAATTCCTCTCTGCTTAGTAACCTTTGTTACTCATCATCTGGATTTGAACATCCTGACCTATTGGTTAATGAAGGTTAATGTTTAGATTTCAGTTGAGATAATTCTATAAGATTTCTGCTCATAAAAACAACAAATATCTTATAAGAACCATTTTGTTCCAAGTGTTTGCAAACGAAAGAGAGTTAGAATGCTTACACAAGATGCTATAACATTATTTTTGTTTTTTCTTCTTCTTCTGTGTTTCTATTCTATTAGCTAACATATATATATATATATATTACATATTCCAATGTTATCTGGATTGTGGTAAATGTTGTGCACCTTGTTGAACACAACTCCAACATAAAACTGGCTTGGACAAAATTTAATGAACTAAAATCCTCATATATGGCAAATTCCCTTATGCTTCCTTCATTAATTACTAGTACTTGTCCCTCTATATTTGTATCTAGTGGCCCAGAACAGGTAATGTAGGAAGTTCAAGGCACTTAGCACACACATGAGCCAATAGAACTTGTGCAGGTGATAGTGGTTAAAGTTGGCACCAGAAAGCCATGGTTTGTGGGTGCCATTTCCAGTGACACTGTTTACTACAGACACAATCACTGAACTTAGGTAATACCCCATTGCCAAAGAGGCCCATGAAAGAGATGTGGCCAATGATCTCATCCTTATTGGTGCTTCTGAGAAGTAATATTCCATCAACCCACCCAAGGTGAAAATATCAGCAGATCCAAGGAACAAGTACTGAAATGCAATCCACAAGAATGTGATAGGTAGTGGCTTTGTTGGATCATCAAGTTGCCCTGACTCAGTGGCTACCCTTTTCCTTTTGATTTCAACAAGAGCAGCCACTGCCATGGCAACTATAGAGAGTACTAACCCAAACCCTATCCTTTGAAGGTGGGTGATCCCCATTTCTGATTTCGTGGCTCTCCTTGTGTAGGGGATGATGATGTGGTCATAAATTGGTGCAAGGATCATGATGAACACAACTGGGAAAAAGGGTAATGAAGAAGGTGGCACCTTTAGGGAACCAAGCTTTGTGTTCATGGATGCAGCTTGTTCAACAGAGAATGTTGATAACTGAGCCAGGCAACAGTTAAAAATGATTGTACAAGCAAATATGGGTAGTACTTTCAACACTACCTTCACATCTTCTACTTCTTCCACACTGCATTCCAGTGATGAATTTGTAACTGCTTTGTTGAGAAATTTGAGGTGTTGTGTTGGGGTTTCAGTTGTTGTGTTTGCCTTTACAGTTTCTTGCTCTGAGTGTGGATTAGAAGGGCTAGAAGCCATGTTAACAACAGCACTGCTAGAGTTTTTTTTGTACGTGCAGCTATTCACTACAGCAGCAAGAAGAACCTGCTCAAATTCAAACAAATAATTTCTTCTCAGTTAACAGTGTACAAACTTTTTCATTGACAGCGTAAAGAAATTTACTAAAAAGATAACTTGATTAGAGATTGAGCTTACCTTTGAAATTGTTGTGAGTGGACTTCCAGAAGGGATCTTGTTCTTGTAAGTGGGTGAACCAGAGAGAAAAACTGGGATAGATAGAAAAATGGTGATGGTAGAAATGGCAAAACCCCATTGCCACCCTTTGTTGTCTTCAATCCACACAACAAAAGTAACTGCAATGAGGGCACCGCATGAGAGGCAGAAGATAAAGTAGTTGAAGAAAGTTGATCTTTGCTTCCTCCCAGAAGGGGTGGTTTCATCAAATTGCTCACCACCATGTGCTGGTAGTGACCCTTTGATCCCTCCAACCCCCAAAGCCACCAGATACAACCCAACAAACAACATTGCTGCTTTCGCACCATTAACTTCTTCACACTCACTGTCTCTGTCACACTTTGGTGGCTTTAACATAGGATCACGCGCTTGAATGGTCAGAACAATCAGACCCTGCACAAATTGTACACAGACTGGTTATAAATGGGCTCAATTTGACGATGAACAGAACCAAAAGCTGTAAGTGGAGCCCAGTACCAAATGCACGTGGAAATTAATTGCTCAAACCAATAAAAGAAAATCAGGATTGCTCCATATGCTTTTGGACAACTACTACAATCATCAAAAGTGTGGCCAGTGCCTACCATTTCTCGAATATTTGACCAACAAAAGAATGGTCTAATACTGTGCACAAAAGTGTCTCATGTCTTACATAAAACAAGGTCCATGCACGGACAAGGACAACGACGTGTTATGATCTACTGCTCCCATTTTCTTATGAAATATCACTGTTCTTTGTTGGCGTTTTGAGCAAGTTATGTGTGTGCGCAAATGGATCACCACAACCACACACGTGGTTCGCAAACTTTGTTTCCTACAATTTCCTTATAAGTGCCTTTACAACTTCTGGAACGTGCGGATTTTACAAAAGAAAAACATTCTAGAATAAAAACACGGTCATTAGAACAAAATGCTCATCATGAAAATCTTTTGCCACAAGATCATAACACCAATCAAAAACTAACTTTATCTCTTTCGTCATCAATTTTTTCTTTCCCTCTCAACAAATAGATATTTTATGGTAAAGTTGTGCATAGCATTTTTTTTGTTCTGATGAATTTGTTGACCAATTCAAGCAGTTTCCAAACAATACGTGAAGTAATCAATGATACTTAAATGTTTTGTTGAAATTTGGTGAGCACGTAATGAAAAATGTTTCTACATTAAAATTTAAATGTTGGAATATTATTAGCTAAATAAAAATATATGACACGTAATATAGTATGGTTATCTCATGGTACCAACAAAACACTACATATATTAAATAATTAAATAATATAAAAATAATTAAGAGACGAGGATGAGGTGTACAACATGATGATGACACGTAATAGTTGGGGGCGAGATTTGAGGAGGCAAAACGACAAAAGTTGATGCACTAAACAAAGGGGTCCTAGGCATTTCAGCAAATTAAATACGTTGCATGAAAAATAATACGTGGGCCCTCTTATATTAAATAAATCAAAGATAGGCTTACAAGATAGCTTACCAAAGAATCAAAATAAGATAAAAATTACTTATTTAATCAATAGTTTTTAAAATAAAACACTCTTTAACCTTCTCTCTATATATCATTCATCTCTTTAATTCACTTGAAAAATAACACCAAAAGATCATAGTATGTAGAAAGACAAAATCTCCCCCACCAACATTATTTTATCTTCCCCACTCCAAAATGATAAAGTCGTCGAACACTATCAACCATATTATGTGCCCTACCCATTTAAATTAGATGGTGACCACAAGATCAATTAATATATTATAATTATTTATGCACATCATGCTCATACTTTAATTACTTTTTTTTTTCTCTCAACTCTATTTCTTCCTTGCCCACCACTAAGATTGCAAGTTCAAGGTTAAGGTTATAAACATATATAAATAATATTTTACTATACTTCTAGAGATAAAATGATGAGAAGAGACATAAACCATGTAAATGATTGTGAATCTTTTATACTAATAATTATTGTTGACTTGTTCTCTGACTTGTGTATCTCAGTGGGCATTAATGAAATTCATATCATATCATAAGGTTTTGATAGACCAAGTGGAAGAGGGAATGCAGGAAAAAAAAGAAAAGAAAAGAGAATCCAGGATTGGATAAGAGTTTTTAACACCATTCGTAGTTTTTAAATTCTTCCATGAGAATTTAGTTTTGCACCATTTGATTCAACCCTACCAAGCAAGTTGCAACAACTGTAGACACGTCACATCCTTTTGTCGGACACGTGTACTTTGAGTCACCCAGAAAAAAAAAATAAAAAATAAAAATCTTCTTTTACGAGATTAATATTCCCTCCTATTTATTTATCATGTGTATTAAAAAAAGACAAACACAAAAATTTGATTTCCCTTTTTCTTTGAGCGACATAACATGGAAAAGCGAAAACAATAAGTGCAAAAAGCAAGGATGAGTTTCTGCAACAGGTTTGTGCTGAAAGTAGAGAGAGAAAATCACAGAGAGAGAGAGAGAGAGAGAGAGAGAGAGAGAGAAAGAAAAAAAAGCGATGACATGGAAGAGTGTAGTAATGTGGTGGCTTACCATGAACTCAATAACTGCACTTATCAGGTAGACACGATAAGTGGTGAAAAAGGCATCGGATAAGAAACCACCAAGGAGGGCAAGAAGGAAAGCAGTTCCCATGAAATTGGTGACATTGTTAGCAGATTTTGAAGGTGACATGTGCATATGTTGTTTCAGGTACAGAACCAAGTTGCTGGCATTCGCCAAAAACGCCAGATTCTCCAATATCTCAGCCACTGTCCCAAACACAACAACCTCGGAATCAGTAACATGATGGAAAAATATGTAAGCTGATTTTTGATTGAGTGAAAAAAAAAAAAAAAAGATTTTGAGACAGACCCAGAACAAAGGAGGCTGCAAGCATGCCTCCATGGCGTCCTCTGAGAGCAGGTTTGTTCTTCCAATCCACATATCCTTGCCATGTGGTAAGTTGGGGAGCTTCAAGTTCCTGCAAAATTAATTTGATTCAGTGGTGTGTTATGTTAATGCAACAGAATATGTTCGTGAGAGTGAAAAGTGAGAGAGAAAGAGAGAGAGAGAGAGAGAGAAGTAACCATGGTGGTGTGTTGAATTTGGATCTGAGAGAGAGAAAGAGAGAGAGAGAGAGAGTTGATTGTTAGGGAAAAAGAGTGATGAGTTTGGGAAAGATTTATAGGGAAAGAAGGAAGAGTCCAAGTTGGGCATAATGGGTATCACACTCCTTTGACATTCAAATTGACGTTAATCGTTCTTTCACATTCATTTTTCTTATTCCTTGCTAAATCTACTTTATATTTCTTTATAATAATAATAATAATAAGTATACTCGTGAGTCGTGAATACGTTGTGTATTATATTTATATGCGTGTTTTACACTTAATTTATATGGGAATTAAAACTTTTAAATAAATTAAAGCTACTATAACGTGTTTATCAAAATACATCTTCACTAATATTGTGTTTACGTAAATGATTATTAATGATTGAAAAACTTTAATTTATAGTATAAGATTTGGTAGAATAACTTGATTTTCAATTATAAAATTTAAAAAATAAATTGTCATAAAAAATATTTTGAAAATCAAAATCAAGCATACTCAATTAAAACTATGCTTTTAATTTTTTTTATAACTTTTAGTTTTTGCATTTTTATTTTTTAAATTTCTAAATAAAGTATCACCATCAACAACATTATAATTATAATAATAATAATTATTATTATTAATTGGATATGACTTCTAATCTAATGATATGATCATAATTTTTTACAATTTCAAAGTTTTGAATTATAATTTTTCTATTTTTAAACGAAGAAGTAAAAGTGTTGCATTTCAAAATCCTAACCAACACCATGTTTGTATGAATGTAGATTCCAAAGCTCTAAAATTACATTTTACATCAATTTGAATCTATAATTTTAAAGAGCATAATATACGATTAGTTAATTTTAATTTAATTTGTGTATATACCAATGATACTCGTAATTTTGTAAAATAATTTAATACAAAAATAATTTTAGAAATATAAATTAAAGTTTAAATAAATTTTAAATTAAAATAAAAATGTATTTCATGCAAAGAAAACTGTACATAATCAAAGAAAATGCAAACATTCATTTATGCAAAGGAGATATTTTGGGATATTTGGAAACATCCAAAGTTTGAAAGTTTTGAGACAAAAAAGCAAAGAAAAAAAGAAGAAGAACATCCATACTTTTTGAGATACTCTGAAATTTTGAGTCACAATTTTCGCATATATTAATGTTAAAAATGTTTTTCTTTTCTTATATAAATTAAATTTTAAAACTGAATCAATATAAAAAAATCGAAAAGCAATTAATTAATTTTCTTAATTTACCTTCCCTAAATCAAACAATTTAATTTAAATTTTAGATTAAAAAAATTGAAACAATCCTACCCACTAAAGAAATTCCATTCTTGTAAACTTTTTCAAGACCACTTTCCTAATAAAGCTTAATTAGTAATACTAAGAAATTCCATTCTTGTAAACTTTTTCTCTATTCACACACCATCAAATAAACTTCTTCACACCAACTCTATTCCATTCACAATAAAGAAATTTCCTTTTCCCTTCCACCCAATGTAAAAAAAGTCTAAAACGATATTAAGTTAGCAAATTATTCCTAGTGGCCTTTTTCTTATGTGCACATACAAGTAAATACAAATATTTTAATTGCATGCACTCAATTTTACAATACAAAAAGCATAAGCACTTCTATAACTCTAATACTTTATTACATTAATACCTATCATTTCGCTCTTATGTGAATAGGAAACATACGGTTTAAGTGTTAAACTTTCTGAGGTTTTATACGCTCGAAAATATTCATCTTGTACATTTTTATAAGCTAGATTATTGTAATTTGTGTAATTTAAAAACATTTTATAATAATAATGATATGAAAAGTGCATAAACATATTTAGAATTGTAGATTACATATCAGAGATGGCCATATATGTGAAAACATAACAAAGCTAAAAAATTTAAAGCTCTTTTAACATTTTTCTTACGAAAATTGTATGCTTATAAGTGGGAAACAAGTTGAGTGGTAGTAATACTCGTTCCTTTTAATATTCTATTTCATATATCAGTGAAAAAGTTATTAAAAATTATAAAAATTGCGGTATACTAACGAAAAAACGAAATATTTTCCATTTTAAAGTTACACATATCTTTAGTCAAGTAGGATTAGATTGAAGTTATGTTTGCTTGCACAAGGATATGTAGGTGGAGATTATTTTATTTAATTATATTTGTTTTTAAAAAAAAAAACAATAAGGATGATCTATGTCATTAAAACATTAATCACAATTATAAAAAAAAATTACAAATATAATCAGTAAAAATATAAGTGTTAACTTATATAATTAAAAATTAAATAAGTTAAATATTCAAATCATTAAAACATTTAAAGAGTTGTTAGTGGTCGTTAGGGTTAACTTATTTTGAACTCGACTCGAATTCTTATCTTTAAAAAAAACTATATTTTCTTGTATATTTGAAACCATTTTGACTTTAAACTACTTATTTTTAGAAAGAAAAATAAGTAGCCCTACGTTAGATTGCTTCGTTAACTAGGAACCTAATTTTATACCATGTAATCTTTGAATATTTTGATTTTCTTTTAAAATAATCACGTTTGAAATAGTGTTCTTCCTACCAAAAGTAGGAGTATCAGATTCACGCTGAAAATCTAAAGGAGGGCATGATCGCAATATGTATTTATATGATAAAATACATTGTTTGACCAAAGACCCAAAACTTAGATGTGTAGAAAATAATGAATACGTGGGGTTAAAATGACAAAATTGTATCTTGAACTTTAATTAATAATTCTTTAAAAATGCTTTAAATTAAATTAAATAAATTAAAAACGCTTTAATATTTTTTCTCAAAGATGAATTACTTTACAATAATTTTATTCCTTTAACTACTATGGCTATTTCTTAGTGTATTTGATAACAAACTAATCTCTCTATTTCTATAAAGTTCATTTGTTATATATTATTATTATTAATTATATGATATTTGAAGAAAAAATATGATCCACCTTATTTCCACTAACATGTGTGGCAACAAGAACAGATAGGTAAACTAAGGTTGAGGAAATCGATAGCATGTTGATTCATGACGAAGGTGTGCAACACATGTTTACGCATGCATCACATTCACACCCATTGGTACGTAAAAGAAATTTTAGGCATGCAGCTTAAGACAGAAACACGAAATGTAAGAACCCTAGGTTGGAGAAGTTAGTGGAGTTTCCATTTATGGTTAAAAAATGTGATTTTTTTTGTTTTTTGGAAGAGTTCATGAATGGTGCTCAAAAGAGAGTGAGTCAAATTTTCACCTTTTCAGGATATACCTAACCATCGCACACTCCTTAATGTACAGCTACTCACAATAACTGGATCCCACAAAACTCATTATTTAATCAAAGCAAATTAACAAAGTTTTTTTTTCTTTTTTTTTTTAATTTTTCACACTTGATGAGGTTCAAAATTCCTTTGACCCTATCCCTAAATGTCAAATGTTTTGACCAATGAAGACATTACCCTCACTCAAAAACCAAATCCATGACCTTTATTTTATTTTATTTTTAGTTTTTGGAGACATGTGATTCTCACTTTCACGTGTTTCGTATATTGGAATTGAGAAATTCAAAACAAAGGGTTGTTTTCCAGACCAATATTTAATTAAATTTGTTAGAAATTTTTTTCTGCTTTGGTTGCACCTTTGAGGGGATAATGTTATCCTTACGTTTTTAAGTTGCAATTTTTGTTAAGGTCTAGCAACTTGTTAAATGTATATATTTTTCTTTTCACAATATATTATAAGCACACTATAGTTGGTGATTATAAAGTAAAATATGATAGGTTGGTAATGTAGGGCTTATGAAAAAAAAAATGTCATATGGGTTACTAATTTATTGGATCCACACTAATTTAATTAAGAAAAATAAAAAGAGGTATTTTTTTATAAGCTCCTGACCCATTATACAATTTAATTATGCAACCCTTGCATCAAGTTTGAGATGAGAGAAAAATGTAAAACAATTACGAATTTTTAGACTTTAGGATTCTCACATGATAAAACATAATAGAGCACTAACCTTGATCCATAAAAGATCCTGTGAATATGCGTTCTTCAATTTGTATTCTTTCAATTTGGAAATACTGTCAATTATTCCAATTTCTGAAATAAATTTCCACAACCAATCAGCCTGAACTCTGGCCTCAAAGCATGCCACAAATTCAGCTTTCATGGTGGATGCAGTAATGATAGATTGCTTCACAATGGAATCGCTCCTCCTACTAAAAGATACACATAACCAAATGTAGACTTTCTTGTATTCACACAGCCGGCAAAGTTTGAATTGTATAACCTATTATCTCAAGGTGATCATATTTTCTATAAGTAAGCATGTGATTATTTATTCCTTGTAGGTATCTTAAAACTTTCTTTCCAACTTTCCAATGCTCCAGTACTGGATTACTTTGGTATCTACCAAGCATACCAACTGCAAAACTAATATCGGCCTTGTAGATGTTTTGAGCATACACAATGGCGGATCTTGACTAAAAATGTTAAAGGGGCCAAAGTAATATAATTTTGAGATCATTATATTTCGTCATTAGTATAATACTTTAAAAAATGTCTTATCTACTAAACAATTTGATTATAATGTTTCAAAATATGTGAATCTATCTTATTTTCATCAATAATTTTCTTTTTTTATCACTTTTTAATAATGAATTTATTCTTTTATTCTTTATCAACATATTTTTTTGTACATAATATTAAAAAATAATTTATCATAATTTAATAAAAAAATTGAGGCACAAAATTATTAAAAGAAAAATATATTATAGTTAAGTCACAATTAAAAGTCAATTATGAAAAAATACATGATACATTTTTTTCTACATTCATAAAAAATGAATAAACAAAAGCTAATGAAATAAAAAATAATGTTTTCATTATCAAGTGAGACAAGAGACAAGATAGGAAGAGGATAAATGAGAAATAAAAGCAAAAATAATTTTGTGTCTAACTTTTATTTCTTAAAATACAAAAAGAAAATATATGAGATGAGAGATTATTACAATTTGTGAAAAAACTAAAAAGAAAATAAGAAGGAAAATAAAAATTATGTTAATAAATATTTGGTTTAAGTACTCTTTTGATTTATGTTTCCATTTAAAAATGTTAAATTGGTCCTCCAATTTTTTAGTCTCAATTTGATCCCAAATTTTTGAAAAACTAATGCAATTTGGTCTTTTACTTAAATTTCTTGAAACAAGTAGATGATTCTTTCATTAAAATTGAAACTCTTAATATGAATTATTTGCTTGTTGATATGATTAATATAATCCTAGTATCAATTTTTTGACAAAAACAGGAACCAAAAGAAAAATTAAGCCTAAATATTTTTATTCTTTATTATCTATTAACATTAAATATTGTGTTTTATAAAAGAAATAAAAAATACACCATTTAATGTAATTAATATACACCATTCATTGATGTGATTAATATAATCCTAGTGTCAATTTTTTGACAAAAACAGGAACCAAACGAAAAATTAAGTCTAAAAATTTTTATTCTTTATTATCTATTAACATTAAATATTGTGCTTTATAAAAGAAATAAAAAATACACCATTTAATTTTCATCAATTCCTAAAATATATTACCTATAATTTAAAAAATTTAATAAAATTTTAATATTATATATATATGTATAATTAAAAAAATTAAAATTTTGGGAGGCCATGGCCCCTCCCTGCACCAATAAACATCCGCCGGAGCATACATCAAACTCCCAACAATATATGCATAATAATAATTTCTCATAATAATAATTGATAGGTCTTTAAATTTTATTAAACCACAATTGAACTCATCATAATATTTCAAATGAGTCACTAATAAAATTAATTCGTCAATTAATTCTAACGAAAAATAGAGTGAGAGGGAGAGAAAGAAGTTGTGAATATCTCTAGTAAGGAGCCATTAGAGAGAGTGAAAAAGAAGAAAAGAACAACCAGTTTATCTTGCGCAAATTTGTGCAAAGAAGCTACTTGGAGAAGAGAAGAGAGAATAGTGCTTTGTTGATTCTTAGAATCTCCAAGAGAACTTATGGTGTACCCATTAATCTTCATGAGTGGAAGTTTTTTACTCGACAAGGATATGTGAGTTTTTCCTTTATATTGAGATTTCCCATGTTAAAAATTTTAGTATTTGTTGGTTCCTCCATTTTCTATTTTATGGATTTTATTATTTTGCATATTATTTATTTAGGAAATATTTGATCTGGGTTTTGCTTCCGCGCTTGGTTATCTGTTATTTTTTTTAGATCTTCCCAATGCAAAGCTTTCTAACTATGAGTTTGTGTCAATAATTTTTTCATAAACAATTTAAAAGATAAAAGTGAAATGTAAAAGATTTTTTTTAACTTATATATCAATTGGTTTTATTTCATAGATTGTTTCATTTTTTCTTTAAAAAATATTTATGAAGAAGTGTATTTAAACAAACTTTATTTATATGATATTATATGAAAAGTGAAAATATCAAAATTGTGAAACACTTATCATCTTTTATGATAAAAAATATCATTTTTTATCTTTTTATCAACAAGGTAAAAGATAAAAAATATTGCACTAATTTTCTTTGCATATAGACTAACCCAATTAACGAAACAAATCACAATGTACGCATTAGCTTCCATTTTTGTATTTTGGATGGATTTTATTTAGACTCTATAATGAGGTGATTTTTTGTAGTGACTCACTTATCTTAGCTCATATATAATTCATTTAGTATATGTTTTCTTGATAATTGATGCCTATTTATCTCATAAAAAGTATTTTTACTATGATTTTGTTTATTACATACAAAGTTAAGAACATATTTGAAAGTTATAGTATAATGATATATTTTAATTAAAAAATAATTTGTATTATTGAGTTCATCTAATATATTATAAATTATAATTGCTTTTGCTTTAGTTTTATTTTAAGGTATTTAGTTTTGCATTTGAATTATTATAATGATTTATTCTTATTACTTTTTCATAAGTTAATTTAATTAAATTTCATATATTAATGACATAGAAAACAATGAAGATTTAAGTGTGACTATTATGTTATACATTATGTTAGATGTACATAATAACTTGTGAAAATATCATTGATTCTTGAAAATAAATAATAAACTTCTTCAAATATTGTCAAAAAGATCATAGTTCGGTTCCATACATGTTATTATAACATTACGTCAAAATAGTCAATAGATAACATTCTATAGACAATGTTTATTTAATTAAGCGCTATAAATCAGAATACAAAAACAAAAGACAGCGCTTTATAAAATAAATGCTATAAAAATACATATACATAAATAACGCTTCATCTAAAAAACGCTATCTATATTTCCTGGAAAAAATCTTCACCCGTCACTGATTTTAAAAATATAATAATAGTTTGTCTTTATATTTTACCAAAAAAAGGCTTTTATATTATGAAAATAAGACAATGATATCCTGCAAAAGGTGTACATTAAATTTATGTACAATGAATTGGTTAATTAATTACATCACATTTAATTAAGATATGAATATATAAACACTATGAAATTAATATAAGGCCTTGATTTATTTGAAGACACCTTCTTTCAAATGGTGACAAGGATATAAGTACATTTTAAGCCAGAATTTGATATATATTCAAATACATCATATCATATTCTAGGTATTTGCGAGTGTTAATTAGTGAATGAGATAACATTATATATTCATATATTTGCATTTGGACACACTCAACTGACAGATACTAAAACATATTTTTATGATTTCAGAAAATAGTAGTGACAATACAGCATGAACTCTGATATTGGGAATTATTCTCAAGTTCTACGACTCTCCTGATTTTTAATAATACTCTCACTGCATCATCAACACAAACCCTTTAATTACCACCATCATCAACAATTTGTGCGTCATGGGTAAGAATATATCTACATATACTTGTTGTAAGGTAAAAAAATTACACTCATTCCATGTTTAATTCAGCTTAGAATTTTTTAGATGTCTCCTTTACATCTTATTTGATTTCAAATTCCATGGTGTTTTTACTTGAGCAGAGATTATGCATATTCAAGACCAATTACATCGGTAATATTTCAACTTATTATGACTCTTGAGCATCTTTTCATTGGTATGGGATGGCTCATCGGGCAATTGTTCCAGCCACTGCATCTTAGTTGTTTGGTCTCAGAAACTTTTATGCACTGTACAATTTCATCACTCAGGAAAACCTTGAAGAACATTGGTCTTCTCTAGTGTCATTGTCAGTACCAAGTTTGGGATCACTGTTGTTGCATTTGCCAAATGTTGCTATTGAGTCTCTGAAATGTTATGGTAGCGTATGCCTTTTCCTAGCTTCCATGATCATGGCAGCATTATGCGTTCTTGTAGTAAGGTTATGCACGATTCTAGTGTTAAGAACAAGGATTGTTTATGTCAATCTTAGGTGGTTGGTTCATAGTGAGATATGTACAATGTTTAGTCTTTTTTAAATGTGTGAATAAATTCTAAAGTTGTAGGATTCTTTATAATTGATAGAGAAAATTTTGGATAAAATGTTTATTGGATAAAGTAAGTCAATTAAATTATTTTATTTGATAATTGTATATTGTTATATTAAGGTAATATTATTATGAATGGAGGAAAATTGAAAAAATAAAATAAAAAACTCATTGATTATGTAACCTGTCATAATAAGTTGGATTTTGCAAAGATAGCACTAAAATAAGAAGGAATGAATGAAAAATTATAAAAATTATAAAAATTATAATTGAACCAATACACAGCGCTTGATTGTGAAAATGCTATCTATTGATGAAAAATAAATAAAAAGCGCATATGTAACCAAGTGTTATCTATAGATCATTTATATTTTTGAAGAATACATAGACAACGTTTATTTAACTAGCGCTATCTATAAAGTGTCATTAGACAGCGCTTTTTTACAATCGCTATCTATTAATAGATATCGCTCCAATAGATAACGCCTAAAAAGCGCTATCTATTAGAAAAAAAACGCTATCTATTGACAATTTTGGCGTAGTGTAATTAACAAAACTGATATTTATTTCTTAACGCAACATTTTGTAAATGATGAATCATTGAACACATGCAAATAAAGAAATTTTCATGAATTGACAAGATAGTTTTTATGTATTAGAAATTAAAATTTTTGTGTTTAAAATATTGTGTTTTTCAATAATACATTTTGATCTAATTAATTTAGTTTTAATACTTATAATTACTTTACATATAATTTAACCATAATTTTGTTATACTTAAATACAATTTTGATATACTTAAATACATATACTTAATTTTTTACAAATTTGATATAGGTGGTTGAATTGATTTATAATTACAAGTTAAAAAACTCACTCAATTTTTACTTAAAAAACATAACATATTATAGTAATTATGACCAAAACCTTATTTATTATTGCTCAGTTTGTGAACCAAAATGTTCGAATCAAGAGCAATTTACTTGCCACACATTTGTTGGCAAACAATTATGTATAGTATTTATTTAACACTATTTGGTCAAGAAATTTTACAATAATTATTTAATATTTATGTTTTAAGGTATAAAACAATGACATAAATGTGCTCAAATGTATATATACACGTTTCTTTTCTAAAGAAAATATTAAAAAACATGATAATTGTCGTTGTTAAGGATTGAGACAAATATCATGTGTCATTGTTTGGATTTATGTGAAAATTCTTCCAACTCAAGTTTTGGCTTTAATCGTTCGTGTATATCACTATATAAAAGAAACATGAGGTTGGATAGTGTTATGCCATTCTTCTACGGTTACATTTTGTTCTTATTATATAAAGGATTCATGTTCAAGTTATCTAGACTATCACGATTGTATTTGATTAATAGTAACTTCATTTTCATCATTGCAAAAACTAAGAATTCAAAGAAAATTTTCTCTAGAATGCTAAAAATACTATTTAATTTCAAATAAAAAATTATTTTTAATTATTCTAACCACTCTTAAAGTTGTTGTTGATGAAACCATGCAATCTTTGTCTGAAAGTCGATATTAATAAAAATACCACAAAATTTGTACGCACGTCTCACTATTAAGAGTAATTACGTTCCAAAAAGAAATTATGTATCGTATTTCAAATAATATACGTAATTCATTTTGAAATTACGAATAAAATGGTAGTTTTATAAAATATGATGAGGAATTTCAATATACTTATATCATGATGAAATTCTTTCATGATAATGTTTGGACTGAAATTGCATGCATATGAAGACGTTGATTTTGTAAAAATAGACTATAACCTACTTCTGACTACAAAATAAAAACTCAATTTTTCAACAAATTTAGATATATATTGATAAGACGTTTAGATGAAATTCAACGTGACAATTGAGTGTAAATTATCTTTTAGGTATGGATGTACGAGAAAATAACACTATTGATGATGCTAATATTAATATATATATATATATATATATATATATATATATATATATATATATTATTTTAAAGTTTAGTATATAATTTATAATGTATAAAAGGCAGGAAAAAAGGAGAGTTAAGTATCTTAAAGTGTCATTAAATTCTATTATAGTATAGTAATTAAATAAAATTTGAAGTTTCAAATTAAATAATTCTTCATCTTAATTTTAAGAAGTTGATTTCTGTGTGATATTTAACACACTCTCTGTTATGGAAACATATATATCTTAAATATAAAAGATTAAATATTAGTGAATAATTCTATATTAATCTAATGATGGTTTACACCATATTACTAAATAAACTTCAAAGTTATTTAATAAATAAATTTTAAGTTAAATTCAACCTTATTATAAAATTGATTTATAAAACAATATTTACATTTATTTATACAATATAAATTTAGTTTAGTTGATTTCTGTATCTCACTTATGTACTATAAATTTGTTTTAGTCGATGTTGATCTTTAACATTTTAGATCATAATGATAGACTTTAATAATATTATTTTAATTTAAGATTCAATCAATAATAATTTTTTATTAATTGATTTACAAATTTAATGATAAGAAAATTAAATGTATAAAAAACCGAATAAATGGTACAGTGTAGAGTTGAGTGTACATAAACATTTATCTTTTTCCTTGTGCAGAGTTTATACACGCAATGTGAGTGTACCCTATTGACCATTTGTGAGAGTGAAAGAATGACCTGGTTTTGGTTCCATGGAAGATGCTTTCGGAAAGTTTAATTAGTCGATCCTTAGTTTTGATGAAAAGACAGATAAGTATATATCATTCAATGAACATTGCAGTAGGTATATATATACACATCAGTGCATGCATGCTGAATTTTATGGTATCATTTTATAGTTAATTTCAAACGTTTGTTTTAATTATGTAATTAATATTTATATAATATATAGTTAACGTGGAGAACAAAATCTTACCTAGCTAGAATGTTATATGTACCAGAATTGAAAAATGTTATTTTATAGAAGAGAAATGCGATATTCTAAGCCTACCTTATCTCTTTTGACAAAGCCAAGTAAGCAAATCATAGCATGCCACATTGCGGACAAATTCAAATACAACCAAATAAGTTATTAAGAATAATCTCCACCATAAAAGAGACAAGATAGAGAAATTGGAAGAAAAGTTTTTATATATATATTTTTTTATCTAAACCTACAAAAGATGAAGATATGTTTGTGGCTAATAACTGGTTCCCAATTGCATATGTTGTCACATCGTGAGATGTGGAAGGTATAAACATTAAACAACCCTTACTTTGTTTGTTTCAAGTTCGAAACCAAGAAGAAATAACAAATTATAAGACATTATAAAGAGATTTCTGCTAAGAGTTTATATCTATGATATAATTATTATACGATAAATATTTTGTTAATATTTATGATTTATCTATAACAATATATAAAAGAGATTTCTCTTTTTGTGTCCACATTTTAAAATACCCAATTTTATCCTTTAAATATAATAATTTATTAAATTTTTAAAAATTGACCGTTACTCTTACAAGCTTTTTATAAATTCGGCTATCTCTACTTCTTTTTTTCTTATTTATTTATCAATGGTTATTCTTTTATCTGTTATGATATATTTCACTTTATTTTTAATAAATATAATTTTAGTTTATATAACAACTTAATAATATTACAATATTATCACTTACTAATATCACGCATATTTAAAAAATCATACACACAGATACGATAGCGCATGTGTTTACGCTAGAATTATTATTAACTAATAGTTACGTACGTTTTTTATGATAACAAAAAATAGTAAAATTACTATTATAATTATTGAATTAAATGTTTTTTATAATTTTATTATAAATACTTTTTATTTATTTTATCAGTGGTTTTATAATTAAAAAAAGGTTAAATACTAAAAAAAATAAAAAAAAAACGGTTAAATTTGAAGAAATGGTAAAATTAATAAAATAATTGTTGTAGTTTTGAAAAAAAAATTAAAGGAAATTTAGAAAATAATGTGAACACTAAAATGGAATTTTTTTGTTTGTTTATAGGTATAGATATAACTGACTATATTATTAATATTTACTATTGTCTATAATGAAATTTTATTCTTTAATCAGTTCGATTTTTTTTCTAAGCAAATTTACTTTTCATTTTTCGTTCTTTTGTTCATACTTTCTTGTTTTTCATCATCTAAACAAAAACTAAAGTTCAACATATTTTACCAAATAAATATCATAAAATTTCAATTATTTTTGTAGTATAGTCTCCAATTTTTAAAATTAAATAAACATGTAACTTGAGCATTATTCATAACTTATTTATTTAAAACGTGTGGCAATATACAGAGAGTTTTATGCTTAAAGGAATGCAGGTTTGAAAATATTTATACAAATATATATTCATTTTCATGGTATGTTTTCAGAGAGTAACTTCTATATGTACCAACTCTCAAATAATTATATAAAGCAAAAATAATATTAATAATGTTATGTTTCCTCTTTAAATAATATTAATAATGTAACTTCTATATGATCCAAATATGAATAATGTTATGTTTCTTCTTTAAATATATAATTTATCAAGCATTCTTTACAACTCGAAAGATATAATATTGATTGAAAGTTAAACCAAAAATAAATAATAGGGCACAATTAAATTTATATTTACTTTTAGTAAAATTATAGAATAAAAAGTAAGTTTTTTTTTTTAATTTCATTGTAACAAATTAATATATATTAGATTTAATGTAAGTTTTAGTCTAATAAGTATCATAATCATCTAATTATTTTTTGGGTCAGATGTACAAATTGGATTTCTCATATATATGAATTATGTAATACTGTTTTTTCCATTATACAGCATAAAATATTTTATAAATTTTAATAACGTGACAAATAAATGATATTATGAAAACTTGACTATTTAATTATTTATTAAGTCCCAAATGAATCAAAAAGTGTTAAGTCATGCGTAAGGAAACTTGACTAAAGCTACGGAATGTAAAATATTAATTAATTAATAAACATACGTACGTATATTGTAGTTATTGGTATGGTATCTTTGAAAAAAAAAAGGTCCTGGTTAATGCATATGTTCCTTTAGATCTAAAAATAAACAAGACTAAACAAATAACATTTTTGCTTAAACATTGAGTTCACATTATTTTTCTTGCCACTTTATAAGTACAAAGCATCCACCGACTTTGTCTATACTTATGTTCAAAAATGGTTGATAGATATTAACAAATAAAGATATCGTATGAAAAAATTAAAAAATTAATTTTATATATTCCTACAACGTTTCTAGTGGTGTACTTTGTATAATTTATATGTTTAAGAACTTGTTAATAAATAAAAAATAACAAAATATGCTTTATAGAAAGTGAAACAATGAATACTATTGTTTCAGGTATAGGGACCAAGTACCTATTTCCAACACTCAAATTACCCTCAAGTCCTTTAGTTTAATACTTTCCTCCGTTCGATGTTTTGTTCTTTCTCCCATTCGGTTGTCCAGACGATCGAGTTACCTGTCTATAAGACTCCAATGCTTAAGTAGTTCAAGTCTGATCGGGATACTACAATTAATGCTATAATAAATGTGAAGTAAAAGTCATCACCAACTTACATTGGGCTATTTATAGTTTCTTGTATGGGCCCGTGATTAGGGTTTTTTTAATCATGGCTCGATTGCTTTTTATACTTGATTACTGACTTGTATTACTTTAATATACTTTTAACTTACTGATTCAGTTTTGGTGTGACCGCCCAATCGGAGGACCATGTGTCCTGGGGGTTGTCTCCATAAATGTGGAGATAAAGTTCAATTGGAATGAAAGCGCAGACCGTTTGGTCACGAGCTCCCTTAAAGCACTTCGGAGAGATTGTCACATCAACAAACCAAGGAATCATCCGCCTGTAGCGGTAGACCTGCGACCGCTTGTCCTTGGACCGTCTGACCGATGATCTGGCTAGGAATGACGGTACACCATACACTACAACTATTGATGTGATTTTGTCTTAATTTCTGATAATAAAAAAAGGTATAATTACTTATTTGGTACCCTAACTTTTTGGTTAAGTTTAATTTGGTACCCAAACTTTTGGTTTGTTCAATTTAGTACCCCAATTATCTAAAGAGATTAAATTTGGTCCTCTCTGTTAAGTTGGAGTTAACACCGTGTCCGTACAGGACACGTGTCAAGTCATGGAATTTTTAATTTTTTTAATTTTCTTTCAAAAAATTATTTTTAAATTTTTTTTTCAAAAAAATTAAAAACTGCCACGTGTCAGTTTATCATCGTGCCATGTGGCAGCTTACAATAATGACACGTGGCAGTGGTAATAGTTGTTTTCAATTTAGTACCCCAATTTAAATTTTTGATTCAATTTAGTACTCCAATCTTTTAAAATGATCAAATTTTGTTCTCTCCAATTTCAGACCAAATTAGTAAATAAGCTTAATTACAACTTATATATACATGTTACAATAACTTTTTCTAATATATACATCAAATCATTTCACCTAAATACTTAAATTATTTTATTTTTTACATTTTAACCTTTGTAATTTTTTACACATGAAATTTTTTACACTTGTAAAAAATAAAATAATTTGAATATTTAGGTGTAGCGATTTGATGTATAAATTTAAAACAATTATTTTAACATGTATATATAAGTTATAATTAAACTTAGTTACTAATTTGGTCTCAAATTGGAAAGGACGAAATTGGATCATTTTAAAAAATTAGGGTACTAAATTGAACAAAAAATTTAAATTGGGTATTAAATTGAAAACAACTATTATCACTACCACGTGTAATGATTGTAAGCTGTCATGTGGCAAGATGATAAACTAACATGTGGCAGTTGTTAAATTTTATGAAAAAACATAATTTAAAAAATAAAAATAAAAATTTCATGGCTTGACACGTGTTCTGTACGGACACGGTGTTAACTCCAACTTAACGGAGAAGACCAAATTGAATCTTTTTAAATAATTAGAGTACTAAATTGAACAAACAAAAAATATGGATATCAAATTGAACTTAAGCGAAAAATTGGGAAATCAAATCAATAATTATACCTTAAAAAAATATACCTGTTTATTAATTTATGACAAACATCAAGAAAAAAACAATACGTTACCTTTTTCAATTCATCAAAAGGTTGCATTATTGTAGTCACATTAATGATTGATTATTTAAGTAATAAGTAATGTACAAAAAAAAAAAGTTTAGTCTTATTTACAGGTATATAATTATTGATATATAAATTACCATTCAATATCGGTTATGTTGAATATCATTCTACAATTAGTGTTAAACTATCTTGTGAGATGATTGAAAATTACTTGTAAGTTTTATTAATATAAAAGATATATTTTAAGTTAAATATTTAAAACTAATTACAAATACTAGAGAATATGATGAAAAAAGTGAGATGTAAATAGGGATGGCAACGGGGCGGGACGGGGACGGGTTTCGCTATCCCATACCCATCCTCGCATAAAAAATTTATCCCCATCCCCATACCCAAACCCAACGGGTATCAAACTTTTTTCCCATCCCCATCCCCACCGGGTAACGGGTATAATCTCGTACCCATACCCGTACCCGTGTTCTAACTACTTCAATATTAATTT
>Ga0209589_1000588_pt1 | contig 52477 bp, 24 predicted proteins | sample CowpeawhiteBW_FD_187525 | JGI IMG/M metagenome (GOLD analysis project Ga0209589, IMG submission 187525) | Root nodule microbial communities of legume samples collected from California USA - Cow pea white BW (SPAdes) (version 2) | ecosystem: Host-associated > Plants > Roots > Nodule | place: USA...
AAAAGAGAAGTATGAATTAATAAAGTCGATAAAATGGAATAAAAGGTTAGAAAAATTGCTGGTTTGGTTTGTTTGCCTTATCTAACAAACAACAGAATAGGAACCAGAAACTAAATGGGTCGGTTCCCCTCACACACATCACACATGGCTTCTTAATTATCCGGGGCTGGCGGCCCAACAGGCCCATTTGTAAACCCAATATTTTGCTTTTGGCACCTACATTCAACATTTGACCGGTCACACCAGAAGCCTTGACTCAATAATCAATGATCAGATACTCATGGTTTGATGAATCGAGTTGAATTGAATTTTGGAGTGATTAAACTGAAATACAAAAAATTTGAAAAAACAGAAGTTAATAAAATAATAATTGTTTATGAATTAAAAACTTTGCAGACTTTTGAGGTTTTGTTTTATATTGAGAAGCATTATGCTTTGATCCTGTGTGAGATACTTGAGAGAAGTTTGGTTCCAGCAAGCAAGAACAGAGAGAAGCAATGGTTGGTTGAAGGGAACAACAATGTGTATAATGCTACCCATCGTTTCACTGATTCTGTGGGAAGGACCTGATTTCAATAATGCAGAATCTGGAACCATATCCACAACATAACTCAAAAATATCATCACAACCTCAGAATCAGTTATTCAAATTTCAAACATTCGTGTCACATCATTTTTGTTCCAAATTTTAAACCCATTCGGCTATTTATTGGAACCGATTCATGCACCTCTAAAATATCTAGTTAAAATTATTCACGGTTTAATGTGGAATAAATATTCATCTCAATTTACATTTGTTTTAATTACTGTATTCATATCGAGTCTTTTGAGAGAATATGAGATATATAACAATAATGAAACATAAATTCAACCTACACATTAATGTCGTTCTTAACAAAAAATATTAAGATAATAGATTCATAGGTTTTCATTTTTATACTGTGTTCAACTTTCTCTTCTCATCTTTAATCAATCTGAGATTTAGACTCATACTCTTCTTAATTGTTCATTATTGATAATTTCATTTAAATTATATTTTTACATCAAAATTATCATTAATTAATATAAAGATATTGTTGTTATAATTAGAATTTTACATTAAAATATAATATTTTAAAATTTGATATAAAATACACTATATATATATACATTTAAAATTTTAATATTAATTGATAATGGATATGAATATCCGTTGGGTAACAATCAATTAAATAAAATATCTTCACTTATGTGCCTAAATTTTGCAACTAATTAACGAAAGATGAGTTTTGTGGAGTTGTTTAACAAGTGTGATAACTTCACCTAATGCTATAGGGTAGGTCTTTTTCTAAATGTAGTGTGAGTTCGTATTATTTTTTACACATATATGTGATCAACTAATAATGCAGGGTTTCGTCCCAAATTAATGTTACTCAAATAAAATTTGAACACAGGTTATTTTGATTAAGATCAAACTTGGATGATGTCATGAGAATAATTCAAATTTTTAGCACATTAATATTTGTGTTTAACTTTTTGGTTAGTGTAATCTCTTTTAGAATTACTACATAGGCACAATTTGTAAAAACAAATTGAAATCATTTCATGAAAGAAATAAAAAAATGTGTTTGCAAATAGGATTCTCATTTTAATTGTCTTATATAGAATTACTATTATTTTAATATGGTGAATTAATATGATTTATCCCATTTTTTAATGTATAATTTAAAAAGATTACACTAGATTCTACAAAAATAAAAAATACCAAAAGGGGTAAGACGTGTAGAAGCAGTGTTTACTTCATCAACATCTTCTGTCTTTTCATTGAGTAGTACCTGTTTGGAAAATACCTGCAACAGGAAACAATGGATTAAACAAATATCACAAATCAATTTCATACTATGTTTCATTTAATACAGCAAAACATTAATTTGTGATTTTTCTACTTTTTTTTTAATTTTTATTTCATCTAATCTAAAGTTTATATTGCTACAGTAATTTAACAAATGCATTTCGATAGATTCGGCACAATATAACTTGGTCCGATCTGACTCGACCCATTATGGATTGATATTTAATGAGTTAATTTATCTTGGTTCACTTATTAGCAAGTCAAAAAAATTTGAATCCAGCCCGACCCACTATGGGTTGGTGGATTAAACGGGTTGACTCACTGGTTCACTTAATTATAAAAAAATACAATTTTTTATTTTTTTTCAGTCAAAACTAAATTATAATTCTAATTAAAATTTAAATCAATTTTAATACAATTCAAATACAGACTAAAATCACAAAAAATACAAATTATTTATGTGTTGGCTAAAAAACAACCTAACATGATCCAGATGCAAAATCTAACTTAATAAAAAACACCATATGACCATTTATTTGCGGGTTGGTGAGTCAACCCGAGTGAACCAGGTTCTAGATGAGCCAGGTCAAAACTTAATTTGTATTAAAATTTGTAAAAAAATTTCAATCCAACCTACTCTGAACCTGTAATGAGTCAGGTTAGCTTGCAAATTTGAACCCATTTTGACAGCTCTACATTTCGCTAAATATAATTCTATATTTTTTAGATCCGACAGTTTTTGTTTCTTAATTTTAGACATATGTTGGTTCTTCTGAAATCACTTTTAATCAATGTAGATAAATGTAGTCAAAATTATGTTGACATGATTGAGAAAGTAAGCAAAATTAAAATATTGCAGTCTTTTGGTTTTATCTCTAAGTCATAAATAAATAATTTTTATTGAGTTAAATAGTACTGTTTATAATATTCTATAATTAAAAATTATACTCTTTTTGTTTCACTTTTTTTCAAGTTTAGAATGAATTCTACAGCACTTTATTTAAATATTGCCAATTGTCACCCCTTGTGACAATGGAACTGAGAGCCATCAATATCAACCTCAAGTTATTCCTCTCAGTCCAAAGACATTTCAGAAAGAAGAATATTCCAAGTTCCACAAATAATTCAAAGTATAATTTATACAAAGAGAATAGGTGACGATGCTTGTTCTCAATTTTTTTTTTAACTCGTGTTAACTTTCAAGAATTGAATTTTATGTGTAATTTAATATTATAAAATTAGTTTAGAAGATAAATTTACATTTAGATAAATACTCAAAAATTTTATATTTATAATTAAACACGAAATTTCTAATATGCTTTCTTATTTCAAGTCATATATACCTCAATAATAGGATTACATATTAATTATAATATAAAAAAAATAACAGACGACACAATAAATTTAATCATTAATAAATTTAAATCATTTCTGAATAATATTAATATCATCTTAAAAAATAAAATTTATATATAGTTACTTTTATCTAAAAACTGTAGGATATGATTTTATTTTGTTTGATTTAGCGTCGGAAGATTGATTCTAGCCGAATCGATCTCTAACGCAACGGTAAGAATTAGTTATTTTTTATTCAACGTAAACTTTTTATTCTTTAATATATATATACTGATTTTACACTAAAAAAAATAATTCTACATGCAGAATCAAATACACACTTAATTCATTAGAAAAAACATAACATGTTAGCCTTATTTAAAATTTAGGATAAAAAAATGAGCTGTTTAAAATAATTTTAACCCAGATATGGATCATAAACTTAAAATGAGGTAAAGAAAAAAAATAAAGTAAAGATAATTTGATACATACACAAGAAGGGATAAAATAAAGTAGATAATGGAATATTGAGAGATTTTTATTTTATTATTTTCTCAAAAAGTTTGGATTCTGCTCTATAAAGAAGGAATGGCACAACTTCATAGCACAAAACAGAACCACTCTGTTCTCTCTGTTCACACTTCATCAAACTTCAAATTTCATTCACCTCCCTTCTGTTTCTGTATCCATGCTTCACTCTGCAGAAGCTTCTTCACGGTTCTCTGCAACATCGCTTACATATTCAATCGCCATAGACAAATTTCTATTCCCCTTTGAGTGAAACACATAACATAACACGAGTTGTGGTTTGTTTCTGCATCAACCCTTCAAGCAATGGACTCCTTCAGTTTCAATAACCTGCAAGCAGAGAAAGCCAACGCCATGCTCAAACACCGCAAGCTTCGAAGGGTCGCAAGCTTGTTACGCATCATCGAAGTGTGTGCGGTTTTGGTGTTGGTTTCAAGGTTCTCCATGCAGCTTCCGGTTGCAGTGAGAAACTCCGGCGAGTATTTCAGAGACCTGTCACTGTTCATGAACAGTCCTCGCTTTGTTTTCCTCGTCGGAAACATCATAATCATCGCACTCTTCGCTCAGTTCTCCGCTCAGGGTCACAACGTTGTTGTTCCGGAGCCTAATCTGTACCAAGAGTTTGTTCAGAATACAACGAAAAACCAAGAAGTTGTGGCAGAGTATGGAAGAAAGAAACAGAGGGTGAAAACAGGGGAAGCGAATATCAGTTTGGGAAAGAGTTATAGAAGGTGCGAGACGGAGATTTTGAGGCCGAAACGACGCCGTGTGTTGCGTAGGTGTGAGACTGAGAAGGGAAGGAAGAAGATCGAAGGTGTTGGTGTTGATGAGGTGGCGCGAATTTCTTGCCCTGAAGATGGAATGAGCAACGAGGAGTTTCGTCGCACTGTGGAGGCTTTCATTGCCAGGGAACAGAGGATTCGAAGAGAAGAAGATTATTATTTAATGTAAAAAAATAATAATTATATATGTATATTTTAAAAAGTGTGTAAATAAAGTAGTATATAATAATAACTTGTATAAGTGATGGTAATTTGAATAAGGAAAATTGCAATTTTTTTACTTTTATTATTTATTTCATCAGGTGAGTTAGTGTGAACGATTAATTTTTTCAAAAGAAAAGTTAATGATATATTAATTAATGATTCATATTATTAAACTACGTCATAAAATAAAAGATGAGAGTATCATTGTCCTATATAGAAAAAAAATCATATTGTGATAATATTAAAGAAAAATATTATTTGACACAATTTCACAAATATTTGACAATTTTTATAAAATTAAAATAATCTTGATAAAAATTATTTTTTATATTTTTAAGAGAAAAATAAAGTTAATTGTATTGAGTGGTAATGTCAAATGATAATAGAAAAGAGTGTGATGTCAAAATATTAATGTCCTATAATATCATATTATATAATTTATAAACTTGTTTTTATTTTATCTCTAAATATGTTTTAAGTATTGATATATTTATTTAATGCTGTTGAATTATTATTGTTAAAGAAATATTAAGATAAATAAGAAAAAGTGAAGAAGAATTGATGTGAATGAGGTATTCTGATTCTTGAGATGTGAGAATAGTGTGGAGATGAGGGGACTTACCCCGGAGAGACAAGACATGATAACAGATACTATTCTCTGGTCTGGTTTCGACTCTTAATATGTATTTAAGATTTTAAGAATATATTTGTGTCTGTAAATTTTATGCAGTATGTGTTTCCAGGATTGTGTTACACAAGGAAAAACCTTCTATTGGTTGATTTTTAATGAAAAATGTAACTACATTTTACGACAATATATATTTTTCACACAGCGAAAAAATATAAAAATAAAGATAAATATACAAATTATTTTTTTTTTCTGTGAGAGTAATGAATAATCGATCTATCATTATCTTTTCTTTTAAAAAATTAATTATTTATATTAAATTATTTTAAAAAAATAAAAGATGAGAATAAAAAAAATAAATTCATTTTATAATTTTTTTAACAACTATTATACATTGTAATAAGTATAGGAATTTGTGTTTATACTATAATGTATATGCATTCAACTCTCATAAAAGTTGTGAAACTTTGTGATAATAAGATCAGGTTACACACTATTAATTGCTGTGTGGGTATAATAATAAAGTGAAAAGAAAAAACGTGACGTAACTAAGAGTGAGATGTGAAAACAAAAGATTTCCAAAATTTAGAAAAATAAAAGATAGATACGAAGAAAGAAAATAGAAATTATAATTCTAAACTAATTGAAGATGAAAATAAATTCGATATTCTTCGAATAAATAATGTAAGAGACAAACTTTTGATCCATTCAGCTTATAAACTAGGTAGTTAGATTTTAAGTTACAAGACAAATACTGATTTAGTATAAAAATAAATAAATACATACTATAAATCGTTGTCTCTTCAGAAAAAAACTGGAAACAAAAAATTTCATTTTATCTTAAACAAGTTTTAAAAAGTTTTAAAGAATGTTATTTTTCAAAAGTACTTATATTTAGCACCGAATTTTTTTTTTTTTAAAACTGCCATCCAAGCAAGCATTTTATTCTTTTAGGTAAAAACAACTTTGAACAAAAAAATAGTATAAATTCAAAATTAATGTGCTGCCAGTCAAAAATTATATTTTAATGAAATCTAATGAGAAAAAAAAAGTTTGGAAGAAAAAAAAAATAAAAGAAAAAGAGTTTGAGTATCGAATATAATTACTATTGGAAAAAAGCACTATTTTAATGTGCAGAAGCTCAATATGCCAATCACCATCATGTACTAGATATTCTGCTTTTCCATTATCTCTTGCATTAATTTTTAATTCCGGATGCATATAATATGCAACAAATTGCAAAAAATAAAAAGGAAAAGAAAACATGAAATATAATATACAAATAAGAGAGATAAAAAGTGAGAAATAAAATAGTGAAGTGATAGAAAGAACTAGAAAAAAAATGGTATATTAATTACTGTATAGTTTTATTATATCAATGTGATATCTGATGATGCTTTACTTTCATTTCATGTGGCCTCACTGATTCCTTAAGAACACAAGTGTGAGATATTTTGTTGGTTCCTTGGTCACTTTTTTAATTGGTGTACCTAAATATCTCTAAACCTAATTCATACATTGATGATGATAGAGTTCAATTCACAAATATGTAATAGAAGGAATTAATTATGTTAATTAGGACATGTAATAACAATAACTTCTCAAGATTTTATATTTGATGTAAAACTTCTTCTTTTTTTCTCTCTTTGCATGATGTGATGTCTTTCTCTAAGTTTTCACTTTATATTTTTTTATATTCACCTTTTTAAATTTCATCTCCTTTATAATATGATTTTCTTATTTGGATAGTTATAAATTATTTTTAATCAAACTAAATTGAAAAAAAAATAATACCATTTTTTATGAGTTTTATTGAATGGGTTGCTTGTCGAAAACTTGAGATGTTTTTTGATGAAAAGATGAATCTTTAGTGGTATTTGAACGTAAAAAACATAATTTTTTTCAAAAATTCATTATTATATATAATATCTAAACTAACATTAAAAAATATTATAAATATTAACAATAAAACGTATTATTTAGATAAAAACTAAAAACATTTTGATTAACTCACATTCATGATGTAGATAATTTATCCTAAGTTATTATTAAATTATACTTAACTTTGCAAAATCTAACAAATAATTAAAAAAACAAGTTATGTTTTTGATAACGAGTATGATTATAATCATAGGCTAACAAAGATAAGGTTCATGCCTGTTTCTCAAACTTTTCATACAAAGACATATTTCAAAATATGCAAACAACTTAAGAAAAATAGATAACAAAAAACTTGGATATTGAAAAGGTTTAACAATTAACTCACACACACACATCTTTTCTTTTTAAATGTTTATTGAATTTAAACAAATTCATGATAAAACACACACACACATTTTTTTGTAAAATGTTTATTGAATTTAAACAAATTCATGATAAAAAAATTGTTAAAAAGTATCTATACGTTATTGATTTTTGTGGAAAGAAGTTTGGTTTGGATGAAATTGTATATTATATTAGATCCTAATCAAATTAAAATGGATTAGATTTTTATATTTTGTTGGTGTCATTTTTTAATAGATAATAAGATCCTGATATGAAGTACATGCAATGTATGATTACAAGTAATTGATGTCTAACAACTTTAGAAAACCATCGAACAAAGAAGCTGAAAAGATTTTGAAATTTGAATACATTTCAAATTCTCATAATGTAAACATATACATCATGAACACTGAAAAAGGAAAGACTTGATTTTAATCGATTTGGTAGAACTAAAGAATGGAGAAGAAAAGTTTTCCATGCCACCCATGCCAATTTCTGTTTTCTATAATTGCGCCATCACAATCCATTTTTTAAGAAAACTATGACAAATGTTTCGTTGTTTTAAGTGATTCACACAAAAACTCAAAATATATTTTTGAATTTTTATATGCGTAAAACTTCTGTAGAAAACATTAGGCATACGTGTACTGAACCTTTTGTTCACCACAGATACGCACTGAACAGTTTCATATATACAAAATACACCCATAATTCACAGGCTTTGACAACATTCGAAGTGGCGTCACCAATAACAATGAAAGCAACTCAATATTTATGCAAAAAACTCCTGTTTTCAAGTATGAAAAATGTTGAGTACTATTTGACATTTTTATAAGAATAAATTATCTTACCAAAAATTAATTTTTGTATTTTTAAAAATAGAAAAAGATGAAAAATAATGAGTAATATCAATAAGATGTAAAAAAAATTCGGCCATCAAAATACTATTTTCTTTTCGAATATTATCTTGTATTACATTTTTTTCGACCCAACTCTTTCTGTTTGTCTTTTTTGTTATCCCCCAGCATTTTAATTAATACTGACATAAGCTTAAAAGATGGAAGATGGTATGCATGTTTAATTAATATACAAACAATATCCTCCTAAATCACAAAGAGACACTAATCCTCTTCACTACTTTTTCAACCTTTATATAAATTAAAAATTCTTGAGCGGAGGCTTTGCAGTGTATGAATCACGCAGATGCAGAAAACATCTTATTTCTTCTCCCACTTTCCTACTAATTTTGGCGAAGAATATGATATGTGAAAATTTTTTCAAAAATGGGGAAGAATGGAGGAAATGTTCATTGCTAGAGTAGAAAAAATATATTTACTTTTTAAAAAAGAAGTGCATTAAGGACAAATAATATAAACTACATTATAACTAAATTATAATGGTTTCAACTATAAATACCGGAGAATATAAAAGGTAAGAAAACATTTAATATATATGGTGATTGCATGAAATTAACTTAATTCAAAGTGTATTACATTAAAATCAAATGATGTATTCACATCATTTGTGAAATTATTTTTAAACCAATCAATTATTTATTGGTTAAATGTAATTAAATTAGTTATAGTTTAAATTAATTATACTTGTTAAATTTGAAATAATTTACATTAAATGTTTTTTTGTAGTAATACATTTCCATTCTGTAAGACCCATTAAAAATCTGCTTTATTATTTTTTGCCCTAAAGTAAAAGGGTTGTCCCTTGTATTTGGGCTTAGGGCTGGCCCAAGTAATATAACCAAACCTTAAGCTGGCCTAACACACTTACTCTCATTATTCCACAGCACCAGCCGTCATCCCCTCCTTACCCTCACAAGACGCTCTGCTAGGGTTTTGCCCTAAGCCTTCTCGAACTAGCTCGGAACCCGCTCCTACTCCACGTAAGTACCGCTGTATAGGTTCCATTGTTATTCCTTCATAGTTCACAGTTACAGTTTCGTAATACTCCGTCTTTTGTCCTGTTTACCTTATGTTTTCAGCTCACTAGTCCGTTCCTAGAGCTGTCGTGCTCGCGGTGGTGCCGTCAAGGTTTCTGTTAACCCTTTTTCCAGGTACGGGAAGTTAGGGTTTCAAGTTTAAGTTGTTTTTGGCCTGTTCTTGAGTTAGTTGTTGATTGTATGGATTAATCATTCGTTTTGATGCGTGGGATATCTTGTATGATTGGTTGGTTTGAAAAATATAGCTACTGCAAGTGAAACAGTGGCGAGACCTGATAATCTCGCCCAAGCGAGCCAGTCTCGCCTAGACGAGACGAACAGGGACTTGCCCAAACCCTTTTGCGCGAGAGCTCGCCCAGGCGACCCGCCCAATTTTTGAGCGAGCGAACATCTCGCCCAGGCGAGAGGGGTCTCGCCCAAGCGAGATCCCGCGTTGGTTTCTTGATGCTTTTCTTGAGCCTCGCCTGAGCGAGCACGTCTCGTCTGAGCGAGACCCTTCAGCCTGAGCGAGGGACTGGGCGAGGCAGTGCGCTATTAGATGCTTGTTTGCTCTTGGATGATTGGTATTTGATTGGGTATGAATGTTATGATGAGAAACATGTATATAAGGGAGTGTTATGCATGCGTGGCATGATTCATGGATTGTAGATGATGGGTTTGGTGTGAGAATTGGCATGTGAACTAAATGAAATGGGTATCGTTAAAGTGGCATGATAACGAGATGAGTTGAATCCTATGAGCATGGATGGGTTATGATGAGTTGGACCTGGATACGTGAAAGGTATTGGCTTTAAAGATTGACATAATGAATATATCCTTACATGGTGAATATTATTTGATTGTGTGATCTTGTTTTGTTTGTGTCAGTGCATAATTCATTGGGATCTCTAGGCGAGACTTTCAGTGTCGCGCTTTCGGGACGTAATTCCATGGTCCCTGTTAGTGGGTGTCTATGGTGGTGCCTCATTTGTATAATTAGGTAAGGATTGCATCCTGACACTCTAAGGGGTCAGTTAGTCTCACTTAGAGCGGACTGACTCCTGTGGTGAGAGTAACAGGAGGGCTGAAATTCATTAAGGACTAACCTTGTGGTGAGGGAAATCGATTCATTGAAACACTTGTAACACATAGCTCGGAGGTGAGCATAGGTATCCACCACAAGTGCAAGCATCCGCTGAATCCGACCATGGTTATATGTATCCGGATAAGTCGAGTCATGTCATAGTGTATTGTCTGAACAATCATAACTTATCTGCTGTGTGGTACTCTCTTTTGCGATGATCATCAACTTGTTGGTGTGAGTAGATGCGAGGAACACCCATAGACAACAGGGGTGGAGATTCCGCTGCATAGTCCGCGTGGACTAGTTTATATTTCCATATGAGTTTATCTAGGGCTGTGACCCACGTAATTGTTCGTCCTTAGATTTATGTACTTTGGTTACTCTTTATCTAGTTTTCTTTTGGGCATCGTGGTGTGCCATGAGTTGTATGGAGTTGAGTTTAAAACTCCCAGAATGCGCTTTTATGTTATCTTTCTTGTAACGCTTCCTTTCGCGTACTTAATTAAATGGAGTGTTACACATTCAACAAATGACAAAAACAAAATTCTATATATATATATATATATATATATTTTTTTTTTTCTTTCTTCTCTATTAAGTTTGTGATATCAGTCTGACATCAACAATTTTCGTAATCGGTTTTGACAAGCAAGGCATAAGCGTACCTTCCGCTCTGAGTTAAGGTTATTTGAGGAATTAAGGTGGTAAATGCAGTGAAGCTCAAAGAAGTTTCCTGCAATGGAAGAAAGAAGACCCATTAGTAGAAGTCAAGGTCAGTGAGGAAAATGCAACGAGAGAACAACAATACTGAAAACAACTAAACTCTCAAAATAAAATCAATGATCATAAATTGCATCAGTTGACAGTTTCAGATTTCAATAATAAAACCTAAATTCCCGTCCTCACAGTAATATTCTTCAGTTTTGGTTTTCTTTCTGTTCGTAGCGATTATTACAGCAGCCCGCCAAATTCCAGCCCAATTACGGCCCAATCATGACTTCCAAATTTCAAAACGTAGTCTCCACGGCGGCGTCCGTGGCGGCCACCGTGATGCTCCTCCGCTCCTTCACCCACAACTACATTCCCCAGGAGTTCCAAGACTACTTCTACTCCAAACTCTCGAAACTCCTCTCCTCCTTGTCCAACGAAGTCACCCTCGTCATCGACGAATTTAACGGGATCACTCCGAACCCGCTCTTCGCCGCGGCGCAGTTCTACCTCAAGCCGCAGGAGGCGCCGAACACGAAGCGCTTCCGCGCCACGATGACTTCGAGATCGCGCCACGTGTCCCTCCTCATGGACGGAAACGACGAGATCACGGACTCCTTCAACGGCGTGCCGTTCCGGTGGAGGCTGGTGTCCCAACTTGGCAAATCGAATTACGCGGTGCACTTCTTCGAGGTGCGGTTCCACAAGAAGCACCGGGAGATGGTTCTGGCGGAGTATTTTCCGCGCGTGATGAAGGAGGCGGATGCGGCGCGTGAGCGGAGGAAGACGCTGAGGCTGTTCACGGTGAAGGACATGCGGTTTCGGATGGGAGGGAGGGGGGAGTCGTGGCAGGGCGTGAATCTTGAGCACCCTGCGACGTTTGCGACTGTGGCGATGGATTGGGAATTGAAGGAGATGATAATTAGGGATTTGGATAGGTTTGTGGAGAGAAAGGGTTTATATAAGAGTGTTGGGAAGGCGTGGAAGAGAGGGTACTTGCTTTCGGGTCCCCCTGGGACCGGGAAATCGAGTTTGATTGCTGCTATGGCTAATTATCTGAATTTCGATGTCTATGACTTGGAACTCGCTGCTGTTAATGGAAATTCTGACCTTAGGAGATTGTTGATTGCTACCAGGAATCGTTCCATTCTTGTTGTGGAGGACATTGATTGCTCCCTTCATTTGCAGGATAGGCTAGCAAAACCTAAACCTAAATCATCACAACCCCACCACTTCATCCCGCACCATTTTTCAGCACCCCAGGTATAATACAATGCAATCACAACTTTTTCTTAGTTTCAGATACTGATGAGTCAGTTTTATACCCTTTCTTTCAAGCATCGAGAAATGGCTTTGAGTCTCGCTTACTGTTTTTGCAGGTGACATTATCAGGGTTCTTGAATTTCATAGATGGGTTGTGGTCGAGTTGTGGGAATGAGAGGATCGTAGTGTTCACGACGAATCATAAGGAGAAATTGGACCCTGCTCTCTTGCGCCCTGGGCGTATGGATGTGCACATTGACATGACTTACTGCACCCCAGGTGGGTTCAAAATGCTGGCTTCCAATTACCTTGGGATTACGGAGCACCCACTTTTTGTTCAAATTGAGAACTTGCTTGGGGTGATCGATGTCACTCCTGCGGAGGTAGGGGAGCAGTTTTTGCTGGATGAAGACCCGGATATTGCACTCAACAGCCTCATGGAGCTCCTTCTTGCAAAGAAGCGAAATCATGACTTGAAGATGAAAGCACCTCTCACCTTTCAATGATGATATTTTTTTTTTCTGAATCCAGTGAAATGAAGATCATAACAAACAGTTGGTGCAAAATTAGACATATAACCTTAATTTATGCATAGAAACGACAAAAGTTGAGTGGGAAACTATAAATAAAAACAATGTTCGAGGATTAACCCGTCCAGTTGATTTAAATATTTTCTTTAGTGTGACACTGAAGAGAGATAAATTTGTTTTGCGTGCTCTTATTCATGAAAAAAAAAAAAACTTTACTAACGAAGTAAACTTCACTTCAAAATATTTCTTTATTTTAAGATATTTAATGCTTATATATATTTTCTTTTGAAAGCATGATAATATATGAATTATAAAATTTCATCTTCCGGTTTCAACTCTGATCTGACCATCTGCGCAACTGCCATAAGCGGTGGTGCTGCCATGTACGTCACCACCGATGACTCATTAAAAAGCCGGTCATCTAATTAGTCAAGGTTGACTTAATCTGTCATAATTTATACATTACATATTTAAATAATATTAGTTTTAAATACACTTTTATAAAAATAAACTTATAAGAAATAAAATTTGAGTTAAAAATCCTCACTGTAATTTCTTGCAAAAACTTTATTTACTAATTGCATAACCTTACAGTCCATGATTAACAAAACAGATCAACCACCTGGTTGATTTTACACAAGTCAAACTTATACGCATCTACAACTTATAATGCACACATTTCAATCAGACTTAAAAATAACTCAACTTTAAAACAAAAAGAGTAAGAAATAGTTACTAAGATATGTTTGAATGTTTCTTTAAATTTTAATCGTAATTTATTTTAGGTCACATCACTTCTCATATCTTATGGTAAATTTTACTCCAACACAAGAATCTTAGCATATCCCACTTTAATAACTTTTTTACCTTGTTAAATGAAAGATTGCTCTTTAGATATAAAAAAAATTAACTTAAGATTTTACATTTTATGTAATATCAAGACACTCTAATAAAGATATTAAACATCACAAATATAAATTAAATTTTTGCTCTTATTATATTCTCTAATCTTGTGCCAATTTAGCATTTGAGAAGATCCAAAACGGGTGGACTGTGGAGACTCTAATATTTACATAAAGAAAAGAGCAGCAGCACCCACATATCCATGGATAATTCAGAAAAGAAGTTGTTAAGATATAAATAACGATCTTTTAAGCATCTTTGAGTTTTGATACATATATGTATTTTTTGAATCCATCCTGTACTCATTTCCGCGCTGATGGCTCCAAATCACAGCGGAAAATTGGCAAGGATAATATACAGAAACAACAAAAATAAGTAACAATGAAGAGTGTCAAAAGATTAAAGAAGACCAGAAAAAAGATGTAGGAATGAAACATCCCAGTGATTCTGGCACTTCTTTCCTTTTTTTTTGACTGTGGCCGGGGGAGGTAAAGAATCATAATAAAATGGCCAACACAATACATATAAAAAATCCCTCAAAAGTCAAAAGTATACCATGACAATGGGAAAGAAATGAAAAAAACCCTTAACCTAAATCACCTTAGAGCCACGAGACATGTGGACCTAAAGGATTAACAGTAGTAACAAGCAAAGCTTGAAGTATATCCAGCGATATTCTTTTATTTGTCCATAAATTTAATATATAGGTCCTATGGTTATACCTGAAACAATGAAAATACAATGTTTCAGTTTGATGACTAAAATATGATAGTTACTACAGTTTCAAAAAAAAAAAATGTACAGCACTACCGATGCATTCTCTGTTAATTTGAAAAGAAATTAATAACGTATTTTCAGTGTGTGCCTCTAAATTCAGAAAATTACTAGTGAAATTGGTTTTCAAAATTTTTATGTCGTGTAATATACAAATTTGAAAAGCCAATTTTACTTCAATTTTCGTTTTTTGGAAGAGCAGATTTTTTACTGTCAGCCATTCAAAACTAGTTCAATATGAATCCTAATCAGCTGTTTTTTATGTTTGCCACAGGTGTAAGTGTCAACCACATAATATAAAAATTCCTTGCATAAATAAAATCAAGAAAATATAATATATATATATATATATATATATATATATATATATATATATATAATAAAAAGAATGTGTGTTGATCAGCACACTTGCTCTTGTTGTATTCGTATAAACATTTTGGTACAAACATTTATAGATACCTGATTTTAGTTTTTGTCTATAATAAAGTTAGTGTAACTAACGTATATGATGCTAATTACAAAACATAAATACAAACTCCCAGGCACATAATTAAAATGTTAATTAAGTTGTCATTAGTTAAATAATTCAATCGCAACAAATATTTTCTCTCTTCAATACCATAACATGATTGTAATGTCTCTATAAACTATAACTAATAATACATGTACAATTGAGTGTATGTTTCATTACACTAATCCATAACTCCGATCCAACCTTTTTACTAAATTGTTTTTAGAGGAAGTTTGAAGGTGTGGCTATTATTAAGAGTAACTAAGTACCAATATAGAAAATTTGTGGTATTGACCAAATTATTTAATAAGGTAAGAGTATAAAATTGTATTATTTACTTAATGTGTTTCGAGCTTTTTCTTAAAATTGTTTGAGGGGATGACAATATATACCACTCAATGAAGATAACCTCGTTAAATTTGAATGGTATTAATAATTTATAAGATTATATTATCATTAACAACTTATTTTTAAGTTTTTATGTTTGTTTTAGGTGAGACTATACATCGTTCCACATAAAAAAGTTTGTTACTAACAAAAAACTATAATGAAATAATCATTTATAAACTTCTTTCAGTTGTGCATGTTGCATACCAAATTGAAAATTTTAATAAAACTGAAGAAAAGTGAGTGAACAAAGAAAGTAACTTAAGACAAATGTTGGGTCAGATGGAAAGAATTCGAAGAAATACTCACCTTCAATATGCTAACACATAAAACAAAAACAAGTTTGAATATACCTATTTCATAGTAGTATTTTTTTTATTGGTAGTAGAAATGAACGATGGTGATAACTAATGTTCGATATTAATTTTAAATGTCATTAAAGTTCAAAAGGCACATTTTATTTATCACTACAACATATTTTTACAATGACAAATCAGATATACAAACAAGTAGATATTTATGTAAAATCACGAGTTTTTCAAAAATTAATCATTGTTGTAAACAAAAATACAAAATTTAACAAACCAACCTCAACTAACACAACAAATTGAGCATAAGATTGTCTCATGAGAAACACATCACAAAAAGAAATGACTTGGTAAAAAATAAATTTCCAAACCAACTGTGTTTCTTCGTTAAAGAATGAACTCTAACTCGAAAAAACATTTTCAACGTGTTTTCGCACAAAAAAAATAAATAGGACTTAAATCAAATTTAAAATGAATTTTACGTAACATCCCTTAGTGGCAGACGTATACTATTTCTATTTATTTATAAAACTGTCATCACACTTTCTTTGTCTGCGTTAGTTATTCTGTTGTTAGACACAAATTAGATGACTTAAATGACTGTTATGTGTTTGTGTATTCAGTTTAGGTGTTTGGAATAACCCTTAAATAATATCTAAATATTTAGAGTGAAATTTAAAAACCAAGAAAAAACACATAGATATTACAAGTAGGACTAATGTAGGAATACAACAAGATGATTCAGTAAAGTTTTAAAATTAGGCTTTTGACTATAACAATTAATAAAAAACAAACAATCAATATATTAATACTCATAATGTTAATCTTTTGGACGCTAACTATGATTTTATGATTTTAAAAATACATTATAGTCTGAAAAAGAAATTTGAAAAGAGAAGTATGAATTAATAAAGTCGATAAAATGGAATAAAAGGTTAGAAAAATTGCTGGTTTGGTTTGTTTGCCTTATCTAACAAACAACAGAATAGGAACCAGAAACTAAATGGGTCGGTTCCTCTGCGTTGCGAACACTGCGACACATACTTGTTGCTGCTGATCCTTCGCTTCCCCTCACACACATCACACATGGCTTGTTTACAACCTCCATGGTTCTCTTCGTTACGGGTCGCGCCCCCAACGAAACTCGCAGGCCCGCCTTCAGCGTCTCTTAAGCCCGCCAAGCTGCTGTGTTGGGCCTTGGGTCCCGACAATACCGAATCTTCTGAACCCTCACCCGAAGCCCGAACGGGCCCCGTGGATCCCGTGAAGCTTGCGTTCAGCAAGGCCCAAGCATATAAAAAGTCCAACAAATCGAACTCTGGTTCGGGAACTACGCAAGACGCTGATGATGGTAATTCGGTTAAAAAGGAAAACGTCGGTGGTGAGGGCCAAAAGGATTTGCCAGAATCCGTGAAGATTGCAATGGAGAAGGCCAAAAAGTACAAGCAGAACAAAGGTGTTGCTCTTAGCGAAACAACACAAACACAAGGTAATACTAATTGGTACTTGTTGTTGCTCATAAATTCATTCATGTGTTCGATTAATGCAATATTAATATAATTCTTAGTGATTAAGCCATGCTCATCTCCGATGTTTTTAACAATTATTATAACACTATGTGATTAAGCGATGCTTGTTACTTCCGATGTTTTTAACAAATTGTCTTAACTCAAACTTTGCTTGAATAAACTTGTAGAAGAAAATTAGGAGGATAAAATGAATTGGGTTTTCCTTTTAAAAATTCAGGAGGGAGTATTCAATTCAGATTTCAAACGGTTTTAAGTCTTTTAATAAAATAGCCTTGTAGTTCAATCAATAATTTTAAACATTGAAATGATATTCACATGTGAGTATTCGTTTAAAAGTTACCCTAATTCTACTATTTTATCATTACTGATATTTTATGAATTTTCTATTGAATTAGGAAGATGAATCTTCGTGTATGCAATTATTGGATAAGAAAACAATCATGACTATCAACTTATTACTCAGATTCAAAACTAAGGATGAGAAAATATTAATATGGAGAGTTATTATAAATTTAAATATGTAGATAAATGTTATATAAGAAAATAATATATTAAAGTTAATTAGTCATTAGAATTTATATTAGTTTTACATTTTTTAATCAAAATCGTATTATTTATTTTTTATTTGTCTCATTAATTATGATAATTGTTTTGAAATTTATTGATCATAAGTTCAATTAACTTTTGCCTGAAATAATAAATTGTCATGAAGTATTTTTTTTTTAAACTGGATGTTTAATATTTTATTTATTTAGCTGCTTAATATTTGTAATAATGACTTGATAATTTAATATCAAATGTTATATCTTGGATATTTGGCATGAAGTGCAATTAAGATATACTTTAATTACAACTAAGATATACTATTATTCACATAATTGGTGAAAAAAATAAAATATGGACTAGTTGTACATTTTTTAACACGTAAAATCCTTTAATTCTTATAAACCATTTCCAAATATTATAATTTCATATTTTAATAATCCTTTAAAATTGAAATTACAAAATCCTAATCAAATTGTTTAGAAATTCATTATATTCTTAAATAGTTTTGTAGAATCTAGATGACTTTTGTAAAAGTCTTTTCTTTAATCCCAACTTGTATACTTGTTGACTGCTATGGAAGGTTTTTCATCTAGAAACTAATTTAATTTTAACTGATAAAAGAGTTTAGTTTTCATTTTTTTCCCCTATTATTAGTACATGTAGAGAAACTGATACTTTAGAAACAAAGCAGAGGGAACTTGTGTGATAGATATTAGATGATATCTTCCATCTTACCAGGACTTCCATCGATTTTTCTTTGGTAATGTATAATGAGAAGGTATTAGGTATGTATCTGCCCTTCGATATGCATATGTGAAATTGGGTGTTTGGTTTCATTTTTAGGATCCTTGAGAGGGAGTGAGAGGAGTTCAGGGGAAAATGTTATGGACGACAAAGTTGGTAAGAAGGGAGAACTTTCAGTTTCAAGAATGGATTTTGTGGGGCTTGACTTTGCAGATAAGAAGACCACTAGGGGATTGCCACCTGGGTTGGTTCCTATTTCGGACCCTTTCTTTAATGATGACTTGCCTGAGGTGGAGCTTATTGTTGGAGACACAAGCAAGTTTGGTGATGCAATGGCTCCAGAACCTGAACAAACTGAGGAAGACGAGGCTGAACTTTACAAGCCAAAAGTTTCTACCTGGGGTGTCTTTCCTAGACCTGCCAATATTTCAAAAACAGTATGGCATTTAGTTTTTGTATTGAAATATAGATGAGATATTATCATGATGGTTTATTTTATTATTGATCAAGAGATATATTCTTGACTTATTTATGTCTATAATTATGTACATCTCACATCGATCGGAGATAAGACGAGTTTACAGTGTATATAAAAGGGTGTAAACTTCTATTTATAAGTTGATTTTGTAAGATTGAGTTAAAATTAAAGTCTACTTTTTCTCACGGCATTAGAGTCAAGAGTTAGACTTGGTTTTAGAAGGTTAAGTTAGGCTTAAAGTCCACTTTTTCTTGTCAAATGCTCCTGCATAATGAAACCAATTTTGTCCACTTGTTTTTGATTCCCCTTTATCCTTCCCCCCTACCTTTTATACTTTCCTTTTGGCACTTTCAGTTTGGTGGTGGGAGAGTTATACGTCCAGGAGATGTTCTAGAGACTGAAGAAGAAAAGGCTGTTAAAGAAGCACGCACAAAGCAGCTTCTTGCTGCCTACAAAAAGAAAATTGGATTGAATATTGATCCAAAGCTAAAATCTGAGTGTGAGGAGGTACGCATATATAGCGGTATACCAATATTGCGGCAGTTATGTCCTTCTTTTAAGATTTTTTTTGTAATATTTGTACTGGCTGTTGATTATCATTAACAATTGATTGCTATGACCAGTATAAAGAAAAATACAGCTCAAGCTGCTCTGGTTTCTTGGCTTATTCAAATCATGGACATAACTTTGTTTGATAGAATATAATAGATTGACGTTCACCTTGTATGTTCTTCCCAAAATGTTCAAAATGCATTCAGTGGTAATACACTAAATTTAGAGCCTTTTATCAGTTTTCATCTCAAAGCAATTATACTTGCAAGAAAAATATAAGAAGTAATTTGAGAAAAAAAATCTTTTAATTCTTTTTTCCTGCTCATACCAAACAAATTAATCGAGCAACATCAAAATGGCAATTTGGAATGAATTGATTTAAGCTTAACCTTTATATTGACGGACGTGTTAATAATAGTCTCTTGGGTTTGCAATGTAACCGCAATTTTCCTCCTGGTTAGTAAATTCTATCTCCACTGGTTATAGCAATGAAGCCTTAAGTTCAGTATTGTGATTGAACGATTGAAGCAAGGGGTTGGGCAGAAAGATGCGATGAGAATGAAAATTAGCTTGCACAAACTTTTTTGATCCTTTAGCTAGGATATCTTAAATTCTAAATGCTTTTTTATTTAGATGGTTATCTTTGTAATTTAATGTGTTATTGCCTCTTAGTTGATTATCTTTTTCTTGATAACCCCACCTACTTTTTAAATTGCATGCGATATTTATAGGCATTGAAGGACGGCGATTTGTTAATGAATGAGGGAAAGCTGAACGAAGCATTGCCCTACTATGAGAAGGTCATGGATAAATTAGCCTTCGAGGTAAATGTTTTAAGTTTTATTGAGCATAGTATCACATCTATTTTTTGAACTTTTAAATGTAATAACATATACTCTATCAGGGAAACTAAGGAAAAAAATATGGAGGAATGTATGAGATTAATCATGTCTTTGCAGAGTGAACTCCATGGATTAGCTGCTTTGCAGTGGTCGATTTGTCAAGACTCCCTCAGTAGGTATGTTCAGAAACTTCACATACCCAAACTTTTAATGGGAACTAGGAAACTATATTCTACTTAGAATTGATGACATCCTATTATTGAATATGCATGTGCAAGGTTGTAACTTCAACTTGTGTGGTGTTCGTGTTCGTGACTGTTTCTTATTCAAAATTATGCATTTTGTTTGTTAGGTTTAAGGGTTAAATATGATTTCAGTCTTGAATTTTGATAGGAAATTAGAATTTGTCTCTGTCTGAAACTTTGATACATTTTAGTTCTAAAATTTTAGAAATGAATGGATATAATCATTTTAACCAATTAAGTTAAATTTTGTTGAAGTGTCAATTGTGTTTTACATTAGTTTTTGAATTATTTACACCATTTAATACGTTCTCGTTTCAATGTTAACTGAGAAATGTATTTGACATGTAAAAAAAATTTGACAGGAACCACTCCAACCTCTATACTTGAAAGTGGTGGTGTTCATTTTTAACTGACCCGTTTTTCATTTTTCAAGATTTCCAAACATATTTTGATGATTGACAGGTCCAATGAGGCTCGAAGTAAGTACGAGAAGCTTGTATCTCATCCAAATCCTAAAGTAAGCAAGAGAGCAAGACAGTTCATGTACAGCTTTCAGGTAATTTCTGGTGTCCTGGACAATGTCTTTGTCTTTCAGCAAAATGGTACTCTACGTAACAGTTCAACCTGAATTTACAAGAACTGTACTTTATCTAATGTCTAAAACACTACTCTATGATGTTTTCTCCGCACATCATTAAAAAGAAAGAAGTCCCACGATTAATTATTTGTTCTTATCTTTTACATTCATGGCGTATTACAAACTCTGGCAGGCTATGGAAATGATGAAAGTGTCAACAAGTTCTCCGTTTTATTTAAAGAACACAGGCTACCAGAATTATTTTGATGCATTTGTAGAGAAAAGGTCTAACTATTCTGAAGAAGATGACCTGGTTCAAGAAAGTGCAATGAATCAGGTTTTGCCGTATATTCTTTTTCTTCTTTCTCCCATTTTTATTGTATTATTTGTTGCTCTTAGGAAAGGAATATAAATAATTCTCTCTCTCTCTTTTTTTTTTTAAACTTTGTATACTTATCCCTTTTTGTTTTTCTTCATAGTATTACATGTCAATGATCAAATCGTCTAAACAGAATAAAATTCTTCCAATTTGGACTACTTCATTCAATTTTTCTGCAAAATTAACCTCTACGATTGCAAATGTAAGAATTCTGCAAGTACCCTACATACTGTAAGCATTGTGAACCTCCTTGTTGACTAGTTTTTTTTTTTTTTCCGACATATTACTTTTTTTTTTCAGAAGAAAAATTACAGAGGGAAAAAAACAAAAAGAACGCCCCAAGCAAATGCGTATTAATCATTTAACTATATCAAACTTATTAGAAAGGTTATATTATAATAGTAATAATATTTTTTTTTTTAATTCATGCTATATTATACAGAAGCTGTCCTATTTCAGTATGCAATTATCAGTTTGTTAGAACTAATATACTTAATTAATAGTTACTAATTTTTGAAATGATAAATTTGTTGGCACTTTTTGTGCTGAATCTGTAAACAAATGTTACTGTTCATAATTTCTTCAAGGAAATAGTAAAAGAATAAAGAGCAGTTTTTTTTACATTAAATTTTGATATTTAATATTACGAATGTGTTTCTATTGTAGTTTTTTTTATAACGATTCGTATATTATTTGGTTAACCTTTTTGTTATAAATTTAATGGCTAAGAAAATTCTTCTATTTTTTTGTTGCTTAAAATGTTATTTAGTAATAATAAAACTGTTAATTATAATGCTTTATAAAAAATACATTCTAAATTATTATTAAATTAAAAAAATTGGAAATCAATAAGTGTACAATGGATATTAAAATAATATTTAGCTAATATCTTGCGCATTTAATTATTACTTACAAAGTTAATTGATGGTTTGAATATTAATTAAAAATAAATTTAAATAAAAATTTAATTCAATTAAATAAGAAATAAATAATTTAATTTGATGAACAAGTCTAAATGATGCTTGTGGTATAAGAAGAAAAGCAAGTAGCTAAATATGTTCTTTCACTGTAAAAGAGAAAAAATAGACTGAAATTTGTTATCGAAAGATATATTTTGATATCTATATATGTGTATAACACCATAAAAGCAGTATACACAATCAAATCTATTTCTTAAAATCATTATAAGTTAAGCTTTTTCTAGTTACACAAATTAGTTACTAGTTATTAAATTAATATGGTTTTAGTGTTTTTTTATGTATCTGAATTAAAAGAAATACATTATTACTCTAAGTGTTATGTGTTTTTAGTATAAATATAAATGACACAGAGAATGTAAATATATAACATTAAAGTGAAACTGATTTTTTTTAAAATCCGTTGAACTGATCTTTAAATCAAATAAATGAAAGGTTGAAAAAGTATATGAAAGGAAGGATTATCTTTCTCTGTCACAATTGACTCAACTTTTAAAATGAACTTCTTTGCTTACTGTTATAATGATAATTAAATATAAGCATTAAAAATTCAATAAGTAACGTCTATTATCTAGAAATTTGTATTCATGTTAGACCTTTGGTCACCCTCTCTCTTGAACACTGATTTAAACGATTTTTGAATTCTACCCAAAAACATCTTCTTTCACCTTATTTCAGAAACTACGTTTTTAATTTATGATCATTATCGATTACTAAGAGAAAGCATTGGTTGGTGGAGTTTCGTTGCCTCAAAATCAATAAAGATACAGTGATCATATATTTTTGTTTTGGGTTATCACTTACCATTTGATTTTAAGTTTTACCTTTTATTTTTATTTTTGTGGGCCAAACCATAATTACCATTAACCATTCTTTGAATCTTTGAAGGAGCTGAGAGGTTAGTTTGAGACGGGCCCATGGCCCATTTAGGGCCCACAGGCAACCCATATTTGCAGTTATCTTTGCCTCTCTTTGCCTCCTGCTCAATATGTTCTTAATTAAAATTAATTATAAATTTCAAAAGTATGAAATTACACGAGAAATAATTAATTATACAAACTTCCAAAATTTGAATCATTGGTATTAATTATCATGAGAAATACCATTTATTAATCGTTGAATTATAAGAAAATGTTCAATTCATTCATTATCAACTTCTGACATTACATGTGATGTGAGTTGCACCGTTCATTTAAACACAAGGAAGATCCAAAATAATGTGAGAACGAAGTAGGTATACTGAAATTGAAGAAAACCGGTTTCGGTAGAACCATAATTCAAATTTAAGATATTTAAAACACTGGTTTTTTCTTTTTCATTTACTCATCAAAATGACTTTTTTTTTTTCTTAACTCCTCCACTGTATTATATTTTCCCTCTTATACCACATGTGATCTTTTGAAAATTTATCAGCAAAAAGTATACTAATGAGACACATGAGCCTAATTTATATAGAAATTGAAACTATCTCGAATTCAATATCTTAATATATTGAGTTGACTAATTTTCTTTGTCATATGGTAATCAAATTTCTTATCTTTGCTTAATGTAAAACTTAAACATACATTTAAATTTCTAATACCTGAATAATTAGACTAGTTATCAAATTTAGGATATGAGATTGGTTAATACATATTATAATACATACAATTTTTTTATACTATTAGCAAAGCATTGTTAGCATGCATTTTTTTGTATGCAAATTGTGTTTCAAAATTGAAGGTTCCGCGTTCTCCATAACTTCTACAATTTATTCGTAGTTATTTCTATGTACTATGTAGAAAATTTAGCTACTTCGAACTCCTCAACAGAAAACTAACCCAACATTGTACGAACTGAAGACTACTCTCAATGAAAAGAGTTATTCACAATCACAATACTTTGAAATCTGTTCATGCAACACCATTAACATGCAATTGATTGAAAGCAAAAAAACCGTTGGGGCGATTTTGTGAACCAAATGGGTGCTTTAATAGAACTTAATTGCCTCTGAACAAAAGCCATGCAAAGTAGAAAAAATTGTGTTGTCTTCATCTGTCACAGAAAAAATTGATTAAAATTTGTTTATCCAAATGAAAGATAGGGTAATTTAGTCATTCGAAGGGGAATGAGTTAAGGAATTAAATCAAAAACGATTTTATGCTTTAAATATACGAAACAAGTCACTAGCAAATGGAGAGTTCTGGTGTTTCAATTACTAATAATGCTCAAACACAAAGGGTTCCTAAACCCTGTGTTAGTAGTACGCATCACAATGGAACACTTGTATCAGCCTTGTTCAAGAGGGAGGAATCTTTCTTGGTTCTTTTGGGTATATAGTTCCTTCTTTTCTTTTGCAATGTGAACTTCCTTTTTGTGGAAAACAAAAGCACAAGAGGATCTTTTTTTTCTTGTGCTTGAATTTCACCACGGAAAGGAACACTGATTTTGCTTCCAAATCTCTTGTTTTTATGTATGTGGTTTTCTGTTGAATATGGTTCAAAGAATAGTTCTAGGAAACTCGAAGCCATCTTTCTCTCAGCACCAAGATGGCAAAACCAGAAAAACTGATACGATGAAGAAAATGATGATGTCAAGGTCCTTTCAGCTTTCTGATTTTGAGCTTTCTCGTTCATCGTCTTTATCTCAACCGAGAAAGTCACCAAATTACATGAAGCCTACCAGCAGTTCGGAAGCAAAGAAAGAGCTTTTCTCTGTTAGTCATCGGCATAAACAATCTAGTTCAGATGGTAAGAGTCTACCACAAAAGGGTATGAGAAATTCAAAAGCTAGTTTCGTTTCTTGCAAAGAACATGCAAAATCTTTGTCTAGATCGTGTAGTTTGAATTCGGTGAGAACATTAACGAAGAGTCATAGCTTTAAGCCTTGCAAAGCTTGTTCAAAAAAATTCACATCAGAAGTTATGTTCGAAGACGTGAATGCACCAGAGAGGGCTACGTGTTCTTCAACTTTGAAAGAGTATAACTTCCCCGAGTTCCTCACGCTTCACCCCGGAGGAACTGAGTCTGAGGGAGTTTCGGTCATGAAGGTTTGCCCTTATACATACTGTTCTCTTAATGGCCATGGTCATGCTCCTTTGCCTCCATTGAAGAGCTTCGTGTCAGCAAGAAGGCATCTTTTGGAGACCCAGAAGAAGAACACGAAGCTGGAACTTGTGATCCCTCAAAGATGTGATATTGAGCAGATTTTCTTTAATGAAAAGCCTCAATGTGATGAAGCTGCTATAGGTAATCCAACAATCTCGCCCTTGGCACAAGAAATTGGTATGGATTTCCTTTTTGAAATCTATGCCAAGGAAAGGGAAGGAGCTGAAGAAGTGAGAAAATTCAACACCGTCAAAGAGATTGAAAAACCAGAAGATATCAATTTTGCAAAGGATGAGAATCGCATTGCAGCAGAAGAGGATGGTGTCAAGCAAGTTACTCAAGGTGTGACTCATGATCTCCTAAAGTCTCAGAAAGGGGATTTCAGAAACTACTTCACTGTTGCTGCAGCTGAAGTAGATAACAAATGGAGCTTTCATCTAGGAGAAGATGTTGAAGATGCAGAGGAAAATCATCCAACTAGCTTGTTTCATGAAGAAACCTGTACAGAAAGCTACTGCAATGTTGAGTTGGATGAGTACTATTCTCCATGCTGGGAGGAACAACATTTCCGTGAATTCATCTATGAAGACACTACTGATTCTTCTATCTTCTCAGTGGAGGAGATCAACTCAAAACTAGAATCGCTATCAGAGAGATCGCGTGATAAATCTGAAATGTTGTTAGATGACATCTTTAACAGCAATTATGCAGACATTAATGTTGAAGATGTCAGACTCCAAGAAGACAAAGAAGAGAGGACAATATGTTTTGAAGCACAACCTCATTGCACTGATTTTGTTCTTGAAGACACAACTGAAAGCATCGAGTTTCTCATTCAAGAAAAATATTATCCATCCAAAGATATAGATTCCGAGTATGAGGAATCTACTTTGAGCAAGGGAGTATTTCAGACTCTAACTAATGAACAGGATAACAACGGAGAAAATGAGAAACATGTGGATTACGAGGTTAGTTGTGTCTCAATGTTGCTTGATGAAGAGATTGTTGAAAATAGTGAATGCCACAGCAGTAGTGAAAGTTGCAAGATTGATGAGAGCTATGAAGATAAAGATGCAAGCCTAGAGAATGATGATGATGATGATGATGATGATGATGATGATGATGAATTTAACCGGGAGCACATAATTCACATGTCTAAAGTGCTTGAAGAAAGCACCACCATTATTATTCAGGAGCAAAAATTTTCAGAGGAAAATGAAGTTAAAAGTAGTAACTTGAAGAGCACAGGAGGTGAAGAGAAGCACGCAAACAAGAATTGGCAATGGGGAACTAAACGCAAGAGAGCTGTAGAAGAGGAAGAGGAAATGAGAAAGATAAACCCACGAAAGCCAAATTTTCTGCCATTAGTTTCTGAGCTAGAACCAGAGAAGGTTGATCTGAAGCACCAAATGATAAATGAAAGGAAAAATGCAGAGGACTGGATGCTTGATTTCGCACTGAGACGAGTTGTCACAAAACTTGCTCCAGCTGGGAAAAGGAAAGTGTCATTGCTGGTTGAAGCTTTTGAAGCAGTAATGTCAATGCCCAAAGGCGAAGCTCGTATAAGAAATGATTCACCCTTTGTTCATGCAAGACCTATTCAAGCTTGTAGCTGATTTATGCATGCTACAAAGGTAAACACTGAGAGTCTTCTCTCATTCCTTACATCAAGTGCTATCTTGCAGAAATCAAAGACACCAGAAAAAAGCCAATCTCCACGACCAGGAGAAATCTGAAAGTACCCATTTCAATGAGTAACTTTCTATGCATCTGCTTTCTGAAGCTTGGAGAAAATTCCACCGGCAGGGTTTTATGGCTTTTACATGAACACAGAAACAGAAGAAACGGACGTGGATCTGCTATATGAATTTGTTATGCTTACTTTGGTATTTGCTTTGTTTAAGTTGTGTTTGATGGACTATTACTTTCGTGTATAATAAATGCATTTTATTTCTATCCAAAAGCGTAGCTATCAGTATTTGTTTTCTATCATTTTGTTTTTTATTTTACTCATTTCATAATCGGGGAATATAGAAGTAGAACTAGTGAATAATTGTGTTCGGTTGATAATTCCAACCAACTGTTGAGGTTTATTTACCAATAGAAGAATCTATGGCGGGTGAAAAATGAAAAAAATATAATAATGCTTAGTCGCTGAGGTTTTGTAATTCAAATTGTGGTTGGAAGTTTGTATACGTGCACCTGAAAACTATTAACTGCAGTGAACTCGAATTTTTCTAAATACGGGAAACTTAAGTTAAACTGCTTTGTGACTATATATAAACGTAGTCATAATGAACTGCATGGAAATTGGTTTCATTAACTATGATTCAGAAAACCAAATACATTGCCATTTCAACTTTGTTGTTGGCTTCAACTGTGTTTTATTAAGCAAAAGTAGACACGAGTAACATTATTCATTTAATCAAGTTAGAGAACATCAAATGGCAACACCTACTACTAAGAAAAAGGTAAAACAGCAAATTTTTAATTAAAAATTTGGTTTTAACTTACCAAAAAACTAAAGCAAACTTTTAATAAAACTAAACAATTACACCAACTGATATGTTTTTACAATCATAAAGTCGGAAAATGTGTCCTACAATACAAGAAGCTCTTATCATTCTATGTTGAAGTATATTACATAAAATAGAGAGATCACCATTTATTTTGGTTCAGGTAAATGGATATCAATGGCCGGAGAATCACTAATCAGAGATTCAAGTTGTCCACGATAATTTCTCAGTTGAGAGCCATGGCAAGATTGTTCCGAGTGTTCACTATGTTCCAAAGCTTCTCCTGCTTTGATTTCTTCACCAAACAATCCAAGAGCATCTGGTGTTGACAAAGAATGCACGGATTCATACAGCCCTTGGAATTCGTTCCTCTTTTCTTGTGGTGGAATCAACCTCTCTTTTAATTCGTGTGGAAGATGAGAAAAAGCACTTCACAAGAAGCAAGTTACCAAAAGAATTTTTTAAAAAAATACAATTAGTGAAACAACCACAGTGCAAAAAATGAAATAAAGTGCATGATTTCCCTCTAAGAGTACCTGGTAACACCTCTTACGACACCCCAGCTGTAACCATCAAGAACCGATTGCTTAAAACCAATATTGAAGCCCTCTTGAGCAGAAGCTTCCTTCCCTGCTATAAGACCATCTCGATACCCAATCTGAAATATGATGGAGAATTGAAAATGCATAGTTAGATAATCACAATATAGAAGTGTAGAATTAGAAACAAAACTAAGGAAAACTAATTCCACAATGCTAAACAAACACCGTATGGAATTGGTCATGCCTCCTCTGCCACTCCCTGTCCAAATCCAACGAACTATCCAACTTGTCATCAGAATCATCCCAGAAACTCAAATCATCATCACCACCGCGATCTAAAACCGTAATGAAAAATTAAAAGCATTAACTAAAGCAAGAGACTGAAAATCAATACACATTCATTCCTAATCAATTCACTCAAACTACATCATACCGTTTAACTTATCTTTTTCATCAGCAACACTGGTGGATGTGAGTTCTAATTTGGACAGTTCTAAACTTTCAGCATAAAGTTCTTCAGCAAACCTACCCTCCATCTGCAGTGCACAAAAACTATAAGACAAATTACATTCTTAAATCAGAGAAAAAAACTAAACAGAAAATAAGAACAAATACTCAACGATAGGCGTCAACGTCGCCGCCGGGAAATGAAGGTCGAAGATAAACGACGAATAACGTTTTCGTCGTTCGCTCGCTGCTCTGTGAGAGAAGAACAATGCTGGATTTGAGGGAGGATATTTTTTATGGATTAGGAGTATTAAAAAAGGCCCAATTGGAGTTTGGACAAATTAAGCCCAGTAATTGTTATTGGGCCTTTGGGTGAAAGACAGCGGAGAGTAGTTGTGTGCCGCGTTGGGATTGGGTGTTACCTGTTAGAGCTTACCTGTCTCCTAAGCAATCGTAGGTTGGGTTGGTTATTCTTAGCATGACCGTTACGTTATAAAAACCAACTTCTAAACTCACACTTTCCACACTCAAATTATTCCAACATGAATCGGACTTTTATCTTCGCCGTTGTGTTCTCCGTCGTCGTTCTTGTGGCGGCTGCCTCGTCGGATGGCGGCGAGGACCCGCTGATCCGCCAGGTGGTGGGCGGCGTCAGGCTCGGAGCGGAAGAGCACTTTTTGGAGTTTAAGCGTAGGTTCGGAAAGGCGTACGCTACCAACGAGGAGCACGATTACAGGTTCACGGTGTTCAAGGCTAACTTGCGCCGTGCTCAGCGCCACCAGAGCCTGGACCCTTCCGCGGTTCACGGCGTGACGCAGTTCTCCGACCTTACGCCGTCGGAGTTCCGAAATAAGGTTTTGGGCCTGCGAGGTGTGAGGTTGCCCTCCGATGCGGAAAAGGCTCCCATTCTCCCCACTGATAATCTTCCGAGTGATTTTGATTGGAGAGATAACGGTGCAGTTACCCCTGTCAAGAATCAGGTGCCAATAGTACTAATCATGATGATATGATTTGTGAATGTTTGTTTTAGAATATTTGATTTTGATTGGTTGGTGAATTAGGGTTCATGCGGTTCGTGTTGGAGCTTCAGCGCTACTGGGGCTCTCGAAGGGGCTCACTTTCTGGCAACAGGGGAACTTGTGAGTCTTAGTGAGCAGCAGCTTGTTGATTGTGATCACGAGGTTTGTTTCCTTTCTTTCTTTCGCCCTTAATCTTCTTGCTAACGACTTTTAACTGGTTATTTGTTCGTGCAATTTTTTATCTAGTCTTCTTGCTTGATATGGTGTAACTTTTATCTTAGTTTAAGACCCTTCATGTCCTCCGTAGTTAGGAAACTAACTGTTCTGGAAAAATGATAAACTTTTAGGACATGAAGATGAAGCATGTATGTTTTTATTAAATATGTGTTCGAGTTTTATTTTCAATTGTTCGTTCTTTTGGGGTTTATTATTGATCAGGACATGTCACTATATTGTGATGAGTTTGAGAGGTGAAATTTGGTAATGGTTTGTTTAGTACGAGCGTCCTGAGATGGCTTTACCATTTAAGGTGCTTTTTTCTGAACTTAGTTCTTCTATGCTTATCGATGGAAAAATTTAGTCTACCTAAATTCTTTTGTGGACTGCCAATAAGAGAATATGATTTCGGAGGGTGATATTTTTAGAGGATAAAATACTCTTCTTTCATTCATAAATGCTCACACGTCAATGCAATAAGTGCAGTCAATCTTCTAATGTATATCCTCTACCTCAAAAGGTGTGGAATCTAAAATGGTCCATATCATTCATAATTTTAATGTTAAGATCTTTCCATAGCAATGTGCGTACCATGAGTATGCCTTGCCCTATGTTTGGAACCTTCAATTTTAGACATGGCTTTGAAATTTAATTAAATAATTTTATACATACTCTTCAAAATAGTAAATGAAGAAAAGTCTTAAATTAAGCACTGTTGTTATAAGTGAAATAATTCTATTGATTCAAACACATGGAGGGAGAAACATTATTAATTACCAATCAGTTCCTTCTTGTAAGTTAGATTCATTTCAATGTGCAGTGTGATCCGGATGAACCCGGTTCTTGCGACTCTGGGTGCAATGGTGGATTGATGAATAGTGCTTTTGAGTACATCCTAAAATCTGGTGGGGTGATGCGCGAGGAAGATTATCCTTATTCTGGTACTGATCGCGGTACCTGTAAATTTGACAAAGCAAAGATTGCAGCATCAGTGGCAAACTTCAGTGTGGTGTCACTTGATGAAGACCAGATAGCTGCAAATCTTGTGAAAAATGGTCCTCTTGCTGGTGAGAACTACTACTGGTGTTATGTTATTATAAACTACTATTACTATAATTACTAACGCTGATATGTTGTGACTTTGAATGGGCACAAACACAGTGGCGATCAATGCAGTATTCATGCAGACATATATGCATGGAGTATCATGCCCATACATATGCTCAAAAAGGCTGGATCATGGAGTATTACTGGTGGGATATGGTTCTGGTGCCTACGCACCCATTAGGATGAAGGAGAAGCCATATTGGATCATTAAAAACTCCTGGGGAGAGAATTGGGGAGAAAATGGATACTACAAGATTTGTAGGGGGCGAAATGTGTGTGGAGTAGACTCCATGGTTTCAACTGTGGCCGCAGTTCATACAACTACTCACTAAGACGACATAAACACACTGTTTGCTGTTCTCTTGATCTGCTGTAAAATACCAGTAATATATGATGACTTTTCTTCTCAACTATTTAGATTCAAACCTTAGACATATTAGTGCCAAAAACCCCATGCCAAAAAATGATGACTTGTATGTAATTCATTATTTAGTAATAGAAAAAATATATTGACATTTTCTATATAATAAACGCACTATTTTATAAATTTATGCTTTTTTTTATTAAATCTTATAAAATTAAAGTTATAAAAAAACATTTAAAATATTGACGAGAGCATACAAAGTGATTGTATTAAATTTTATGTATAATGCATAGATTGAACTACTGAAATTGCTAATTTTGAGCTTAGTCTTAATTGCTAATTTTTTTAATCAAGTTTACCATGAAGAATAATAGGTGAGTTTAGTTATGCTTACAATATTTCCGAGCGAATTCTTGCTGAACCAAAGATTTCTAACCTAATTTTATTTTCCTACTATATCCAACACCATAAAAAATTGATAAAAGTTTTATATCAAGATTAATTTAAAGATAAATAATTAAAAAGTATAATAAACAACATGAATCACAAAACTATGTAACCAACTTCTATAAATTAATTTCTTAGAAAGAAAATTGTATTTATATTAATAAATTATTACATAATTTTATTTAAAACATACTAAATTTTTTTTTTCTCAATGTGACTTTATATTTTACAAAATATAAAAATATTCATAAATTCATGAAAACTTGAAAACTTGAAAATATAAAATAATTCGAAAACATTTTTCCAATAGAAAAAGACAACTCTTATAAACGGTGCAGGAAACGGAGGGCTACGCCATCCTTATTTACATGGACCAAAACAAGTCTCAACTAAAAAAAGGCGTCAAGAATTACTCAACAAATTCATTTCATATACTAGTAAATCTTTTCCAATATTATGCATATTAAGACATCATATAAGACATTTTAAAATTAAAACACTTAAATACATGAATATTAAGTGTACGTTGCAAGTATAATTATTATTACACATGGCCACCCTGCCTAGCTCAAGCGAAGTTACTCCCCTAATTGGGAATATTTATTCCCTCAATGGATAAATAAACAAAAGCGCACGTTTGATGAAAACCTTCTCAAGGATTCCACCGCATACAATGCTGCAGATAGTAATCACTGACTACTTACATCAAATAAAAGAATCAATACAAGTCCAAAGCTACATAACTACTCCTTATTAATGCGATTTTAGAGCATATCATTCCTCATCATCCAGTAAGGAGAACGAGAAAGGGTGGAACTTGTAACCATCGCCTTCGTAAAACTTGTTTTGAAACTCCACCCAGTGAAGTCGCAACGCATGCAAGAAGGCACTCAGAGTTTCCATGACAAGTAACACTCCGACGGTAGCGAAGATGAAAACAATGAGACCCACTATCAGAATAATCACATTATTGTACCTGTAACATCATGCAAAGAAATTACCAGCCATTCACCGGACAAATTATTGCTAAATTTAACGGGTAAAGAACTGACCTATTCTAAAAAATAAACCATGAGCAACAAGAATCAGGCACATAGAGAAAGCATTCAGTATGCCTATTGCATAACATTTCCATTACTTTACTTTCAAAAGCATAAAATTCCAAAATCAAATTGTTGCATTTTGACGGTAAGTTACTAAGTTTCCACTAGTATAAGTCACGCTGAATAATTTCAATTGGTTTAGCGTTCACAACTCTTACCCTCCACAATCGACATCATGAGTCACAAAGAAAGAAAACGTAACAGATTTATAATTTTAACATACCCCCATGCCATCAGCAGAACCTTCTCGTAGAATACACTTGATAACTCTGAATGAGCAAGACTGGGTACAAAAAATGAACACATCAGTCAATGCATGACTGCAATTTAATATATGCATGAAACATATCTATAGTCAAACAGAGAAACAATTGTAATATACTGCATGATGTGAGGTTCCAAACTTGTTTCTCTGGTGGGACTCCAGCATCTATTAGAATACGATAATTGCGACTTATAGACATACCTAAGGGCCCATAGACGGAGGTAAGAAGCTGTATTAGAGACTGCTCCAAGCACAAATTCTATGGTATGTATAAGTTGATGTACAAAGACTTCACTGAACTCAAATTCCTCATGACCATGGGAATCGTGGTTTGACTCCACTTGCAAGCTCTCATCTGTACTTTCAAGTGGTGTATACGATTCAGCCCCGTGCCTCTGAAGTAGCATAAATATTACAAGTTAGAACTACAACAGATACAATAGTTCCATGTAAACGAGTTGGAAACTTAAGTACTAAAAAAAGTGAGCATACAGCATCATGTTGCTTCTTTAAAATAAAAGGTTTTGGCAACAGCATCCAGGGGACAGAGACAAAAGCCAGAAGCAAAAGCACAAGCTGGTAAAAAACAAAACAAAGAACGTAAGTACTATTAATATAGAAGTACATTCTTAAGATTTACAAAGATGACGAGCGAGTGTTGGAAGTTAACCAACCTGCAAATTCTTCTGACCAACAAAGAGTTGGTTCTCACCCAAATCATCAGTCGGGCTAAGGAACATGTAGATCAAAATATGGTACAAATCAGCTTGAGAACCAGTACACCACTTCACAATAATAAGAAGGGCTAGGTAGCCAAATAGACTGTTGAGAAATATCATCTGGGGAATGAACTGGAACCTGAGAGTGAAACATTGAAGTAAAAAAATACCAGATTAATATTAATTAGTGAGAAACTGTACTGATGGAATCAGTGAATTGATTGCAGAAGCAAAGAACTTCAAGAAACTACAAAGTAAGTGTTTTCTACCCCTCATCCCACTTGTATTCTCAAGAATAAGATTTCTCCATAAAAAATGTTGCTGATTAACTTACCACACATTCACTTTGTTTCTAAAGAATAGGGCATTGCAATAGCTCATAACAATTCCAAGGTTCATTTGAGCAACTCCAAGAAGAATTGACATTTTCATTTTCAATGAGTTCAGAAATGGTAGTTCACTTCGTGTTCCATGCCATACAGGATCAACTCCAAAAGGATAAGTGTCACGCACTTTTATCAAGCCCACAGTTGTAGCATCCCTGCATCAGAAACATCGTTTAAAAAAAAAGATGGTGACTTAATTTTTAAAAGCATAAAGCACAACATTACAATGTTACCGATCAAAAGGTTTAATTTACCTGCAAGAGAGGTCACGACAATCATAAGCAGAGGGGGCAAAGAGTGCAAATGGAACAGAAAAGAACTCATTATAGATAAAGCCAGTGTAGATTGAGAACAGCGCCATCAGCAAAATAACATAACGACCTCCAAAAGTCATCTCCGTGATGTCATCAAGCTTCTGTGTTTACACCAAGATTCCGTGTTAGAAGACTGATCGAAAACATGCAAATACTTAAAATATAAGAGGAAAAAAAAGACACACCAAGCACAAATTAATGGAAAATTTAGGAGTCATTTGATATGGGAAATTACTTTCTATTTTTACATTTTAATTATAAAAGCATCAATTTGTTTTCACGTGAAAGATTTGTATAGGAAACAGTGAAAACAATTTCATTTCTGCAGAAAACAGCAGAATTTATTTTCATTGTTTCCTCTACAAACATTTGAAAAGGGGAAATAAAGCATAAGTAAAGTGGTATTTTTGTAACAGAACATTTTCTCAGACTAAAGGGTCTCTTAATGTCAACCAGAAATGGATTTCACCAATTTTTCTTTAAAATGCTACCTATTATCTGGTTAATAGCAATAAATGAAATGATAATAAAAAAGCTAGTTAGCTTGTTGGGAAGGTCCTTTGCAACAATTCGAACAGAGCAAAAGCTGAATACCTAAATCCAACTTCATCATATAGGGAGAGGAGGACTACCTCAAGCTCAAAGTAGAATTTTCTTTTATAGTAAAATAATCAGTGACCTGAATTATTTAAAGTAGTCTTGGCACTCTCAAAAAAACCCATGCCCCAAAGAGTTCGCAGTAGGAAAGCAGTTACTGGAACACCTAAAACAATTTGCACAGATACCTAAAGCTATCGAATGCCAAAGGTCTTCATTGATACATAAGGACTCTAACCTAGTCAAACGTCAGCATTAGCCACCACTTATGAACCCCCAAACACTGTTAAAGTATTAATATGGCATGATGACAAGGTAAAATGGTTTTGGACTTATATCAAATATTAAGCCGAGTTACAATACCTCTAGTTCAATACTAAGGAGTATACTTAATTTTTTTTTTCTTTTTAACATTGGAAATATTCAAAAATGGCACCAATACTTTGACTACAACTATAATTACCGAAGGATCTAGTTTTTCCTTAGGGTATTGCCTCTTTATCATATCAAATATCCAAGTTTCACAGATTCTCAGGTAGGCAATGCATAGATTTTCTACTAAGGTGGAGAAACTACTTAATTTCTCCAATTAAAATATATAATCTAGCCTTTTATACTTTTCTTATAGGAAGACTTTTCAAGCTAAACTAAAGGGTTACCTGACTAGATAGTTTCTTCTCCCTGATTATGAAATATAGAGCTGCCAGTAGTAAACATATTCCATGCCCCCAATCGCCAAACATAACAGCAAAAAGAAATGGAAAGGTAACTACAGTATACACAGTCGGATTTGCCTCCTGATACTTAGCAACCCTGAAATATTAGTATAAAAGTTCAAAGTATAAGATTAATATCTTTCAAAAATAAAAGTAAAACATACAAAAGCAAGTTCTTGAATTGTTAAGAATATAACTGCAGCAGTCTCTCCTTCACCTTTAAAGTATAGTAATGGTCAATATTGTTCAAAAATTGAGGCACTTCAATGGGTTAAAATCATGTTTTAACCCTTTATACTCGAATTGTTTAAGATATGAAAATTAGAATTCACGTTCTAAATAATAAATACACACATTTCCATACAGGTTTCAAATCCTGTCATCGTCATATCCATATTGAAGTTTTCTGTACTTTCTAATCTAATTATTTGAGTTTGTTGCTGACATATTCAACTTAATTTAGTAGTTCATTGCAATAAATTGCTGGACAAATACATGGTGGAGCCAAGATATACCTTCAACTATGTCTAAACGTGATGTAAAATTGACAGTTATATTCAATAAATGAAATCAATATTTCAATGCAAACAAATTCATTTATAAATCAGATTTTTTAAGAGTGGACCATAAACCAATTATAGTGAACCATAAATTGGAGATGGTATACTTGTAATAATAAAAATAATACATACATACATACATACATACATACATATATATATATATATATATATATATATATATATATATATATATTTCCGCAAAATAAGAATAACTTCAAGTGAGTCAACATTGGTAGAGCTAGTGTAAGGATCCACTTCTTAAAAGTGAACAACAAATATTTCATAGATGGGGAAAATGACTGATCTATATTGGTGACGCCCTGCAACTATAAACAGTATTATTTTGGTATATATAAACTCCTATGGCTTTTAGCACATTAAACTTAGTCCAAACTATTAGGAACACATGACCATGCACACAATATGAATGCTGCACATATTATCTATCAATAACCAAACTCCACTTTCGCACAAACAACTACAAATATAGGGATAAAAAGAAGGGGATTGGGGGCGGGGAGGTTGGGGTAGGTGAAGAAAACAGTATGGTGCTCACCCATATGAATCGATAATTCCTTGATAAGAAGAAGTAAATTTATTTGTGCGGAAATAGGTAGGCGGCAACTCCCTGGTATGCAGAACTTGGAAAATGGCATTGACTTGAGAATTAGAGTCCAATGCTGCCCGCTGTAATGCATCCTGGATCTGAAAATTCAAGGTAATAAGTCTCATAAAATCAATGTTACAAAAAACCACAAACTCTGGTTATGTAAAACGAAAACTCATTACAAAATAAAGGATCACAATAACAATAAATACCTGCTTATTTGCAAATACAGGACTCCACCCCTCAGCCACAAGACATTTTTTCGTCACATCAAGGCTCAGCATGTTCAGGGTATGATGAATAGATTTCTCCTTCCTCACCTTCATGAATGTATTGTCAAGAGAAATTAAACAGTAATGGCAACAGAAAAAAAAAAAAAAAAAAAAAAAAAAAAAAAAAAAAAAAAAAAAAAAAACTAAAAGTAAATTGAATACTTCAGAATTAAAATTTCTAACTAATCAAATCAAAAGCATGATAAAGTAGGGGATAGGCATATAAATTCAATTCATCACATGAATAATACAGAACAGCGTTAATTTTTATTTTTGACATACCAGAACATCCCATTGCTCAAATTGAGCCCCAATAGCATTTAGCAAGTTATCCCGGTGATGTAGTCCAGCATCTATAGTGGTCTTCAATTCCACAAGTCTTCCAGAAACCTGCAGGTGAATAATGCCAGAAAGTATAATGCATCGAGCAAACATATAAAGGATGAAGGATCTTCAAAATAAGACACAAAAATAAAACAACTTGGCTAGATAGATGCTGTTGACATAAATGGAAAGGAACGATTAGGCCATCTACTAGCAACTATAATGATTTATTTTATCGTTTATAAATTCTTTCTCCAGCAAGAATCATTTATCGACCACTGACGCAACTACGAAGGAATAATATCTAAGTTCATCAATTAATCACTGAGTGTGCTGATCAATCCGTATTTTCAAATAACATGGCTTGGGTACACATCAGAATCAGTAATAGTACATATAATCAGTACTGACAGTAAGCAAGTATAGTTATGGAGGACATATAGAGGAAATGTTTCTTAATTATCTTTTTGGCTATTGTACATGCATAATGGCTACGGGAAATAACTAATAAACACTTAGAAATCGAGTCCATCAACTCTTTGTGCACAATAAAGGTATTTTCAGGGAGGATGGTCAACTTCGTCTTCAAGTAACTTGAGCATGGGAAGATCACCTATTCCTTAGGTCAAGGTCAATCAATACTAGTACTACTACACCATATCTCACACACCCACAATTAAAATGTAAAGAGAGGCTTGTAATTACTTCACCTAGGAATTTACAATCCAATCGTTTCTGACAATCATTTCACATGTACTACATTAAACAGTGTGGCAGCCAAAAACTTGGGCTGCAACAGGGGAGGTACAGAAGATTTTCGTGGGGAAAATTAAGAACCAATACGAACCTCTGTGATCATTTGAGCTTGTTTTCCAAGTTCCTCAGCAAAAGGGTAACGATTAGCACCAAAGGCTTCACATATTTTGAGAATCTTGGCTTTTGCTCTTTCACCAGCATAGAAGATCACAAAAACATTTTTCTCAGTCTGCAGGTGAACATCCATAAGTCATCATAGGATAGAATATAAAACAACACACAATAGAATATAAAACAACACACAACACACAACACACAACACACACACACACACACACATATATGACAACAAGAGAAACTTATTTAAGCAAAAAATGAAGAATCTCATTTATTATAGGTTGACTAGCAACCATAGATTTATAGGAAACAGCAGAGACATGCATTACTTACAAGCATAATGCAAAGTAGAAGGTAGCCAGTCTTGTTATTAAAAAATAGAAGACTATAAAGCTTATCACTCAATAATCACTTCTATTTTTTAAATTTTCTTAGCCAATATTGAGTATTAACATAACAAAATATAAACCCAAGATACATTACAATTACAGAGGTTGTTCTTATATTCACATTTTAAATGAAAAGTCATAACAGAGGAATCTGTCAATACATCTCTGATGGCATGGCAAGCTGCGATATGCACATCAAAATATATCATTAACATGACCAATGGCCAACAAACCTAAGTAGTTAAACCAACAAACTACCTTTATCTAAAAGAGTTTATGTAACTATTGACAATAGCAACCATAACATTACAGACTCAAACATTGAGCCTATGATTGAGTCTATCATCTAGAAAGAAAGTCAAATAGCCTGCTGCATAATCCAACTCATTATTTTATTTCAAACATTCTTTGTAAAAAAATGGAGTGTGGGATTCACCTTTTCTCCAGAAACAGGGTCTGTGACAGGATCCTCAACAGTAGCCTGCCTTAAAAATACATTTCCTCTAGTAGCACGAAATAAAATTCTCTCAAATACCATGGACTTTTCCCTGGGAACAAGACCTGCTAAAAACCCCAACTTAACTTGCTTTGACGAATCACCTAACAATTCCTTCACAACACAATAAACAGCAAGAACCAATTCATTAAGAGGTTAGTATCAATAGTATAAAAGAAAATTACAAATGAGATGGTAAGAAGTCTACTTGGTCCTGTAATAAAGGTGTTTCTATAGATTCATCCCCCAGATGACGGGATTCATATTCTCTCTGCTGCTCTAATGCACGGCTTTGAGCTGAGCGGAAAAACTCACCAGCCTGGAAAAAGGCAATAACTATTTAGTGATTGGTCTGTAGTACAAGTTTTATACACTTGAATACATAAGATGGAGAAAACATAGTGTATTCCACTTACACTGTTGTATCTATTATTGATGTATATGTATACATTACAAAAAGAGGCAAGCTACTTACCTTAAAAGAGTAGTTAAGGATTGTTAGAGCAGTCAGTTAGGATAGGAAGATAGGGATGTCAATTAGATTAATAGGGAGAAATAGGGATGAAGGGATACACTGAGAGAAATAGTGTGTACAAAAGAGAAATCCCTTTGTGAGAGGGGAACCCATTTAGAATAGTTCTTTCTCCTATTCTGAGTTCAATAAAACTGATCATTCTATCAATTCTTCATTTCTCTTTCCTAAGCAGCATACAACAATTACTAATGCTTAATTTTTTTAATGCATCAATCAAACAAGGAAGTGGAATAATATAAGTCAAGAAGGCCCCCAATGCAAGCATATGAAAATAAATTGAGTTTGGCTAAGGAGTACAAAGGGAAGAAAATAAAAGTTCAGAAGTAATTCAATTGCCATATTTGATTTTAATAAAGTTCCATAAAAACAGTAAAAACTATATTTGAAGCATTTTTTAGTTATATGCTTTTTTGAAAACAAAAAAGAGATGACCCAATACACAATAGGCAAAAGTGAAACTTCCATATATTCTATTTCTAGTACAGATATATCAGAAATACCCATAGTAAGAAATGAACCAGGCCCAGATCCTATTAGGAGAATCTAACTATATTTCTGACCAATTTGGGATATCTTAACACACCATCAGAGCCCAAAACTGGACATGTGAAACATGAAGTTTGTAGGGATGAAGATCTGCAGGTGGTCCAACATTAAGACTGGATAGGCTCTAATACCATATTACAAGTTAAGTGGGTCAAGAACTTAACCCCAAAAGCTAGCTCTCGGGGGGAGGATTACCCTAGTCTTATAAGCAGTGTTTTGGTCATATTCCTAGCCGATGTGAGACATTCTAACACATATACTTTCTATTTCAACTTTTTCCAATATGATTAAAGGAAATTCATTAGTTACTCTTTCTTTAGCTATTTTCATAGCTACACACCATGAAAGGGCATAGTATTCCTTATAGGCACAGTACCTTCTGCAAAACAAGCTTATACTCCAGAAGTTCATTGTATGACCGTTGCAACTTCTCACCATTTGCGTTCATCTCAATTAACTCTGACTCAATATCTGTAAGTTTTACCTGTTACAAGACAGGCGAGATGTCAAATTATAAATTATAGAAGAAATAAAAAGGAAATGGAAACAAACTCTGTCCACAATCATGCTAATGTACCTCAAGGTCATCAATGTTCACATCAACTGGTGTTGTGGAATATTTTGGTGAAACACCTGCCTTCAACATTTGCTCCTTGAAGAAACGCAGTCTCCGAGCCATCTCTCCACATCTTTTAATCTTCACAACAACCGATATAAATCCCCCAACAAATTCAAAAACATAATATCAATACTTTTGTTGGTAAAACAATAAATTGACTGAAACAAGGAGAAGAAAATACAATGAGTTTGGATGACAACAAATCCCTTAAATGTAAGGGCAAAATCACAAAACCAAAGAGAAAAGAAAACACCAATGGAGAAAAGCTGCCCATTTCATCAGCAAACCTGTAGAAGAAAACTACTTAAAAAGACCCATATGATTTACACCAAATAGATACCAAACAGTCTTTACCCAAATCAATTGTTGTGTCAAAGAGGCCTCCTTGAAGATAAAAGTAATACTCCAACCACAATAATGAATCAATGTCTATAACAAATCTACACTGCAAAATTAAGTAATGTGCATGAAAAAATAACTCCAATGGAGAAGCTTAATCCACTATGAAAAAAAAAAACTCTACTCTCCCATTCTTTGCAACCTTAGCCATTCTTCCGCTATGGAAAATTTTGGCATTGTAATTAAAATGATATGATACAAGTTGAGGAGAGTAAAGACAAAATGTGTATCATTTTCAAATCATATCCCAAAAACAAAAGCTGACAAAGAGAAAGTCAGAACAGCAATACTGAGTTACAGACACGACCAGAAAAAAACAATTCATTGCAAGACATCTCCATAAAACTTTATAACAATAAGACCATTATGTCCAGGTAGCAGAAACAAAGAACTGGCTGACTAATAGCAGAAAACCGACGTACCTGAGTTGCATAGGTTCGCTGAAAAGGACTCTTATCTGCATTGAGCTGGAAACAACACAAACATTAAGCTTAGAAAGGTCTCTCAAAGCAGCACATCATGCTTCATATCATAAAAACAAGGAAACAACTTGCTTAATTAATTGCTAGGATAATCATCCCCAATCTGATCCAAACAGTCCTTTGTAACTTAATTAAAAACATGTATACAAACCAAAATTACGAAAAAACAAGAAAAACTGTATCACGCTGCGAGGTTACTATCAATAACATCGTCCTAGCTACTTCAGCATTCTAATATCAAGAAACCGTCATCAAACAGTACTTTCCCCATCCACTCACTCGCGATTCATGAATCACCGGGATTGAGTTCAAATAACTAATCAATTTCGAGAATAATCATCAAATTAAGTTTAATCATCACTCAGAAATAAGCCAATTAAGTACGACAGTAAACCTGCACTCCTCGGCGAACATAAAAAGAAAGAAATCGAAGTCTCTTTTCAGATCAATTAGCAGATAAATCACGCGACGAAAGAGCGAAACCGATTAGGAGAACACGGAAACCTAATTACGAGTTAGCGACGAAAAATTGAAAGACGAGGGAAGTGAGAAAGGGTTTATCGGAAAAGAAAAGAGTACTAACATCTTTGAACTGAAGAAGGCCAAGGTCGCCGAGGTAGGAGACAGTGCGGTGAGCGGATTCGATTGGGATGATGAGCTGAACCAGTTGCATCGGTTCCGAACGGAACAGATCCATGGGAGGACAACATCCTCTACGCGCTACCTCACCCATTCTCACTCTTTCTCTCTCTCTGCTGCGAAATCAAAGACAGATGATCGAGGCAATGATCGATCTCAGTCTCAACTACGGCTTCAGAGAGACTTTCTCCGTCTCTTTCCCACCCTCGTTCTCTCTCTATAATCCCTTATCGAATCACTACCTTCCAATCTCTTCACGATCCTTCCTTGCTCAATTTTTTTTTTTTTTTACTTTCACCTATTTTTTCTGGCACTAAATTTTTTTACATAATATCAGTTACGTTTTTTAAATTAATAATAATAAGTATTACTATTATTATTGAAGAAGAAACAAATAAATTATCGTTGTTTGATTAATTTGATACTGCTATTTATTTATATTGTACTTGTTATCGATTTTATCTTACTTTTTTATATATCTTGTGTGGACGTTTGAATCCATATATAAATATAGAGGTAAATTATATTTAGGAAAAATTTAAATATGATTCTAAAAGAAAAAAAAAAGTAAAAGGGGTGAAGAGAAATTATTATTTAATCATATTAAATTGTATGTAATAATTTTTTAACGTTCTCATATAGCTGAAAATTTAAAAAAAATAAATAAAACTAAGGTCATAACTTCTTAGTATGTATAAAAAACTAAAGTAAAAATATAAAAAAAAAAATTCTTAAATTTACACATGATTTTGATAACATGATGACATTCTACGTATTGTTTTATAAAGTCGTATCAAATATAATATAATATCAATGTTAGAATTTTATTGCATTATATAATATTTTATCTAATTTAAGATATTTATATATTTTGTAATGTTTTAAACTTATGTACTATAGTATAATTTATTCCATAACTAAATGTCTCTTTAAGCTTTTAAAATAAAATGTGACGTGCATTAACTCATGTGGACACAGGTGCCGCGCTGGTAATCTCGTTCAAAATTAATAATGTGTAAATACGGTATACTTCAATTTTATTATTCAGTTATTCAGGTTAAAATATTTACTTTTAGTTAATCATATAATTTTTATAAAGGATATATATGTTATATTTAGATTTTTTTTAACAAACGTGATACATTATGACACCAAGTTAGTGTTTACATAGTTATTAATTGACTAACAAAATAGAGACAATTATCTTTGTAATTAGTTAGATGGCTAAGCTAGGTTCAAGATTAATAGAGAAGGCTACTAGAGAATAGATGGTGCTTCTCTAATAAGTAACCTCGGAAGTAAACAAAATATTTCCTCACCGAAATAAAAGCATCGAGATCTCTAGTATTTAAACAAAATTTTATTTTTAGATGACAGTAAAAGGCACTATAATGTGAATATAATAGTAGATAATTCAGGACATGATAAGATTTTTCAGGTGTCACGGACAAAGAAACTATCCATGTCAAACACGTGTTATGATGAAACAGTGACCATTTGCAATCATTGGACATTGCATATATTGATTTGTTTCGTGTGCAGTATATGTAGTATACAATAATTTTGTTATAATATATAAACTGTTATGTATGCAATACTTTTTTTTATAATTGTTATTAGAAAATCATATATTTACATGATCATTTTTGAAGAAAGACAGACCATATGAGTTAAAAAATACATTAAAACAATTTTAATGCAAAATAAAAAATAGCCTTGTTTTGGTAATGATATTCTAGCTTCCGTTTTAACTAAAACTTCCAATTTTGAATTTCACTTTATCCTTTATCCACTATTCGCAAAAAAGGAATAAATTTTCAACTTTCATGAAATGACCTTTTTAGTGTTTCTACCTATTAACGAGTACAACAATATCTTACATCAAACAATATATATTAAAATGTGCAATAAAAATATTTACATCTTAAAATATCTGTTTATTAGAAAGTTTTCTTTATTAAACTCAACTGTCCTTAAACTCAACTGTCCTTTAAACCCCATTAGCTCAATAAATGAATATTTATTGCTCTTACCATTTTAATTACTTGATTCATTTATGTCGATATACTTTAAAAAACAATAGTCCTCAAATTTTTTAAATGTCCAGTTACACCTAACTTTAAAAATTAAAATTATCCCGTAAGTAGTTTATCATTCGTTTATTAATTAACATATAATTTGACATCAATATTCAACTTTTATTATTCGTAGCAAAACAACTTTCTAGTTTCTCAAAATTAAATCACTTGTTAACTTATTAAATAAATTAAAATATACTAAAAATTAGTCACAAAAATGCATTATCCAACTTTAAAAATTAACTAATTCAATTATCATATTATCAGAATGTAAAGGATAACAATGAACTACAGTTACTTATTTCTTTCAAATGACTAGACTATAATGAAATAATTAAAACTATAAGATGTTTATTTTTAAATAAACTAAAGTCTTACAATTATAACTGGAGCCAAAATTGCCTAATTACAAAAGAAAAACAAGAACACCAATCAACTCCTACTATTTTATATCAGAAATTAAACTCTTCTAAAGAAAATCCAAGTTAACAAATTGATTTTGTTAAGATGTCGATGTTCAACTATAATATGAGTTGTCTGATTAGCATCGTTAACTAGGGTAAAGGAAAAATAAATAAAAAGAAAACAATATAACTCTAAAGAGGCCTATAAAATGCACTGTATAAAACAATATAAAAAATATATGTACTAAACATGAAGCACAGATACATACTGTTAATAAGGCTTGTGGACACAATCTAAAACTAAAGGAGAAGTACCAGCAGACATGGCTAGGTTAAGATCTTTTTAAGCTGTCACCGTGCATGGTAACAAATCCTTCGGTAGCCAGGGTACCTATTGCATTTCTTAGCTGCATTAACAAAAATTAGTCAATTAGTTACCTTATCCTTTGAAATGAAATGGGACATGCGTAAAATAAGGTTAAAAATTTTCTTTCATAAAGGGGAAATGACAGACTTACATCATTGAGATGAACTTCGCTAACACCAGTCTCCTGTTTCTTCAATTCTTCCAATAACTACATGATCATTTTAATTGTATTAATTAAAAATCATTGGAAACTAAATAATCTATATAGTGGATATTTCATATAGAACAATTAACCATACATCTAATAACCGCATAGAAGGTCCCCCAATCTGCATCTTCTCCATGATTAAGTTGCGTGTTGCTTGTAGCAAACTTTCTCGTCTTATCCTCTCACTTGCCGACACTCCAGTAGTAATAAGATCCATATCAATGGTTCCTATAAAGGGAAAATACGATATGAAAATTAAACACATTTTCATTTAATTTTTTCCAGGTGAAATTTAAGAACTAGGCTTGACCGGAAACCTACCAGTAGAGTGATCCGTTGCAGACTGCTGCATTGCAACTTCCAAAAGCCTGAAAGCCTCCGTTACATCATTCTTTTCGACCTGTTTGCATAGGTTATTGAATAATTATGGTACTATTCCATATAAGTACATCATGTCGCGATTCAGTGTTACTAACCCATTCTGAAAAGCGAATCCGAGCCAATGCTTCACTTAGACGAATCAGACTCTCGATCTGCCTCGGCGTTGCTGTTATCACCTGTTTAAATAGATTGGTAAGATTGAGCAAACATGTCAGAGATACATTATAAAATAAAAACGCAAACCTTCACAATTCCAACATGGCAAATTAATTTATTCATATTACAGATTCAATACCAAAATACACTATCATGCACGTCATTCTTCGCTGAGAAATTTACTCTAGTAGAGTTACATCAGAATTGCTGTACTTGTTGCCTATATATTGATTGGTTACAGCTATATTTTAAAGAACAAATTTAGCTCCATGCAACAAGTAAATACTATAACAAAGAGTGAAGTGATTTTTGAATTGAAAAGCATTACCTTTTTGCTACTCCCAGGAAAATTTCCTCTTTTTCTTATTTCCACGTAACCTCTAGTCAATTCTTCAGCAGCTTCATCTGAAAGCTGAGGGTGTATGTGCTTTCGGGCATAGCTAACATAATCTGTTAACGTAGAAAGATCCAACACATCCTGCTCTATATTCTGTATAACACAGACAAAGAACAATGTAGGTCATAACGCTTAAATTTGAATCTTAACCTTGAATAAAATAATTGCAAGGTTTCTAGACCTCGGGATTGTCAAAGTGTAGGGATACAATATGTTTGGCAAGGCGCCTGTCAGTCTGCTCATCAGCCTTGTCAAGGATCAAGTAGATTAAATCAAACCTGCATGATAGTTCAGTGACACTTTATTTTAACCCCTACTTCTCACACCATATTTTGTTGAAGAGAAATAATTCATTTAATATAGTATGTTTAGTATTTCTTTTAATAAACAAATGAATAAAAAATATTACAGGCTCCCACTGTACAACATAAATAATATATTTAGTATGCCTAGATGGGAGCTCGCATAAATGTGCTGCCAGACCCATAATCTAATAATCTAGTTATCACAGCTTATGGGCAATGCCTACCTGGACAGAAGTGTGGGTGGAAGGTGTATGTTGTCGATGACAGACAAGCGAGGATTATATCTTGAACCACTTGGATTTGCACAAGCCAACACGGATGTCCTAGCATTGAGGGAAGCAATTATACCTGCCTTTGCTATTGAAACGGTTTGTTGTTCCATCACCTGGATTAAACAGAGACAAGTGCATTAGTCACTAAATAGTACAGCTGAGACACCTCTCCTCAGTAAAATTTGCAGCATAATTTTCAACAAAGACAAATTTTGAAGGATAAATATGTGACTGCAGAATACTGCATTGGCTAAAATAGGCAGATGAAGAAGGTAATCAACCTCATGTAACATGCTCCTTGCATTTTCAGACATTTTGTCAAATTCGTCAATACAACAGATACCTCGGTCACTCAAAACAAGGGCACCACTCTCAAGAACCTGAACCATAAGCAGAAAAATTAGGTTCCACAGTGTTAAACGTGTAAAAGGCAGTAAAAAAATCCCATTCATGGTCCATACAGTTTCTCCTGTTTCAGGGTCCTTGGCTACATATGCTGTCAATCCAACTGCAGAGCTTCCCCTTCCACTGGTGTAAATGCCACGTGGAGATAATTTGTGTATGTATTGGAGTAGTTGGGACTTGCTAGTCCCAGGATCACCAACAAGGAGAATATTTATATCACCACGGAAGCTGGCACCAGAAGCCAATTTCAATGCATTGCCACCAAAAAGCTGCAGCCAACAATATATTAGCACCCTCAGAAAATTGGTAAGTAATCAATGAATGCATAACTAAAAGATGCCTAACCTGACAAAGAAGACCTTTCTTCACATCATCTAGCTCCCAGATGTTTGGAGCCAATGACTTTGTCAGTATTTCATACACATCTGGCCGTTTAGAGATCTCCTTCAATCGAGCCACCTGCAACTCAGACAAGCATACAATTAGCAAGTGATAAAGCCATCACTGGATTTCATAGTAAATATAAACAAGCTGTACTTTTTCTTCTTCAAAGATAACTTCCTCTTCATTTCTGCCAGAGCCACTATCAATATCCATAGAGTCCTCTACCTGCATCCTGGACTTATCTGTCTTCTTTATGTGAAGACAATCAATATATGTCTACAACATCAAGAGGACAAATTAAAGCATCAGTGACACAGTATAATCAGTGTAAAAGTGTTAAGAATATTTAGCACATACCTTGAACAATGACTTAACAGTCCTCTGAGTTGGCCCAACCCTAACACTCATAGCCCTATAGATACCAGTCACCTGATAAACCAAAACACTTGATGGCATGATTAGACAATCTTATGGACATATAGCTATCACAAGCACATTAGTACATCACTAAGGTCTCACCTCAACTCTGTCACCTGGCTTTCCAGTATCCACCAGCTTATCGTGTAGCAGCAAGCTAACTGTGTGAGGTGTTCCTCCTTCAGGTATCTGATCAGGTGTCTCCTGGAGCCTCACAATTTGCTTATCAGCAAACCTGGTTGTAGAAGAAAAAATACACAGTTTTACGGTTAGTTACCAGAACTGAAATCTAAGCTCATAATTATAATAAAAAATAAACATTTGTTAGAGAGGGTCCGACTGCGACAGTTCCCCTCTAATCCCATCACCAAATTCTACCCAGTACCGATTCCACTTCAATTAAATTACTTTTTAATGCACAGCAAACCTCTTGAAAAGAAAGTATGGTTCTTAACCTTTAGATTCAACACAGTTAACCTTTGTCACAAATTACCTGATTATAGGCTGATACTTGAAAGACAGTAGACTACAAAGAAAGTTAAATTACATTTAAATTGAAAGCAGGCTGATTATGTTTATTAACATAGAAAATTTGATCATCTTTACAACAATAATAAACCAGAATTCTAACCAAGGCATAATACGGATTATTAATTAGTTTGCTAGTTTTAAGAGGTGTTTAGACAGTAGGTGAGTTTACAGGAGAATAACAACCGATTCAGAAGCTTAAGTTTTCCAGAAAGTTGTTCACGTATCTTTTACTTTGCCAGAAAAACATTAGTTATCCCAGATTGCGCAAAAAGCAAATAAAGGAACAGAATCAATGAAGTAGAAAAACAAATAAAGGATGTCTTGTTCGGAATTTTGCTCCATAAAAATCATAACACATCATAGTAGGTAAAACAAAAGACCTCCATACCAAATTGTTACATGAAAAGGCCATATTATCCCTTTGAAGTTGTTAATTAACAAGTTTTCCTTTATGAAGGAAACATTCTCCATTTCAAATTGTTAGGTTACAAGATTTTCCTTATAAAAGGAAAGATTTGCATTACCTGCATCGGTTGTGAACAAGCGTCATGGAGTTCCTGGACTGACATTCTTCCCTCAGACATCTAGTGGGCTCCGTTATTCGTCCTACAAATCGCAATAGTCAGCAAAACATTACTGAGGTAAAGTGACAGTAAGTGGTCACTCACTGAAGGAATAAGCAGAAACATCCCATTAAAATTACCTCTCTCCACAGGAATTGGGTCACAGCAAAATCCACACACAAGACACCTAAATATGGCTTCCCTAATTTCAGGTATAATTGAACTACACCTTATAATCATTCCTTTCAATGACACCATCCTCTCAATATCTACAAAAAAGTGCCATGGTATAGTTATATCAGCCCAGTTGCCAACAATAAGACAAATAATTTCGAATTATGAAATGAAAGTTCACCAGAAGGGTTCAAGTTTCTCATTGAGGTTGAGGTTTTGAGATTGAAAATCCGAGTTTGAATGTGCTTCTCAAACATGGGCTTCAATCGGCTAACCATATTCATCAAAACCAAGTCAAAGATAGCAAGCACCTCAAGAGGGTATCTAACCATCTTGGTGTACAAATCAGGGTCATGATCAAACACGTCGCGCGCATTAACGTCAAGAGAATCTCCTTCAACTTCAATAACCTGTCTGATCAATTTCTCATACTTCCCTTCGGTGTGCAAGTGCAACCCGTCATCATCACCCTGCGACGAAGACGCTTCCCTAAAGTCCCTCAAAAACCTGTGAATCGCATCGTTCACGTCTTCCACGCTTATGCTAGTGCCCCACACGAAGGTGGGCCTGGCGTCGTCCATGTCGTAGCCATCGCCGCCGTCAGACGAGGCACCCGCGTCATCTGTTGTGGAGGTAGGTGTGGGGGGAATACGCCCACCTCCGCCGACGCCATGGCGGGAGCGCGGCGCGGTTGGGGTGGCTTCGGAGGAGGCGAATCGAGAGCGACGCTCCGACGGGGTGGCAAATGCGGAGGGAGTAGAGGAGCGGCGGCGGCGCCTACTTCCCGGCGACGAGAAGGTGTTGCCGATGGGGCTGGAAAGGGAGTCATCGGGGGAAGAAGGACCTATCAGAAAAGAGGTTTCAATAAATTAACAAATCAGAAAATTCGGAAAATGAAAACCGCAAGAAGAGACAGAGAGAGGATCTGTACGAACCGTTGTTGAAATTCGGAGAAGAATCGGAAGCCATTGATTTGGTTTACTCAGAGAAAATCAGATACAGAAGAAAGAGTGAGTGATACAGAAAGCGCGGTAAGTGGTGAGCAGGGGTCAATAACGGGAAGACATGGCGGGGAAATGATTTATGGATTCCCGCCAAAACTTGTGGGCTTGAATCCGGGCCTTGGGGTTTCGTGTAGGCTATTGCTACCTGCACCCCCACAATTACATCCCATCTTAAGATAATGTTTATTTTAATGGTTGGAGTATTAGAGAATAATTTTTTTATAAATATAAATGTGTGTATATATATATAATAAATCTTATATAAGATGATATTGTACTTATAATATTATTATGCATTTTAAAAAAATGTAATTTTGAATTATGTTTTTGTTGTTTCGCTGGTTTCAAGTTTGAATTTATAGTATGAGAAATGGATCTTGGTATCATTACAAGCCCATTTAATCCATACCTTGACCAATTAGTAATTCGCATCAAATGGATCAATGTTAAAATACATACAGCAGCAAAAAGTTGTCAAAAACTCTCTAAAACTAAAGCACGCGAAAGAAATCGCAACCTAAAATAAAAAGGGCATATTTTTTCTGCACTAAATAAAAATAGAATGGAGCAAAATTTAAAAAATTGATCCATTTGAAATAAAAATAAAAAAACTCGGGTAAAATATAAAAAAAAATTGAAAATAATATAGTAAAATTCATATATTTTTCTCTCGACCAAAAAGTTAAGTGTCGCTTGATAACAGAAGCATGTCAATCACAAATTGCGTTGAAAGACTAAGAAGAAACTTCCACGAATGACTCAATCTCAACTTCCAAAAGCTTGAACGAATCAACCAGGTTTGAATGAAAACCATTTCTTGGCTCGTCTAATTCAACAAAAATTACGAAAGGATTGAATTGACTAATGTTCACTTTCCAATTTCGCCCTTCCCAATAGAAACAGATTTTTCAGCACAAAACCAACCAATTCAAAATCAAAATCAAAACTCCCAACTCCATCTTCACTGTGAAAAAAAAAAAAAAAAATTATTCTTAAAAAA
>Ga0209589_1000589_pt1 | contig 52456 bp, 18 predicted proteins | sample CowpeawhiteBW_FD_187525 | JGI IMG/M metagenome (GOLD analysis project Ga0209589, IMG submission 187525) | Root nodule microbial communities of legume samples collected from California USA - Cow pea white BW (SPAdes) (version 2) | ecosystem: Host-associated > Plants > Roots > Nodule | place: USA...
TATATATATATATATATATATATATATATATATATATATATATATATATATATAAAATTATCTTTTGAATTTATGTCTTGTATTCGATAAGAATGTTGAAAACATTTTATAAAGAATGAAATTCATCAACTTATTTATTTTAAAAAATTTTATTGGAGGTTATCTCAAATTTTCATGAGTTGAAAAGTTGTATCAGTGACTCGTCTTGATAATCGACTTAATATGAGTGAATAATCTTATATTTGAGGATTCATTGTATTGAAAATCTTCATGAAATTGTGATAAAATGATGATATGAGAAGGTTACTACCATACTCATGATTAAAAATGTTTTGTCGAATGAACTATATAAATATGGAATGAACTTACCTTTGAAGGGAGAAATTATTGTAAATCTAAGTGTGAGTCTATATTTGACTTTGGATAAATTAAAAAAAATCATATATCCATGATCAAATTTGTAATCTTGTATAAATTTGACTTGTACCTTATTAGTATTGTGTTTTTTTTAATCACCTCTAAAGATTTATGATATATATATATATATATATATATATATCAAATGTCATTTTATGTTTATAAGTTTTTTGTTAATGTAATATAAAATTTTTGTAATATGTGACATCCTATTTAATAAATAATTATAATAAATAAAGTATCACAAAATTATAATAAAATAGAACAATGACAAAAACATATCAAAATTAACCTTTTTACAGTTGTCCAAACTATACTGAAACAAAAGTAATATAGGCACAAAACAATGCCATAAACATAATTTAAACCTGAAATAATTTGGTCAAAAGGATTGCTCACCGAGCAATGAATTTAAAATAAAATAGTTTAAAAAAGTTGCTTAAAGAGCTATAAAAATAAAGCCTAGACTAAATAATTGGTGATTATCGCAAGAAGGAAAACCAAATAGAACACAAACATAGAGAGAAAGTGTAAGCTAGAGATAAAAAAAAATTGATATGCATATATGCAAACAGTTTATAAGCAAGCAAATCACTAAGCACACCAAACATATGATAGCAAACAATCAAAGATCATACAACTTGATTATTCGGATACATATAATCATATCGGATTCATTAGTTTCTTGTACTTGTGGTGGCCTTTACTGCTTTGCAGAGTCATTGTCAATGAGTTTCACCCTACCATGTACGAGGTTAGTCCATGATCATCTAAGGCCATTATCCTGCTAGAGACCATGACCTCCTACTACTCTTCACCACTTGAATCAGTTTATTCTACGTGAGTTGGATTGATTCTTTAGAGTGTTAGGATGCAAACTTGCTTGAATCCTTACTGAATTACATACACTACAAATAGCACCACCACAAAGTCTCCCCAAGAGACTCATGGAATTACATCAAGCTCATACAGTACACAAATTATCTCAAAACATAATCCACTACAAAAAAACATGTAAATATCGACGTTTATTTTTGTAATTTACGTCGTTTTTAACTGTCGTTATATACTTGAGTGACGGTTTCCTGAAATGTCGTAATTCTTGCCGTCACAAAGTATAATATGGCGGTTATAAATGAACCGTCGCAACAACCGTCATTTTATACAACGTATAAAGTGGTGGTTTAAAAAAGGCAAAAAGCGTCAATTAAAACTGACGTAATATTTTGACTGGATAACAAATATAATGTGAAAAATGACATTTTAAACTGACATTATTATCATTATATTATGACATTTTTAATTGTCACCAATTTAATTAATTATAATTAATTATGAGACTAATAATAAAAATTTAAAATATATAAAAAAACACTACCAAAAAATTAACAAACATTATATTTCATTAAAAATAACAAATTTACATCATAGTACCATGTTCAAATATAAAATAAAAAACATTACAAATTCATCTAGTAATTTTACAACTAAATTTTTTATCCTAATCCTAAAATATTTTACTTCTGATTGCACCATCTGAAAATAGCACACGATTCCCACTGGTCGAGACTGCAGCATGTCACCGGAAATTTCCAATTTGATTGCCATACCCCTACACATGGCTCATGGATTATACTATTCCACATACAACCCTGAAACACACAATTAGTACGATGCATATTATGTTAACATTTTTGTTGTTGTGGATTGAGAAAATGAAGTTGACTAAAGAAAAAAATTGAGTTACATCTATAGCAAAAACAAGCAGCTCATATGGATTTAACACCTTTACTCTTTAGATCAATAATTTGAGATTGAGTGTCTTCACATGTCTTATCCTATAAAGAAAACATCTACCAATTAGAGGTTGGATTTAGCATTTTTTTAACTCATTTATAACATGTGGTATATAATATTCTCTAGTTGGACCATACAAGAATTCTTTATGAATTTAACAAATTATAGAATTGAAAGACAAAGAAAGCATATAAAAGAAAATGGCAAATTAAAAGCTAAACATAAAGGACCTTAATAAGCTTTGTATTTTTAACTTTGTTTTGTAATATAATACTTGTGTTAACTTAATTCAAACCTAGATGAAGAGATTGAATGAGAGATTGATACGAACATGTTGAACGTACTTAGTTACATTTTTTTAATTAAAACATTAAAAAGTTTTAAGTAGTTAGGAAGTTTATCTATTAGGTATACCATGTATACAATTACATTATCCTAGGGATAAATTTATTTTTCGGGTGCTTTCTAAAAAGTTTTGTTGAAGTAGAAAAAGTTTCTCAAGGAAGACCCTAAAAGTCTAAAACATTCTAGAGCCCGTAAACCTAAGTATACAACAAGTAAAGTAGTTAAATTCATGAAGATGCAATTACATTACAGGAAATTCTAATACAAACAAATTATGCACATTTATTAGTTAAACATGTAGTTAAATTTAAATTTAAGAAAAAAAAACCTTAGTTGGAGTACGAAGTTACCTTTCTATTCCTAAGAAATCTGCAAACTAGGCCAACCACATCAAATGTTGTTATCTCAACATTTAATGGGCAGGGAAGCCAACTCTGTATTGCATTTGCCATCAATGTTATCTCAGTAAGCTTAACAATTTTGTGCCCTTCAAGGTTCTTAGTTAACAAATTATATACAATAACGACAATCGAGTTTAGACGACAGTTGCTCGTTTGGGCGAGAATAGCAAGTTTCTCACCTACTCTTGCATGCACAACTAGAATCCAAAATCAAACCACAAACAGTTCATTCTCATACACATACAAGCATCATTCAAGCATTTTGAACAAGAAATAGAACCAAAAACAGGTAAGATATTTCAAAAATGTAAAAATCCTAACTTCTCTTACCTTGATTGAGAGTTGAACTTGAGGGGGGAAAGAGCACTAACAGAAGGAGCACCACAGCTCCAGAAGCACACTGAAGGGCTAAAAAACACGAACACAAGAACGAAGATGAGGCTCTAAGGAAGAACCCATGACAAAATCACTACAATAGAGCTGGAAAAGGAGAAAAACGAAAGTTTGAGCTCAACTTACATAGAGGAAAGACAATTTTGTTTGTTGGAAGAAGAGTTTCACAACTGCCTTAGCACAACTTAATTTTCAAAAATAGGAGAAAGTAAGTTAGTTGTTATTAGATGAGGAGACATAATGGAAGCAAATGAGTAGCCGAAAGAATCCCTAAAACAAATAAGTCAGTTGACTTTAAGTCTTTTCAATGAAATTGGACTCAAAACTTAAAAAAAAAAATGGACTTTACAAAATACACTAAAATATAAATTATTTGACCACTGGTTAGTTTTAATTAAGTTAAACATAAATAATGGAGGAAAAACAACTTCTAGGTAAAGTAAATTATTAACATAAGCTACATGATCTAATTTGGTTATTCTCTAAATTCGTAAAAATAAGAAAAGTGTACAAATATTCACACGTCAGTATAATTTTAATATTCAATCATTTAATTTAAGCTTTCAAAAGCATTTCTAAGAAAAAATTTAGTAAATGATGTCAGTTAGTGACAACCTAGTAATGATAAATTTATTGAATTCGTAACAATAAATGTGTATATGGTAACGTAAACTTTTGTTTTTTCGCATTAATACGGTATAAAATCCATTAAACTCTCAGCATGTATTCGGATTAAAACATGCAAACACATAACACATAAAATTAATTAAAACGCCTATTATGGCTTCATTATAAAATGAATTTATTATAGTATTAAGAAACATGTGGATAGAATAAAATAATCCTGGGAAGATACAATAACATAATAGTAATTTGATTTGATACTGTGCTATTATTGTTGTTGAAAAATGTTATAATTTTTTGGAAAATAAATCCAAATGAGAAGTGATAATAGATGAAGTTTAGTGTGAGAGAATACAAAAGGAATATGGAAGAATATCCCAAGAATTAGAGTGGATTGATAAAAAAAAATTAAAAAAAACGCATGCCATGGCAGATTGCAGAAGAAGAATGAAGAATGAATGAGTGAATATTCGTATATATCCGAATGATTAGGATAAAGGGTATAGGTTGGAAAAATGGAATTATTGAGTGATCTGACGTGGATCCATGCTGTATCAACCCAACCCAACCCATCTACGTCATTCGTTAGATCCAAATCACCCAATCCTCACCATCCAAAATCCACCCTAATCACATTCATGTGCGCCGCGGCCAGTGACAAGCTGGGTCCCACCTTCAACACCGATCCTCGTATAAAACCCCTCTCACAACCACCATCCAAAACTAAGTCAAATAACACAACTTCATACACACTCTACACGCCACATACATCTCATAACCATGGGTGGATTCTCCATGGCCACCGCAAGGGTCACCAGGTTTCTGCCCAGCCACCACCTCCACGACCACCGTGACACTTGTGTCCCTGATGTTGAATTCGAATTTCTCCACGATGGAGAAACGTTGTTGGCTCAGAGTGCCTGCAGCGAGGACTGTCATAATACCAACGAAATCGAGTTCGACCAAGATGAGGATCGACCAGACACCGTGGAACAAAACAGAACCTTCTGGGACAACCAACACCAGATTTTGCAGGTAGGTTAATCTCTCAATCAACGCAGCCGTGCCTTCTTTAAATTAAGTTAATTTGTTACTTCACCTACAGCTACTACTGTACTAAGTAAATGTAGGTTAATTTTGAGATGTTGAGAGAGGAAAATCTTGATCGATAAAATCCGTTGATGTTATAACGTGCTTTGTTTTGGGCGTTTTTGACTTAGTGGGTTTAATTTTGTGCAGGCGAATGTGTACAGAACGAGTTCTTTGGAATCAGGGATAAGAAATGCGACGAAAGAAGCGCTTCAGAACATACAAAGCGTGGAAACGGTGTGCGGATGCGGCAGACAGATACCTCTCACCTCTTGCAGAAACTGCTTGATGAGAGAAGTTTCTGGGCGGCTTCAGAAAGCAGGCTATAACAGTGCTGTCTGCAAAACAAAATGGAGAAGCTCACCAGAAATTCCATCAGGTAAATAAATTAATTCCGATTAATTAATTAGCGCCTTTTATCTTAAAAAAGTGAAAAGCGATCTTCGATGGTGGTTCTTAAGATAAGATCCTCTTACTAAACTATATTATATATCCACGCGGACAATGTCCCTGTCAAATAGTAACTAGTCTGTGTAAAAATATTATTCTAAATAAACTATGATTTGTTGACAGTATTCACCAGATTGGTTGGATTGGAAGTAGTGGATATACGTTGTGTCTGTGAAATTGATTATATAAGATTATTAAAAGATGTACAAACTGTGTGCAGGTGAACACAGTTTTTTGGATGTAGTAGAGAACACAAAGAGGGGGGAGATGAGGGTGATCGTGGAGCTGAATTTCAGAGGAGAGTTTGAGATAGCAAGGGGAAGTGAAGAGTATAACAGACTTGTTGGGAAGCTACCAGAGGTGTTTGTGGGGAAGGTGGAGAGATTGAGCAACCTGATAAAGGTTCTGTGTGTGGCAGGGAAAAGGTGTATGAAGGAGAAGAAAATGCACATGGGGCCATGGAGGAAGCATAGGTACATGCAAGCAAAATGGTTAGGTCCATGTGACAGGAACACTTCCACAACCTCACTCTCAATGGGATATTCTCAGAGAATACCAATTTCGATGCCAAAACCAAAGCAAAAGGCATCTTTGTTAACTGTTGATCTGCTAGACAAACTTCCTAATATGCACTGCACTGCTGTTGAGGTTGTGTAATTTGTAAAGAGAGAGAACACTAGTTTAATTTCTTCTTCTTCTTCTTCTTCTTCTTGTTTAATTTTGTTATTGATTCTCGCACCCTTTCCTTGGTGAATATAAATGAGTGATTGGTAAATGTACGATACACATGTACATCGAAATAAATTGTGGAAATGAGTGTGCATTTCAAAGCTACTCTTGCAGTTCATATATCATACACCAATATTCAACACAAAACAATTTGTCTTGCATCATTTTTTTTAGTGTTTTTCACATGTAAACTGTGAACTTTTTCTATGAAAAAGTGTCAAAAGTAACTTTTTTAAATTGGTTTATGTACAAGAGTCATATAAAGTAATAAGAGTATCTGTAATGATTGCATAAAAACAAAGAGAGATGATTGCAGTTTATTGTAGCAGTTAAGTAAAATAATCCCTTTCAGACTTAGTAATCCTTTTTTTTTTCCTTTTCTTTCCCAAGTAGCAACCTAAGTGCATCCTAAGTATAAACAAATGTAATGATATAACCTACGATATTGAAATTCAGATTACTCAACAAAATCACTTTCTAGACAAAAGTGGAGAATGTTTTTGGTGGGGACATCTGAAATTTGTCCAAATTATTGATTGTTTGTTAGATACAGAAGTTTCCTATGACGGCCCATGAAATGTGTTTTGGTCTTTCAGCATAGTAGTGATAACTGATAGGCAATTGCTTCCTGCACACCAACAATTTGTTTCTACACCCCATCAATTTTTGAAAATAACAATCTTACTTTTCTGAGAAGTGACTTCCAGATTATTAATGTCGGAACAGGCTTTCTAAAACAGGATTTTTAGAATTTCAGAAATAACATATCCCGAAATTTTCACAAACAGAAATTTTTAAACAAATTTTTAAATAAGATTATTGAAGGTGTGAAGAGTATTTAAGTATTTTCCTTATCATGTAGAGTGCATGAATAAATTTAATGGGGTTCAGGAAACAATTGCTTAAGTGATATAGGTGGGCGAAGAATTTGACCCGCAGCTCCAAATAAAAATGTTAAATGACTAAAGTATCTTTAAGTGTTTTTCAAATGATTCATCTAAAGTAATTTAATAATATTTATAGGAAAAAAATTCTAAAATTTTTTTTAATAAAATTTCTTATTATCGAAAAAATTTCATAATAAAAGTTTGTTCTAAAGTAATTTTTTTAAGATGACTTTGTATAATTCTAGAGTGTTATTTTCGAAATAGTTCCACTGAATAAATTTTGTTGTTTTGGATATGAAAAGTGCAATGGGAAAACTCTACTATTGTTAATTTGATTGTGCTTCGGATGAAACTTTGATAACCTAAAAAAATCAATTTAACTATAAATAAATAAAACATTATGATTTTTTTAAAGCAACAATTTAGTTTGATGAATTTTCAGTTCAAATTTTTTAAAAATAATTTAAAAAATAGAAGAAACAATTCATAACATATGTTGAAAATTGAATAAAAAATTTCATATAAAAACAATAATAATCGAACATTAAGAAAAAAACTAAATTTTCTTAAAAGATATTTAAAAAAAAGTTAAAAAAACGTATTTACGAATAAAGTAATAACAAATAAGACTAACATCAAATGTTAAGGTAAAGTAAAACATAAGTAAGAAAAATAAAACTATCTGAAAGTTAAAGTAAACAGGAAATGTAAATATTGAAATAACTCAATTTTCAAAGATAGAAAAGAAAAATTATACAGAAGACCGTTTGTAAGCATGCACATAACTACTACCATTCCTTTTATTATTTTCATTTTTAGAAATTCGGTAAACATTATTATATAAAAAAAGTAATTTATGGAAAGACATTTTCGTTACTTAGCTCGTCTGTAAAACAAAAAATATCACTAAAAAAATAATTAAATAACAATAAAATTAAAAAATAATTATTTTACTTATTATATTACACACTATTTTATAAACTAGCCGTTAGTTATTTATTATTAATAAAAAAATATAATTAATTTGCAAATAATAATATAAATTGGTCTTTTTAACATATTTAAATTTTTGTTATTTATTTGATTCTAAATTAATCTCTAATTTTAAATTAAAAACTAACTTAGAGTCAATAATAATAATTAGTTAAAAATTTTCAGTTGATGTCATATATTAATTTAAATTTTAATTCACAAATTAATTATAATATTTTATTAATAATAAAAGTTATTTTATATATCATTGATTTTTTTTATAAATGTATTCAAGATAACGATGATAATGATTAATTATTTTTTGTCCCTCGATTTAATAATTATTTAATTATATTTTTATAGTGTGCTTGAGTTTAATAGACATTAAAATTTTGGAACAACAATTTTTGAAAATTCTAAATTTTCCTTTAATCGAATAATTTCAAAAATAATAATTCGGAAGGCATTAAGACCAATTGGGTTTTAAAAAAAGAATAAAGTTTTTGGGATCAAAAGAAAGTCTGAGTAATTCTCTAAGGAAAAACTCATTGTTTCATAATTTTTTTTTTAATAAGAGTAAAGGACCAAATATTTCCTGTTAAGAAATAAAAAACCCACTATAGCTCGTGGACCAAGTCCAACCTATTCAGTTTTTTATAGCAGTCCAAAATATTTATCTGCTTATTTGTGCTCAAGGTTCAATCAATATCACCCTCAGTAACATCTTTCTGCACTACCATAGTTTCAGTCTGCACTTCCCTAACATTTTGAATTTCAAATTATACAATTTTAAATATATTATTCATTTTATATTTTAAAATGTACAATTTAAAAGATAATTTTTTTATTTCAAAATAAAAAATAATTATAATCTAAATTACATATTTCAAAATCCAAACGTATTGTAAAATATATAATCTAAAATACAAAAAATTATATTCTAAATTATACATTTCAGAATACATTAATTTGTGAGCCTGCAGGAAGAAGCTGCCCCAAATTTCGGTGGGTTTTGTATGAAAGGCCCAACTACAGATTATATTTTTACAAATTGCACCAACAAAACAGAGACGAACTTCTTTATTATTTTTTATGACTTAAACGAAATCGATAAAAATTTAATCAGACATGATTTTCATCGAATAAAAAAAAAAAGTATTTTAGATTATACATCTTGGAATACAAATGTTTTTGGGGCTGCAGCAAGAAACTATCCCAAATTTGCGTTGGTTTTTGTATGTTAGGCCCACTACAGAGTTTTTTTCTTTTGCAATTTGTATCAACCGAACTAAGGATGGACTTCTTTGTTATTTCTTTTTATGGTCTGAGAAATGAAATCAAGAAAAAAAAAAAACAAATATGATCTTCATTGATTTTAGATTTACAATAATCAGTTTATATTACAATATATATGAGGTATTTTTATATATTGACATTTAAAAAAAAATATTAAAATTCAATATGTAAAAAAAAAAACGAAAAGAGGCGTTTTTATTAAATAAAAAACTATTAAATATATTAAAATATCTTCCTAAAAATATTTACATTGTAGATAATCATTGTAATTTATATAACTTGATATTTTTTTCTCGTTTAAACAATTGATTAACATTTCAAATTTGATAACTCTTCAAGAATTTAGTTAATAACAAATTTCTTTATACTGCTTTTAATGAATCTGTTATGGTAACATATAAGTTGTTGAATCTAGTTATTCCACTCACAGGAACTTATTGATACATGGATTTAATGAGTCGAGCCTGTGGATTTGTATTTCCTAAACTGAAATCAAACAGAGAATTTATGAGTTTTTATTTTTGGTTGGAGTTTGAAACTGAAGGGATACACAATGCAGATGCAGTCTTAGGCATCCGTGCGAACCGTACCTTAAAACCTTATACTAAAAAAAAAGTAGATTGGAGTGTGAATTTAGCAACAGTAACTGCGAAGTGTTGCTAAAAATAAATAAGAAAAGCTTACACGTAACCACGCATCCGTACCAATTCCCTTAACAGCGACACTTGTATTCCTCCACTCACCACATTTCAACCATTTTTTTTTCTCTCTCTCTCTTCTCCATCATTCATTATCATTCATTCCAAAACCAAAACAGAACAAACAAAATTATGTCCCTCTCAGTCTTCTCTGACTTTCTCCTGTGGTCCCCACACCCCACCACCCCACTATAACCTAACCCATCACACTATGTCTCTAGACACATGCATCACTATTCACTCACATCTTCAACCACATCTATTCAAATCCAATTCTCATAAACCACAGTTATAACAAATAACAATTTTTCATCGTATTATAGTATAAGAATAACATGAGTTGGTGAAATGGTTTTTATGTAAAAAACAAGATAATTATAAAAAAGATATATGATGTCATAATTCTTCATTGGTGGTGATGACGGTGACAAGGAGGAGCTGAGTGAGGTATTGAAATTGTAAAACCGACAGACACAACACTACAATACAACCTTGAAATGAAATTTATGGTCTATTTTCTCCGGGTATCTTACGTAACGTATGACAAGATCCTTGTATGACCCTACTAAATATTACACTGCTAATTTCTAAAATTAAAAATGTAACGAAAAAAAGAAAGAGAGAAAGAAAGATATCCTCTGCAGTCTCCACCTGTCTCTGTCTTTCCTTACGAAAAAAAAATGGTATTAGGTGCACCATTTCTCTCTATCCTTGCAAACGTAAAAAGGCAAAGAGAAACTCCATTTCTGCCTTAGCAGCTATTCCATCTTCGCACCTCGGTGAAAGCCCTTCAGGTAATGCATGCTTTTTTACTTTTCTATATGTTTCTTTTGCTTAATCTTTTCTTCTTTTTCTTTTTCTTAAATCTGGTTTACCCTTCTCTGCTATTAGTTTCATATCGCTATGATTCTTTTACGGATTAGCCTACCCTCTGTGGCCGTTAGGGAGGTAATCAAGGCCGTTTCTTCATTATCACACAAATGAGTTATTTTCTTTTAATTTATGTGTATTTCATGGTTTCTGTGATCATTTTTTTACCTTTTTTGTTTGATGGATTAATTTGTTGAGAATTTGTGTGGATTTCTTTCAGGCTTTTACGGAAGGTGGGTTTTGGCTAGAAGGCGGTGCTTGGATGTTGAGTCTATGGATGCTCATGATCTTTTGTTGAATAATATGTTGTTTTGCCTCTATCTTCACCTTTTAATGGAACCAATCCTACCCTTTTGCTTTCAAATGTAAAGATCGGGTTTTTGGTCATCCCTCCCCTCATTCTGGTCGAAGGGTCTCAACCAAGTTTTGAGATTTCTCAGGTAGGGGTGGAGGAGTTTCAGTTTTGTAAGTACAAGATCTTAATAAAAAGGATTTTTGTAGAAAGGAAAAGTTGAGGATAAGATGGGCGAAGATAGTAATTCTTGGATTAGGAGAACAAAGTTTTCACACACAGTGTGCCATCGTTTGGATCCATCTAGATTAGGTCATGTTCCTATCAGCATTCAGTCAGAGGAAAAATCAGACCCCGTCTCAGAGGTTCAGAGGCACCCCATAACGACCAAGCAGAGATCTTCGTCACCATTGCCCGAGACTTCTCTTTCTGAGGCCTTCAGGGAAGCTAGACATGATCAGAAGAGGTTCTCCACACCGAATCCTCAGAGAGATAATAGGATTACGGGGAAGGAATTGAACAAGGATTCTCCGGAGACTAAGGAATCAAGTTCAAAGTTTCCTTCCCGTGGTCCAAGTAAGAAGGTGAAGTCAAAGCACAGCAAGGATGCAGCATGGACCAAGTTTTTGGATAATGGTGGAAGCAAGATTACTGCTGTCGAAACAGCCGAAGATTGGAACATTGACATGTCTCAGCTGTTTTTTGGCCTAAAGTTTGCTCATGGGGCACATAGCCGACTTTACCATGGTGTATATAAGGATGAATCGGTTGCAGTTAAACTCATTATGGAACCCGAAGACGATGAAACTGGAGATTTGGCTTCTCGATTAGAAAAACAGTTCGTCAGAGAAGTTACCCTCTTGTCTCGTCTTCACCATCAAAATGTTATAAAGGTGATGACATTTTGTTTCTTATTTTGTATATGCTATTTACAAAGTATAAATGCATAGTCCTGATGCTGTCTTCAATGCCTTTTGAGTAAGGTTAGTGTATCTGTTGTTCTGCTCTTATTATCATGTTGAAATGTAAAGTTTTTAAAGTATGCATACATACTACTACTTTATATTCATCTTTTCTCGGTTATTTTGGTATAATTGCGTTGATCTATGATGTTGGGAGTATTTTCGAGGATGCTAATCTGGTGTGTTTTGATGTGACAACAGTTCTCAGCAGCGTGCAGAAAGCCACCTGTTTATTGTATCATCACAGAATATCTTTCGGAAGGTTCCTTGAGGGCATATCTGCATAAGTTGGAGCACCAAACTATTTCTCTACAAAAGCTTTTAACTTTTGCCCTTGATATTGCTCGTGGTATGGAATATATACATTCTCAAGGTGTGATTCATCGAGACCTTAAGCCAGAGAATATCCTCATCGGCGAAGGTTGTCGCCTTAAAATTGCTGATTTTGGCATTGCATGCGAAGAAGCCTCGTGTGACTTACTGGCTGATGACCCTGGCACCTACCGTTGGATGGCACCCGAGATGATCAAACGTAAATCCTATGGCAGAAAGGTTGATGTCTACAGTTTTGGGCTTATCTTATCAGAGATGTTGACTGGAACCATTCCATATGAGGATATGAATCCAATACAAGCTGCTTTTGCCGTTGTAAACAAGGTATCACTCCTTTGTAATTCAAGTCATAAGCTTTGTAATCAACATCTGGTTCTTGTTGCCTAATATTTGTGTTATGTGGGGTTGTGTTTCTTCAGAATTCAAGGCCAGTGATTCCATCAGATTGTCCACCTGCTATGCGAGCTTTGGTTGAACAGTGTTGGAGCTTGCAACCAGATAAGAGACCTGAGTTCTGGCAGATTGTGAAGATATTAGAGCAATTTGAGTCTTCACTTGCACGTGATGGAACCCTGACTCTGCTGCCAAACCCTTGTTGGGATAATAAAAAAGGGCTTCTTCATTGGATTCAAAAGCTTGGCCCTGTGCATCAGAATAGTGGCCCTGTGCCTAAACCCAAGTTCACATGAATCTTTCAAGTGTCCTGGCTTTTATTCTACACCAGGTCCGTTGTAATTAAAAAATGAAAGGTTTGTTTTTGAAGTTCTCTGATTGTAGTCACCCATCTTATGACATTCATGTGATAGTAAATTGATTTTTAGGCTTGCACATAAAGGTGAAAGCTTTTCTTTTTTTTTTTCTGTTTTTACCTGTGCTTACACAACTTATGAAGCTCTTGCTTCGTGTGTCAATCTAGAGACTTCATACCAAGAAATCATCACCCCCTTCCTTCTTATGATTGTTCATAATTCTTCCTTCTTATGATTGTTCATAATTCTTGTGTGGATGTTTTTACCATAGGTAAAAAAAGTGTAGGATTCTTTTGGTCGTGCAAAATTCTGAAATTGAGAACCAAACAAATAAGATTAACACTTGAAAGATAAACCTTGTAAAGGGAGCATGATTCAGGCTCTTTATTGGAAAATTTCAACTATAAAATTTCATTATTTGGACTTTTTTTAAGGAAGGAGTGTGGAGTATTGTTAACCTTGTAAATGTTTATCAAGAAGATAGAAGAGATTTAGTTTCAGAAGGTTGATTTTAAGCTATATAAATTTTATTTTAATTTGCTTTCTGTTTTATGTGTATATATAAGTTATTCAAATAATAGAACATTGAATGCATTTGAAAGAAATTGATGACATTTTTTTACTGAATGAAATGAATAGTAGTTTTGCATCCTTCTAATTCAATCCTACGGATTAAAAGATCGTGAGAGAGATAGAGGAAGAAGAGATGAAGGTAAGTTAGATCTATAATATTATTGGTTTGGATCTGGGCTCGGATTGGGCCCGTGTATACTAAGCATTCTCTCCATGGGCCGGATAATTCTTTTACACACTTGTTAATATGTAATACCAAGAAATTAATTTATTTCATATCATTTAATTATGTTAACTCTGTTTTTGGTTTTTATACACATAATAAACATTTTTTTAACCACTTTAATACATTTGAAATTTAAAAAACTGACAAAAAAACTAAAGATGGTAAAATTAAATTTTAAGAATATTAGAGGATTAAAGACACATTTCAACCATTATTAAGTCATAAGCGTTACATTCTTCACAATCCAACAAATGTACACATTCTTAATTTCTGTCAACTTTTTTTACAGCTTCCCGTGTAGAAAATGAAGATATACTAAAATCAAGTTTGCACAAACATGTTTTTCCAAAAGTTAATTTTTAATAAAAAGGAGTGGGAAAAGAAAAAGTGAAAGCGTAAGAAATAATAAATATAAACAAAGAACTCAAAAACAGTTTTATTTTTTTTTCTTTTAGGAGCTAAAAGAAGCTTGCTTCGCTTTTAGTTCTTCAAATATTGTAAAAGAAGTGTGAAGGTACTAGATTTATCTTAAAAAACTACTAAAAAAATAATAATGGTGTACTTTCTAATAAACGATTAAGTATTTGTTTTGAACTTTTTAGGTATGTATATGTCTGTGTTTTGGAGGGTACACCTAAGAAAATGAAATTATAACATTTTGAAAATGAATTTGATTAAATTGAATAAAGAATAAATTATGTAAATTGATATAATTAATGAAGTTTGGAATATTCATTTCGAGTTACACATGTTTGGCCCTAAAATCTAATGATTTAATTTGGTTATAAATGATGTGTGACTTGCATAGTTAAATGTGAAAAGCTGAGGAGCTGAGGAATTGATTGAATTTTGATTTTTTTTATAATCCATTTATTGGTGAAATGAGTTTGTAGGAAGCATTATGTTAGTGGATTGGGCCTAGATAATTTGGGATTACTACTCAGATTTATATGTAAAAAATAATTTTTCATTATTTACTTGTATTATTTAAATAAATTTGATATTTATGGTTCTGATTTAATTGCATATATATGCATAGAGATGTTAAAATGGGTCGTCTGACCCGGTCCAACCCGGTCCATCATGGATTGGTCATTTAATAGACCAACCTAATCCGGCTAACTTATTAATAAGGCAAAAAAATTTGAATCTGGCCCGGCCCACCACGGGTTTGTGGATTAAACCAGTTGGCTCACTAGCCCACTTAATTAAAAAAATATAATTTTTTTTCTTAAGTCTAAAATTATATTTCGGATTAAAATTTAAATAAACTTTAATACAATCTCAATATAATCCAAAATATGTTAAACTCCGATATAGACAAAAATAAATAAATAAAAATACAAATTATTATGTAAGATCGAAACATTCTTGTGACTTACCCAATCTTTTATTGAATGCAATAATTTTTCCAGCAGACTAATTATACTTTTTTCAATAATTATACTTTTATTAGCTGAAGCTAAGTTTCTATCTCTCAACCCACCAATGTGTTTGGTTAAAAAAATAGCCAAATATTGGAAAGTCCAACATAATGTGTGTCACCATGCGGGTTGATAGGTTAACCCGGCTCACCACGTGTTCAACCCGGGTGAACCGAATTCTTGGTAGACGGGGTCAAAAATTGATCTGTACTGAAATTTGTAAATTTTTTCAACCAAACCCAATTCAAACCCGTGGTGAGTTGGATTGACTTACGGATTTTGACCTAATTTCACGACTCTATATTTGTGTGTGTATTTTGAATGTTTTTCTTAATTGTGAATTGAAATAATTAGTGATTATTGAATTGTTTAATAGAATAAGTTGGATTGATGTCATCGACAATTACTTATTTGATAATTATCCAATTGGTGAAAAACAAATACTCAATCTTATTATATTATTATTATTAAAAAATAAATATAAATAAATTTTATTAAACAGTTTTTATTTATTTTGTATATAATTTTCAATTAAAAAATGTTTAATTTAAATAAACAGTTAAACTTATAGAAACAGTTAAATTTAAATAAACTATCGTTTAAAATATAAAATTAATAAAATGATTATTTTAATTTAAAAGAATTTTTATTTAAAAGATAAAATTAAGAAACAGACATTAAAAAGTTGGAGAATGTAGATATTATCTAAAATTTATATTTAGAATTTTTTTATTTTCCTTCATTACTTATATTTGAGTTAAAGTAATTTAAATAACTAAAATTTATTAGTTGATTTGGTTTTACGCCACACCGTGATTTCGGTCTTAACCAACGAGAAACAGGCTGTACTATTTTTTTATTTGTATAGATATTATACAACTTTATCTATTTATTTTAATTTTCTTTTTATTCTTCAAAAAAATTAAAAAAAAATCACTGTTTTTATTTTATTTATTCAAACCGTACATCTTCTATGTTTTATTGTTCTAATTTTTTTCTCTCAAATTTTCCTTCTCTATACTTCATTTTTTGTCCAATATACATGTACCTAACCCTTATTTAACAATTTTTATTTTTATTTCAATAAAATATCTAAACATCTTTTTTAAAGTAATAGGACCAATGTCATGATTATATATATAAAAAGGATTCAGTGACTTAAAAAGAAACTACCCTTATTGAAAGAATTAGATATGCAACGTGCTTTAAAAAATGAAAGGTAAAAATAATAACTGTTAAGGTTAGAAGAATTTTGTAATTTGTATATTTGTTAATTTTAAACTCTGAAATTTATTTCCTTGGATAAAAAATGACGTATAAAGATGATGTCATACCCATGACGTCATCGACTGTAAGACTGATTAAAAGTTAATGTTAGTTGATCTCTTTAAAGTTAGAACTCAACCCAGAAATACAAAATATTATGAATTCAATATCTGTTAATTTATAAGATATCCCTAACCTACTTTCTAATAAAATATTTTATTATTGAAATTTTATAATTTATTTACTATATTAATTAGCCAAAGTCGTACTGAAATTATAAGTAGATATGAGAAGTTTGAAGTTAATTTAACTCTTTTATTTCCGCATTATGTGATGGAGCTCTTCATTTAAATCATAAATGCTAATTTTATATGAAATATTTGTAGAATCTGAAATAATATTGAGATCAGACGAAAATTCAATTTATACAATATATTCAAATTTGTTGACTGAACCATTATTTTTCTCAACAGAGATGAATCTGGTCTCTTTGGTTTCAATTATAGAATTAAATTTTATTATTTAAATGTGTCAATTAACAAAATTTGTTATTTTAAGTCATGTTTTTGAATTGTAAATTATTCTATCATTGAATTGAATCAGCACACTATTACACTATATGTCGCGAAAGCATAATTTGTTTTGATTTTTTTATGGGAAAACAAACTTTGATATGATTTTTCGAATCAATATTTTATTGTTGTAAAATTTTTAACATAAAAAATTATAAAGATAAATGATTTTTTTTTCTAAATATATTATTTAAGAATTCAAAGTTTGAGATTCTTTGGGAATAAACCGTAGAGACAGCAGTGAGATGTTTCAATTGAGAATTTAGAAGTTAGTGTGAAAAGAAGCATCACACCAAAGAACTTTAATATTTTTAAATTAAATTCGTATTATAACAAATTAATTAAATTTACAAGCTGCTAATATTTTGTGAATTTTAAAAAACAATAATAATTTAAAAGTTCAACGAATCTCGATTTTCAAAAATTATATGTTAATATGATAAATTAATAAATTAATAAAATTTTAATTACACAATTTTATTATTTAAAAAAAATCCAAATCAATTTAACTAAAAACCCTTAAAAAAAGTTTAAAACTCAACGCGCTTTCCTCTATATATATGAGCATACTATTCTTTAACAAAACAATAACATAACCTTAACAGAAAAATAAATCAGTAAATGTATCAATATTATTAAAAAAATAAAAATATATATATTCTACACTCAAAACTAAAATTTTAATAAATATATTATGATTAAGAATTTTGAAAACTTAACAAATTTCAAAGCCTACATATAATTTACAAAATCGTATGGAATTTAAAATATAATGTTTGTATTAAATATAACATGACTAAATACAATTTTAAATACTTAAAAAAAATTAAAATTAAAATATAATTTTCCAACATAAAAAATTTAAATAGAAAAAAATTTACCGTTCTTTAGTTTAGCATACATACTCATGAGATCCATTTTAGAAAGTTTAAAAAATAACAATGACAATGTTTTATGATTAAGTTAGAATTTTACGTCATGTCTCTTATGATAAATATTTTTGTTTTTATATAAATACATATTTAAATTTAAAAAATTTAAAAAATAAGAGTATCCGTTTTTTTTCAAAACTTATTTGAATACTTCTAAATTCCGTTGTCTTCTACTTCCTTTTATGATTTTAATTAACTGTCATGTTTTTTTAATGTTTAAAACTTTTGATGAATATCATAGAATCATTTTTTTTATTAATAGTTTTTTTAATATTTAAAAATTTCAATTAAAAAGAACCTTTTGTTCCTCCTCGCTTCATTCGTTGAATACGCATTTGACTAAAATGTATTTGCACATCGAAGTTTTTAGGTTTTTCTAGATACCATGATGGTTTGAAGACAGCTTTTTGACCCTTCTTTAATTAGTCCGAAACAATGTATCTATCTATTTTCGGAAATTGATTTAAGTTAATGAATGTCGTAAGACAAAAGTTATTGCAACGCGATTGATAGAAAATTATTATGCTTTGAGTAAAAGAGATTAACGAAGATTATTAAGAAATAGATTTTAAGATTAAATCAAATTTATAAAATTGATTTTTAATTTAGTTTTTGCATTCATTTATAATATATTATAAAAGTTTTATTTTTAGTTAATATGGATCTTCAAACTCTTCACTAGATATATATCAGCGTGAAACTAAATATTAATAAGTGGTAGATAGCAATCCGATAACAAGTGATACAATAAATTTAATAAATAACAAATCTCGTTATGAAGCAGACCTTAGAAGATCCGCAGGAGACCATGACCCCCAAGAATTTTTAATTTTTTTAAAAATAATTTTAAAAAAATAAAATTAATTTTATTTTTTATAAAATATAATATTTAATATTAATAAATAAAAAAATAAACATAATAAAGAGTAATAAAATTTATTGAGATTTTATTTTTTCTATTCCATTTTAAGTTTCTCACGTATTGTATTCAATTATTACTCTTTCATCTCTTCTTTTTGTTTTTTGTTTTAACAAAGAAATAGAAATTTAGTCTTAATTTTTTTTAAATAGGTATATTGATGAAAAATAAAATAATATATTCATTTTTTGTAAAGCCATAAAAGGGAAGATACCCTTAAGATAAAAACCATACAAATTTACTTCTGCACCTATTTTTAAGCACGATAATAGGAATTTAATTGTTGAATTAGATAACCATTTTTTAAAATTCAAAAAATTATAAGTGAAAAGTTTCATATTAATTCATTTGAATTATAGACAGAATGTTTCATATTAATTATTTAGAACTTATTATGCGAAAACGTGCTCAAATATGAAAATATGAGATGAAATTAGAAAAACTAATTTAAAATGAGTTTCATATCAAATACAATTTTAAAACTATAATTTATAATTTTTATAAGAAAAAACATACAAAATATTAATACTAAATTATATATACTTTTATTATATTAGTAATAAAATTAAATATATAAATTTTAAATATATTATTTTGGTCCCTTCAAATTTTTTTACTCAAATCTGTCACTAATTATGATAAATTTTAAATTGACTTATAAAATAATATTTGTACTCATTTATATTGTATCACAATGTTGTATTTTTAGTTGTTATTTAAATTATCCTACTAATATTTATTTCAAGATATTTGAATTATTGGTTTTGGCGTAATGCGTGTTCTCTTGCAGAGGGTTAGCATCTAACCACCACAACTTTTTTTTCCCTCTCCCAACTAACAAATGATACTTCCCCTCCAACCACATAATCTCATAAAAAAAATTACAACGTGGCCCATTTAAAGTATCAAAAAATTCACCTCGGGTTTCCCTCATCTAGTCCCGACCGTCAATCTATACACATTTTTGCAACTAAAAAGTCTCTAATTTGAATTCAAGTTGTTCATGAAGACTCTACTTTCGTAACCCTTCATGCACTTATCACGACAAATGTGAAACTTGTATTTCATATGCCAAATTATGCATTCTAGCTAATGTTACGGGGTTAACTATATCAGCATTCATCACCTCTCTTTTACATTCAATCTTAAAACTAATTCACATGAATATATATATATATATATATATATATATATATATATATATATATATATATATATATATATATATATATACTAGCGAACACACACACTATCGTACCTGTGTATCCGAATTTTTTAATTTTTATAAGATCAATAATATTTATTTTTAAAATATATATAATAAATTTTAAAATAGTTGTTAAATAAAATAACTGTTTAAAAAAGTTTTTAGAATAACGGTCAAAATAAAAAAGATTTAAAAGAAAACGGTTACAGAAAAAATAATTATAAAATAATTAATTTTTAAAATAGTAATTAAGGGTAAAATTGGAAAATAAAAAGTGGACACAAAAAGAGGAATCCCCTTTATATATTGTTATAGATATATAAATATAAAATATTGTATATATCTATTGTTAAGAAGTATTCTTTAAATGTAACTCAGCCTTAAAAAAATGACATGTAAGGTAAAGTTTGCATCAACTTATATTATATAAATTAACCTTTTTCTAGTCGATATGAGACTTTCAACACATCCCCTAATGTTGAGGCATACACATCTCAAACGTGAGACCAAACATTAATGAATAGTCCTATAACAAACACAACAACAACTCCAATAAGTGACAAATTTCACTAGAATAGGCCCTATAACTCAATTTTAAAAAACCAGCTTTTTAAGTCAGGTTTGCACTCACTTTTATATTGAAAATTGATATTATTTGTAGTCGACGTGAGACTTCTAACAAATATGTAAAAAATTGTTTAGAAATATTTTTAAATGCACATGAGTTTCTTCTTTTACGTATGAGTAGAAATGACAAAAAGTCGAGTCGACTACAAATAATGCCTAACTATTACTAGCTTTATTTAGAAAAACCGGTCCTATTACTCATCAAATATTTGTGAAAAAAATATTTACACAATTTTTTACACCCGTAAGTATCCATGAGTATTTTCAGATATTTTTATATTTTATTTTTTAAAATTTTAAATAAATATGTTTAAAGACAAATCTTTAAAATATAAACTCAGATGAAAAAGAATTGTTAAGTTCAATTTAAAATATCAATGCTAATAATTTTTTTTTTGAAGAGTAGGAATGATCATGGATTAGATTTTTAATGATCTAAATCACATCCATTTTATATCCAAATAATTTGATCAAATTTTCGATACAAATCCACTTTTTTCAGAAGAAATAGTTTGGATTTTTTTTTTAAATCCAGATCTAAATATTTAGATCAAGTTCAAAAGTCAATAATCCATTTTTTATAAAACAAATTTAAATTGATTTTTTTAAAACTTGTGTCATTAAGGACGACACGATCTAATTTAGCAGAATTTGGTTAGGGCCAACTTGGTCGAATTCGGCTGAATTTTACCTAGGGTCGACTCGGCCAAATTCAAACGAATTTTTGTCGAGGCCGACTCGACCGAATATGTCTGAATTTCGATGAAGCATGACTTGGTAAATTTTGGCCGCATAATACCAAATTTTGGTCAGGGGCGACATGGCCGAATATGCCCAAATTTGGATCAGGACTGACTCAGCAAAATTTCGGTTGATATCAACTTGACTAGATTCGGTTGGGGTCAACTTAGCCTAAACGGCCAAATTTCAACCAGAGTCGACTTGGCCGAATATGGCCAAATTTTGGTCAAGGTCTACTCGACCAAATTTCAATTGGGGTTGACTCGATTGAATTGGTCGGTTGCAGCCGACTCAGTCATATACAGTCAAATTTTGTCCAAGGCAGTCTCAACTAAATTCTGCCGAATACAATCAAATTTTGTACAAGGCCGACTCCGCCAAATATGATCAAATTTGGGCTAATTCATCTCGACCTTCAGCCTAGCTCAACTAAAATCTAGATTGAAAACTTGGATTGGATTTTTTTTTTAATTATCCATATTTGAAAATTTGAATTTTGAGAACGAATATCCAATCCATAGAATATATAAAATGTAGATCATATTGAAGTCCATATCTAATAAAATGAATTTTAAATGGATTGAATTTTTAATAAAATTGATCTTGAATTGATTGAATCAGAGCAAACGTGGATTGAATCAAGAAAATTGAATTTTTTTTCCACTACTAAAAGAGAAAAATTTAAATGAGTTGTGCCATATTTTTAAATTTTAAAAAATATATATTTCACATAAATACTTCAATACCATATGTCTAAATAAATAAAAAATATAAATATATGAAGTCAAATTTTAAATGATAATTTCATAATTAGTATCTTTTTCACTAATATTTTTTGTATCATTTTAATTAAAAAACTTAAATAAAATTCATTATAATTATTAGTGGATAATATGTATTTGTTGGATACCATAATATTTTTACTGGAGTCCAAATTTTTTACTAAATTTTTTGGTGTTGTCTTATGTTAGATATTAAAAATACACTGATGTTGATACTTTAAATTCTTTTTAATATATATTTTAAATCATGGGTGTCCATACTGTATTTTGAAAACATAACAAATAATTATCACATAAAAACTAATAAGACACTAAAACAAAAATTACTTTAGATAACGGCATAAAATTATGATATAAATTATAAAAATCGTGATTTAAAGATTAGACCACAATTTTTTAGGCATGATATAGGTGAGTGTAGCTATAGATAATAGACAACGGTTTTTAGTATGACAATATTTTTAAAACCGTTGCTTAAAATTCTCACAATAGACAACAATTTTACATGTTGATTTTATACCTTACTTATGTATTTAGACCACATTTTTATTAGTTTTGTCCACATAGTTTAAAGCAACAATTATATAATCATAGACTTTCATGATATTTATACATCATTTATAAAAATGTTGTTTATTATATGTTTAGGCTACATTTATTTAGCCGTTATCTATTTTAGTGTGTTTTAAACTATAAATTGTTGTAGTGAGATAATCCAAATTTATCCTCACATGTCCCGTCAAGATAATTAAGTACTCCTATCCATAATACGCAAGTTTGATATTCACTAAATATATTGATTTAGTATTCTTTACATTTTGACCATATATATCATGGGTACAAATTTGTCATCCCAACTCATAAGTCTTTTAAAGATTCTAGAGATTGAATATTAATTAACTTATGGAAGAGATTATTACATTATTTTCTTTCAAAGAGAAAAGAGAAGAATGAGAAAGGTAAAAAATAATATAAAATATGAATCGTCATATATTTTTTTTTGTTTGAACTTCGAATGTAACTTTGACTCCTTAAAAAAAAAATCTATTTTATATGTGTTTGACTCATATTTTATCCACACTTGGAGGGAAGTGTAAAGATCCATCATTTTCTACTCTAAAGTCAACCTAAATTTAGAGTTTTACTTCCGAAAACAAATCTACTTACAAGTAAGCTCACTAAACCATTTAACATATTGTACAAAGAATCAAGCGTGTAGTGTATACACATACATAAATGTATCCGAGTTTAATTTGATAGAAGAAAAATGTGGTTCACCATGTGATGAATTTCTTTAGGTAGGGACCAACGTGTCCCATGATCCAATCGTGTTTTTGTGACAAAAAAATGCAAGTCTTGAAGAAACAAAATTTCATTATTAAGGAAAAGAAACAGTGAAACTTAAGACATAGCGAAAGCTAGCTGGGTCCACCACAAAGAGTCGTCACCTCCATCCCAATCTCTGAACTTTGATCAGTAGAATCTAATAATATTATCTTGCTTTTCAAAAAGACATTAACGATTCCAACAAAATTGACACCATTATATGAGAAGCGTTCTCTTTTTTCATGGGAATGAGAATTCTCAGCTGCTGAAGTTGAATCACCACACCAATCTGGTTGCACGAATAACACTGATATGGAGAACAACCCTAGTCCACCCCGAGTTGATAGAAAATTCATTGAGAGGAACAGAAGAAATCAAATGAAGACTCTCTTCCACAAACTCAACTCACTTGTGCCTCATCAAAAAAGATCAAAGGTTTTTTCCCCCTCTTTCATTCCACTCCTTCTCTTAGTTGTTCTTACATACATTTTATTCAACCACAGTGCTAGTTTCACAAGTCCTATCTTTGTACATTTAAAAAACTCTATTATCAATCGTTTTCTATTTCCATAGATATTACTCTTTTTTTCTGAATCTGTTGTAGGCGGTTTCACTGCCGGATCAGCTAGAAGAAGCGACAAACTACATAAAGAAATTACAGATGAATATGGAGAAAATGGAGAAGAAGAAGAACATGCTACTAGGAATAGAAAGGCCAAGTGTGAGAATGAATGGAGGAGGAGAGAAAGTAGGGTTTAAATCTCCACGGATTGAGATCCAACAAATGGGTTCAGCCTTAGTGGTTGTTCTAATAACTGGTTTGGATTCTCAGTTCATGTTCAGTGAAACCATTCGTGTTCTTCATGAAGAAGGAGTAGATATTGTTAACGCTAGTTATAATGTTATCGAAGATGCAGTTTTCCATTCAATACACTGCCAGGTGAGCTAAATTTTCATCTTTACTTTCCATATATGAAACTGGGGAGATTGTTATGAATTGCTATATTCTCAAACCATAAATCATATCTGATATATAAAATAATAATGATGAAGACATGTAATAATTTTTCCAATAACTGAGTCTGAATGCATTGTTCAGGACCAGAAATCTGCGAACGGAGCTGCTAGGATATCTGAGAGGCTAAAGAACTTCATCTATGAGTCTAGCTACTGTGCTTTCTAAACGAGAATTTTCAGTTTTCCTTCTATTTCATTTTTATATAAATTTAATTTTTATCCTTTTTCGTTGTTTTTATTTATTAATGTTTTATGTGTTTTATTTTTCTGTCTGTCTTTTTGCTCCATCTGTTCAACCCAAAGATGGAAGGCAGCTTTAGCTTTTACCAAGTTTTAAGATGCGTAAATTTGGTATGCCAGCTGTAATTTGAATTAAGATTAAAAAAAAAATCTAAGTAGTTCTGAAAGAATGTCTTCGTGATGAACCATTGATTGAATTTTTTTCTTAAGTTATGAACAAACTAATGTATTTATAATATATATATATATATATTCATGTCGAAAATAAAAGAAATGTATTTTTATATAAAATATTCACAAAAGAAATATAATAACTAAATGATCATTTAGATCAAAAAATTAATAAAAAATACTATGTAGATATTTAGTCTACATATAAGTATGATGGAGGATGCAAAATAGAATTGCATTGTACCAGCTAGACAGTAAGCAAATGCATATGGTCTGATTCTGTCTCCTTGTTTCACGGAACGGAAAGTAGTCTTATTTTAGTGTTCTGTCAGGCAGACCTTGTGAACCAAATATAGAATTGAAGATTACTGTGAACTTATTCTAAGGAAGGAAAATCAAATAATACTTTTATCAGATTTTATTAAATTATTTTTTTATATTATTAATATTTTCTTAAATAAAACTAATTTTTATTTAAAAAACTAATTTTATTTTCTTTGTGTCCTTATTTCGTTATTCTAATTTTAGCCTTAATTGTTATTTGAAAAACTAATTATCTTATAAATAATTTATTTTTAACCATTAGTCTAACAACATTTTTTGTCTTCAACAGTTGTTTTAAAAAGGGTTAAATATGTTTTTGGTCTTTCAAGTTTCAGTAAATTTTGGAATTAGTCCCTCATCAAAACTTTATACCAATTTAATCCTTCATCTTTCAAAATGCGTGAATTTAGTCCTTTTAACCAAATTTTGTTAAGTTTATCTGACGTTTCAAGCACATTTCATGATAGTATTTAAGTTAAAATTGAAGCAAAAATGTGTCAAACAGTGTAAATAATTTAAATACTATCATAAAATACACTTGAAACATCAGATAAACTTAACAAAATTTGGTTAAAAGAACTAAATTCACGCATTTTGAAAGATGAAGGACTAAATTGGTCAAAAATTTTGATGAGGGACTAATTCCAAATTTCGCTGAAACTTGAGGGACCAAAAACATATTTAACCCTTTTAAAAATTTCTCTAACGTACATATTTTATTTTTTTAATTTAACATTTAACAACTATTTTTAAAATTCATTATATATTTTTTATTGAACGAAATTGAACCGAACCAAATCAAATCAAATTGAACCGAACCAAACCGAATCGAATCAGACCTAACCGAACCACACTAAACCGAACTGAACCGCACTAAACCAAACCGAATCGCACTGAACCGAACCGAATCGCACTGAACTAAACTGAACCTAACAACACTAAACCGAACTGAACCGCAATGAACCGAAGCAGATCGAACCGAACTGAATTGAATTGAATTGAACATAAATACTCTTTATTTTTGCTGAATATTAAAACCCCTTCAAAAAAAAAGAGGAGAAAATTGAAGGAAAAATTTTACACTTTCATAATTAATTAATATAAAGCAAAAGGATAGTCGATTTGTAATGTGCGTACAAAATTTCACACCGAAGATTTTTTTTCAGCACCAACATCACAATCGTGAGATCCCTCTTAGATAATTGAAACATAATATTTTTCCCCAAATTAAATATAGCAATTGTATAAATAGTAACATAAACAAACTGTATACTTTCATTAAAAACAACATTCAAAGGACAAGTTTAAAAATGTTTGTATTCACCTTTCACGAAAATAACTATTTTGTCAAAGTGGAGAACATAGAGTTTTGAAATTGGTAAAAGCCTAAATATTTAAGAAAAATATTATAAGACGATGAAAAAAATTATTTTTTTTCTTTCATATTTAATTTTTATTATAAATAGTTTAGTTTTTTTTTGTTACTTTAATATAATACAGATAATCATTGTTAAGTTTAGTTAGACTAATTTTTTTCATTAATAACAATATATAAAGAGGATACCCTCTTTTGTTTGATCCAAATTAGTTATCTATAACAATATATAAAGATAATACCTTCTTTTGTGTCAATATTTCGTTATTTCAATTTTACCCTTAATTTTTATTTAAAAAACTAATTATTTTATAAATAGTTTACTTTTAACCATTAGCCTAAAAACTTTTTTTGTCTTCAACAATTGTTTTAAAAACTTCTCTTGGGTACATATTTTATTTTTCTAATTTTACATTTAACAACTATTGTTAAAATTCATTATATATTCTTTATTGAACGAAATTGAACCAAACCAAACCAAATTGAACTTAACTGAACCGAATCGAATAAGACCGAACCGAACCGCACTGAACCATACCAAACCGGACCAGACCGAATCAAACCGAACCACACTAAATCGAACCAAACCGCACTAAATCGAACCGAACCGGACTAGACTGATTTGAACCAGACCAGACCGAACCAAACTGCACTAAACTGAACCGAACTAAACCGTACTAAACCGAACCGCATTGAACCAAATCGGATGAACCGAACCGAACTAAACTAAATTGAATTGAACTAAATTGAACATAAATACTATTTACTTTTGCTGAATTTTAAAACCCCTTCAAAAAAAGAGGAGAAAATATAAGGAAAAATTTTACACTTTCATAATTAATTAATATATAGCAAAAAGAGAGTTGCTGTGTAATGTGCGTAAAAAATGTCACACCGAAAAGTTTTTTCAACACCAACACCACAATCGTGAGATCCCTCTTAGACGATTAAAACATAATGTTTTCCCCCAAATTAAATATAGCAATTGTATAAATAACAACATAAACAAACTGTATACTTTCAATAAAAAAAACATTCAAATGACAAGCTTAAACATGTTTGTATTCACTTTTCACGAAATAACTACTTTGTCAAAGTGGAGAACATAGACTTCCAATATTTGTAAAAGCCTAAATATTTAAGAAATATATTACAAGACGATGAAAAAAAATTAATTTTTTTTCTTTCATATTTATTTTTTAATATAAATAGTTTAGTTTTTTTTGTTACTTTAATATAATACAGATAATCAAATTAAGTTTGTTAGACTAATTTTTTTATTCAATAATAATAATCTATAACTATATATAAAGGAGATCCCCTCTTTTGTGTCCACATTTCATAATTCCAACTTTACCCTTTATAATTTAATTATTTATTAAATTTTTAAAAATTAACGGTTAATTTTATAAGTTTTTATAAAACTATTTACTTATCTCCTTCTCTTTTTTTCTCCTACTATTCATCAACAATTATTTTTCTCATATTTTCTCCATACATTTCACTTTAATTTTTATAAATATACTTTTATTTTGTTCATTAACTTAATGACATTATAATATCATCTATAACTATATATAAAGGGGATTTCCTCTTTTGTGTCAACATTTCATAATTCCAACTTTACCCTTTACAATTTAATTATTTATTAAATTTTTAAGAATTAACAGTTAATTTTACAAGTTTTTATAAAACTATTTACTTATCTTCTTTTTCTTTTTTCTCCTACTATTCATCAACAATTATTTTTCTCATATTTTCTCCATACATTTCACTTTAATTTTTATAAATATACTTTTATTTTGTCCATTAATTTAATAACATTACAATATCATCAATTATAAATATAATTCAAAAAATGCGTACACACATGTTTACGCTAGTAATATATAAAGACGATACTCTCTTTTGTGTCCATATTTCGTTATTCCAATTTTATCCTTGATTGTTATTTTAAAAACTAATTATTTTATAAATAGTTTACTTTTAACCATTAGCCTAAAAACTTCTTTTGTCTTCAACATTTGTTTTAAAAACTTCTTTTATGTACATATTTTATTTTTCTAATTTTACATTTAACAACTATTTTAAAAATTCATTATATATTCTTTATTGAACAAAATTGAACTGAACCAAATCAAATTGAATTGAACCGAACCGAATCAGACAGAACCGAACCTCACTGAACCAAATTGAATCGAACCATATCGAATTGGACCAGACCGAACTGAACCGAACCGCACTAAACCGAACCGAACCAAACCAGACCGAATCGAACCAGACTGGACCGAACTGAACCGCACTAAACCGAACTGAACCGAACCGAACCACAATGAACCAAACTTGACTGAAACTAAACGAACTGAACCAAATTGAACTGAACTGAATTGAACATAAATACTCTTTACGTTTACTTAATTTAAATCCCCTTAAAAAAAAAGAAAATTTAAGAAAAAATTTTACACTTTCATAATTAATTAATATAAAGCAAAGTGAGAGTTGTTTTGTAATGTGCGTAAAAAATGTCACACCCAAAAGTTTTTTCAGCACCAACACCACAATCATGAGGTCCCTCTTAAACAAATAAACAATTAAAACATAATGTTTTTCCCCAAATTAAATATATCAAGTGTATAAATAGAAACATAGACATACTGTATACTTTCAATATAAACAAAATTCAAAGAATAAGCTTAAAAATGTTTGTATTCACCTCTCGCAAAAATAACTATTTTGTGAAAGTGGAGAACATAGAGTTCTGAAATTGGTAAAAGCCTAAATATTTAAGAAAAATATTATAAGACGATGAATAAAAATATTATTTTTTCTTTTATATTTAATTTTTATTATAAATAATTTAGTTTTTTTTGTTACTTTATTATAATACAGATAATCATAGTTAAGTTTAGTTAAACTAGTTTTTTTCATTTATAACAATATATAAAGAGGATATCCTCTTTTGTGTCCATATTTCGTTATTCTAATTTTACCCTTAATTATTATTTTAAAAATTAATTATTTTATAAATAGTTTACTTTCAACGGTTAGCCTAAAAACCTCTTTTGTCTTCAACAATGTTTTAAAAACTTCTCATATGTACATATTTTACCTTTTTAATTTTACATTTAACAACTATTTTAAAAATTCATTATATATTCTTTATTGAATTGAACTGAACCGAACCGAATCGAATTGAACTGAACCGAACCAAATTGAACTGAACCGAACTTAACCGGACCGAATCAAACCGGACTGGATCGAACCGAACCGAACCACATTGAACCGAACTTAACCACACTAAACTGAACTAAACCGAACCAGACCAAACCGAACTGAATAAAATTGAACTTAACTTAACCGAACTGAACCGATTCGAACGAAACTGAAATACTCTTTGGTTTTGCTAAATTTTAAAACACCTTAAAAAAAGGAGAAGGAAATTTAAGGGAAAATTTCACACTTTCATAATTAATTAATATAGAGCAAAGAAGAGTCGCTTTTGTAACGTGCGTAAAATATGTCACACCCAAAAGTTTTTTGAACACCAACACCACAATCGTGAAGTCTCTCTTAAACAATTGAAACATAATGTTTTTCCTCAAATTAGATATAGCAAGTGTATAAACAAACATAAACAAATTGTATACTTTCAATAAAAAAACATTCAAAGGACAAGCTTATATTGGTTTGTATTCACCTTCCATACAAATAACTATTTCGTCAAAATGAAGAACATAGAGTTCCGAAATTGGTTAAAGTTTAAATATTTAAGAAAAAATATTATAAGATGATGAAAAAAAAAGTTGAAATGGGAGTAGTGAAACAACGAGTATAAAAAAATGGGAAAAATGCAAAAAGACAAATAAGAGAATGATAAAATGTTAGTTAGAGTTAAGGTTCAAACAAAAACATATCAGTTGGGTGGGGTGTGAGGTGTTAGAATTGGAGTGAATGTGGTAATGTGGGATGACGAGAGCAAAGCGGCATGACCTTATATAGTAGTGAGGGGGATGAGAAGCTCATGATCATTGTCTCAATGGTGATGATTTAATTAAAAAATGGGGTATGCGCAGTGTTTAAGATAAGAGACCTTTGAATAAAAATAAGAAAATAAAATACATTATTCAATTAATGAGCAATTAACCGATAAAAGTTCGATTTTTTAAAAATAAACGATAAAACAATATTATTTAATTTTTATTACTTTTTTACTTTAATATTTAATTTTTATTGTAAATAGTTTAATTTTTTTTCACTTTAATATTTAATTTTTATTGTAAATAGTTTAGTTTTTTTTTACTTTAATATTTTTTTTATTTCACATATTTCCATGGTTCAAATTGATGTTGATTTAAAAGTATGAAAAAAAAATATTCAAACACATGCATCAATTTTATTTTATTAAATTATAATTTTTGTAAATTAAAGTATGATTTGTGCCGTATATATTTAAGTCTGTCAAGAAAATAATTTATATACATTGAAAAAAAAAATCTAAATGTTACATTATTTTAAGGAAATATTGTGTATATAGAGAAATGTAATTAGTTTTGACCGACTTTTGTGTTCCATCTAATAGATAAAGATGGTTCTCTCTTTTGTGTTCACTTTTTATTTTCTAATTTTATCCTTAATTATTATTTTAAAAATTAATTATTTTATAATTAGTTTATCTTTAACTGTAATCCATTATATTTTGACCGTTATTCGAAAAAACTTTTTTTAACAATTATTCTATTTAATAACTATTTTGAAATTTATTATATATATTTTAAAATTAAATATTATTAATCTTAACTTAAATTCAAATAAAAATTTAAAATTATGAACACACATGCAACAACACCTGTGGTGTTTTCACTAATTAAAAAAATAAAGACAATTCAATTACATATAATTTAATTGTACGTAATCCATTTTAAAGTATTTTTTTTTTAAGTTTGTATCTTTCGCCTTAAAACACCTTGTCCACTTAGGTGATGGTTATGGAAGAGGGAAATTACAAAAATATTCATATCAACATATATTATTCATCAATAAAACTTGATATAGATAATAAATAAATACTTAAAATGGATGCTCACAAATATGATCGATAACTAATAATTTTTATAATTAAGTCAAATACAGATATTATATTACCTGTAATATTCATTAACAATAAAAAATTAAGATATTGTGTGTATATTGAAAAGTTAATTTCAAAAAATTTATTTATTTCATACATTTAAGAGATCATGTTCTGCAAATTTCATATTCCATTCAAAATATATTATTATAAAAACTTGTGGAAAACATGTTTAGGAAAATTTCCAAAATACATAGTTCAAAAGTCATTTTAATGGAAAACAAAATTGTTATTCCAAAGATTTGAGGAGGTGGGAGAGGAAACTGGGGGATCCAGGAAGCAAAAGCCGAAAATCCAAGGGTGATTAGTTTCTAGCCCAGCCCACACATACTATAAGTAAATAAAACAATTGGTAAGGGTAAACACGTAACACAAACATTGTATAAAATCTGCTTTCGGAACTAGGGTTCCTCACTAGTCTTCTGCTCTCAGAGCACACCAATCTGTTCCTCAGATTCAACACTTTGCATTGAGCCAATGGGAAAAGCCTTTGACGTGGGAGCGGTTCCGTTCAACTCCGACGGGTGGGGACCACCGGAAACAGCGGCCGCCGGCGGTTCCAGCAACCTTCCTCTCAATGTCCCCTTTGCTCCCTTCTCCCGCTCGGACAAATTGGGCCGCATCGCCGACTGGACCCGCAATTTTAACAACCCGACCCGCTCCAAGAACCCCGCCGATTCCGTCTTCGACTTCACCAACGATGACTCCTTCCCGGCCTCCACTGATGACGACGCCTCGTTCCGTCTCGTCGACGGCAAGCCTCCACCGCGCCCCAAATTCGGCCCTAAGTGGCGTTTCCAGCAGCAGCGTCAGCTTCCGCAGCGCCGTGACGAGGAGGTCGAAGCCCGAAAACGCGAACAGGAGAAGGAACGCGCTCGTCGCGATAGGCTATACCACATGAACCGCTCAAACCCTAATGCGCCGCGCCGTGAAGCCGCTGTTTTCAAATCCTCTGTGGATATCCAACCGGAATGGAACATGCACGACCAGATCCCCTTCTCCACGTTCTCTAAACTCTCCTTCACCGTTCCCGAGCCTGAAGACCTTCTCCTCTGCGGTGCTCTCGAATACTACGATCGTTCCTACGATCGCATCACACCCAAAAACGAACGCCGCCTTGAACGTTTCAAGAATCGGAACTTCTTCAAGGTCACCACTACTGACGACCCTGTTATTCGCAGACTCGCGAACGAGGACAAAGCCACTGTTTTTGCCACCGACACTATTCTCTCCACTCTCATGTGTGCCCCAAGGTCTGTTTATTCTTGGGATATTGTCGTTCAGCGTGTTGGGAACAAGCTTTTCTTTGACAAGCGCGATGGGTCGCAGCTTGATTTGCTTTCCGTTCACGAGACTTCTCAGGAGCCCCTGCCTGAGGCTAAGGATGATATTAACTCTGCTCATTCGTTGAGCGTTGAGGCTGCCTATATTAACCAGAATTTCTCGCAGCAGGTTCTGATCAGGGATGGGAACAAGGTTACTTTTGATGAGGCTAATCCTTTTGCTAATGAGGGTGAGGAGGTTGCTTCTGTCGCTTATAGGTATAGGAGGTGGAAGCTTGATGATGATATGTATCTTGTTGCGAGGTGTGAGGTGCACAGTGTGGTTGATGTGAATAAGCAGCGGTCGTTCCTTACTTTGAATGCTTTGAATGAGTTTGATCCTAAGTATTCGGGTGTGGATTGGAGGCAGAAGTTGGAGACTCAGAGGGGTGCCGTGTTGGCCACTGAGCTTAAAAACAATGCAAATAAGTTGGCTAAGTGGACTGCTCAGGCTCTTTTGGCTAGCGCGGATATGATGAAGTTGGGGTATGTGTCTAGGATTCATCCCCGTGATCATTTTAATCATGTGATTTTGGCTGTGGTAGGGTACAAGCCCAGGGACTTTGCAGCACAGATCAATTTGAATACTGCTAATATGTGGGGTATTGTGAAGTCTATAGTTGATTTGTGCATGAAATTGAACGAGGGAAAATATGTTCTTGTGAAGGACCCATCCAAGCCTCAAGTTAGGATTTATGAGGTTCCGGCCGATGCGTTTGAAAATGACTATGTGGAGGAGCCACTTCCGGAGGATGAACAAGTTCAGCCTCCTGCGGAGGGTACTGAGGGGGCAGAAGCTGCTACCACAAATGATGTTGAAGATAAGCCGATAGACGTTCAAGCTTGAGAGGTAATTGAATTTACTTCATACCCTATTTTTGGGAGTGGGCGGGGGATAAGAAGTTGCGTACTCTGTTCTCCGACTCTTCCATCATGTTCAGATTTGTGTTTTCTTGGTTAATTTCTTTTTACGAAGATATATGGGTTTTTTTGTAGTTGTTTTGATGTAATAGTTGTATGTTCCTTTATAATATTTGGAGTTGTGCATGTTGGTTTCAGTTCGTATCTTTTTATAATAGAGTTTTCTAGTCATTGCTATTCTTCCATATCATTATTTATTTGCACTATCAAGTTCGTAGATTATTGATGGTCGAAGTGTCTATTACCTGATTGGCTTGTGATGCTCCTGTTCCAAATAGTAATGTTCAAAGATATTATAGTCACACTCCTAGTATTAGTATCGGACAGCTGCGTTTAAGTGGGTTGAGTATCGGAAATACCTTTCTCATGTAAACAAGAAAATTTCATGAATTCCTAGTGATTAAAATTTTAAATCTTCCTTAGGTTCGGATCATTTGGGATTCTAGTGGTAGGATCTTTCTATGCACCTTTACTCGTTCGATTTAATCTCTTGAGGTGAGGATAACGGGTTCGGCAATCTGCTATACATTTATCACGTTGTCAAGACTGTCCCTTAAAACATCAGGCTGGCATTAGTAGTCAGTCATGTCTGTTACCTAGCTGCTTATGTTCCTAATTGAATATAAACTTAAAATGTGAAGATTTCTTGCAAATATTTTCATAAGCCTTGGTTTTGTCTTGCTGATATTTACTTTCTCATGATTTGCACCTCAGCCGTCCAAGTTCAATTAATTATTACTGAACGTCTCTGTGGCCATCTTAGTTAATGTTTGGATCACAGTCGTCAAATTTAAGTTTCAATCGTTTTCATTTTATAAGCCGAGTTTGCAAAACCATATTTGGTGTATAGACGGAAGTCGAAGTATCATATGTTACATTCTTATTTCGTTGTCATTTTTTATTAGGCTTTAGTAAATTAAATGGTTATATATTGATAATGAAATCTTGCAGTTTAAAATCGTTGGATGTTGCAGAACTCTTAATTTCAATCTTGTATTCTGTTAACATTATTTACTCATGGATGAGTGATTTTTGGGGTCGGTGCAGGTCAGATGTGTATCGGAGTTGATGGCCGTTCATTTGGGGGATCGCGCTCAGAATAGTTTTCTTTACACTTCCTTTGACGGCCAAAATTTTGCAATTAACTTCCTTTGAACCAAAACTTAGAATCTAAACTTTGAGGTTTTTTTATGCTACAACTGTTTTATTAATTAGACCTTAGCATTTCAAGTGGAATCACCAAATTCCAATCTTACAAAATTGTGATACACTCAATTGGGCTCTAAATTATTGTGGTTTACAAGTTTCCATGTTGGCAAGTTTAATGTGTTATCGTGCGGTCTATCTACTGTAAACGACCAAATTAGTATGAAAAAACATGCTTTTAATCTTGTAATTTGTTTGATACAATTATACGATCTTTTATGCCATATGAGACTCGAATAGGGAAATAAATTACAGAAATCTGCTTTATAAATTGCACAATAAACGGTGAAATACTTGTAAGCCAATCAAGAATTTGAGGAATAGATGTTTTTTGTCAATTCCCTCATGTTAGGTGGAATGTATAAATATAATTTCTAGCTTGTAAGAAAGATTCATTGCTTTTCAGTTTAGAAGGTTTTACTTTGTGTGCAAAGTGCAGTGTTCGAAAAAGAAAGTGTACTGAAAATAATCAAACTCGATATATTTGGAGTTACATTGAATTACTGCCAAACTACAACATCTTCTTGATAAATAGATTTTAATTGTAATATATACGCCTTTTTATCCAGTTCTTGAGAAGATATCGTAGGCATGCTGAATCGTTTTTAACTTATTTATTTAAACTATTTAAGCAAAATTTTCCTTACCAAATTTTATTTTTCTAAACATAAATATATCTCTTTACAGCAAGTAAGTATTCTTATTTATTCTCACATCCATTTTTTTATTAGGACCAAATATTGTATGTTTTTGTAAAATATTAAGGAAACAACACAATTTTATAGGAAACTTGAGACCTAAATAACGAAATTAAGGAGCAATGAATGAATTTGAGTAAAGTTTGTATTTTAAAAAAAAAAAATTAGAGGTCAAAATGGATGGATTTGAGTGAATTTTTTAAAGTTTATAATAGATTTAATAATCGAAATAAAATAAAAACAATTAATAAATTAAAATAAAAAATTATTTTTTGTCCTTACAGTTATATATGAGTTAAAGTGCATTTTAACTCCAGTGATAAGAGTTTAGTTCGAAAAAGTAAAAGTTAAAAAACTGCTTTCATTTATTTTTTTGTTTACTCATATTTAAGTCATTACACTTACCTGATATCGTTTAACTAGAGTCTTGTGAATTAATGATATTCTCGCGTTTTTTTTATTGCCAATAACTCTAATATTGGCCCAATTAGGTGCTCTTGGGCTTCCTCACAGGTGCAAACAATTAATAATCTCTAAATATTAATGTCTTTAATTTTCTTATAATAGTTTCAATATAATTAGGTTAATCGAAATTGAACATGAGATAATATGCTTTATACTAAAACCTTTTTATTATCAAATTAAATTTATGCAGAACTTTCTAACTTATGTAAATTTTATTTCCAATTTAGGTTACTACCATAAAATTGAAATAGAAATAGAAGTAGATTGAGAAGAATGTGTAAAAAGTAACTCAAATAACAAATTGGTATGTTAAAAAAAGCAAAGTTGAAGTACTTAAGAAAACTTATCGGGAAAACACACATGTGAATGGAATTTTACCTTTTTCCCTTGACTCAAGTGTGTATGTTATAATTATAGATTTCGTATCAATTCCCTTTGTTTTTATGGAAAAAGTAATATTATTATATGAAAAAGTGAACCTTGGAATAACGAATGCTAAGTTGTTAAAAAAAGTTTGGTCCATATCGAAACTCTAGGATCTTTTTGAACGGAGCTCTTCTATAAACTCTTTTACAATTCAGAAAGAGAAATAAAATTAGTTTTTTATAGTTAAAATTAAATTTAACTTACGTATTAATTAATGTATTTGAAAAATAATTATAGAAATTACTTTCTTACAAAATTAATGATATAAAAATTATTTAAATTTTAAAAAAAAGATAATTTTATTTCTAAAACAATTCTGAACAAGTGTTCCAAATCAGTACAAAATACAGATCTGGTAATGGTTAGATAAATGTATCATAAAGCTCAACGACAACAAAAATGATTGTCATACTGTTAAATATGGGATGCATTTGAATTACGAAAAAAAAAACTATTTTTTAATAAATTTGTCAATAATAACATATATATTTAAATAATATTTATATATCTTTACTTCGAATTGTTTTGAAATATTAAATGTTTTTTTTATAGTTTCTTATTTTTGTGGGGTGGGTATTTAGCATTCATTATTAGAAATATAGGTATTTTATATAAAAATATCTTTCCTCACTTTATGATTTTATATATTCTTTAGTTAAGTGATTCAATTTATATTTACATATTGTAGAGTTTCACAGCTTGTTATGGGTTGTCCTAGAAAAAAAAAACTGAATTAATTAAGGAAAATCTGTATTTATAAACTACACTTATATTAATAAAAAGAATATACTATCATGCAACTCTCTTTAACCAATGAGGTGAAAATGTGATATTATTATTATTATTATAAAGATGAAATGATATTTATTGTAGAAAATAATTTGGTCATAATTTTGTTACAAAAAAAGTTTTGGTGAAGTTAATTCTAGAAGTATTTTATGTTTTCTTTTGATCCTAATTACCTAGGAGTTGTTATAGATATTTAAATTAAAATGCATAGGTAAAAGGGTTATGGTGTTTGTTATTGTGAGAAAAGAAAGATGGGAGTGTTGAGATGAATAGGATGTGGCAAAGAGTACAAGGATGAATGAAGTGTGAGTCATTATGAAGATGATTTTTATTGGTTACTATTAGTCAATGCCAAATATTAAACTCCTTTTGACCCTTTTTTACTTTATGTGTCACTGCATTGGCCCCATCTTCAATCCTTTATCCTTTACCTCCTCAAATGCAACTCACACTATAAACGCGTGTCTTTACTTTCTCTACATTTTCTAACTTCTTATCAATGAATTTAGACACATTTATGTTTAGTCATATTCATAAAAGAAAAAAAGAATATTGTAGGATATTGTTAGGTTGAGTTTTATTAAAACTGTTATTGGCTAAAATGTTTTCCCTTGAATATATATATATATATATATATTTATTTATTTGAGATGCTTCATTTCCATTTAATGGTGTATTTTGAAGAAGAGCCGTACATATATCTGGTTTCTGAACTATTTGGAAGATTCTAAGGACAATATATGTATATATTTTTATTTGATTGTGCTTTATATTTTAAGGTAGATGCATATATGAGTAGTTCTTTATGCTAATATATGATGTTCCATAATCACTTGATAAATGTGTTTGAAATATACTATTTTATTATAAAAAAAATAAAACATGACTGAAAACAAATTATTTTACCTAGGCATTAATATGTCATTTTAATTTCTTATAACAAATTTAACTCAACAATTTTACCTACGCAAATTTAAAATTTATTTATAATAATATATATAAAAGATTTCCTCTTTTGTGTATTCATATTTTAAAATTTTAAATTTATCCTTTAAAATATAATTATTTATTAAACTTTTAAAAATTGACTATTATTTTTATAAATTTTTTATAAAATTGTCTATCTTTATTTTTTTTATTTATCAACCGTTATTCTCTCATCTTTTCTGATAATTTTATTTTATTTTTAATAAATATAATTTTATTTTATATATTAACTTAATAATATTACAATATTATCAGTTATTAATATAATATTACATATATTTAAAAAATGTATTCACACCTAAACCAGTAACGAAGGAGCCTATGTTTATGCTTTTATGTATTTAAAGTAGATTGATATGATGATTTTGAAAATCCTTTTCAGTTGTTTAAGAATTATATTTTTAATCAAATAAGCTTTAATCAAACTTAGACTCGACTTGCTATTTAAAAAAACTCACCTAATATAAGTGAGTTCACAGGTCTTTGTTGAATAGTCTGTTTACCCTAGCACGAAACGGTAACGTATAGCTAAAATTATATACAATTAATGATACTAAGAGTCAACACAACATTTCAAATATTTGTGAATCGAAATCAAAGATAAAATTTATTAGAAGTAAAATCAAACCTTTTCTGGACCAAAATTATATTTAAGTTTAAAATTTCAAAATACTGTTCAAATTAAGTTTTAATTAATTTACAATGTGATTTTAATGTATGAATAATTATTTCTTATTGTTTGAAGATAAAATAATATGAAGTCCAAAACAATATGTTTTAATTTAAGAATAATATTTTCTTTGCACTCATAATAGAATAGGCCGTTAACTTGGAAATTGGTGAAATAATTTAATGTTCAGCCTATTATAACTTCAAAACTGGTCTCCAATTTAAGTGGTCCCAAAATAAAAAATAAAAATAAAAATAAAAAACAGTAAAAAGAACATACATCCAAAGTCACTCAAGAATATTTTTTTTATTAAAATATTTTCAAATGTTATTTTCACTTTTTAAAAATATAAAAATCAAACATTTCTGACTTTATTTTCAAAAACCTTAATACTTTCAATGAATACTATTATGTATTACTTAACCTTAATCTAAAATATTATGATATATTTGAGTTTTATATGCATTTTAAATGATAAAAACGTATTAAATATATTCTTTTTAGTTTTAGTATTATCAGGTTATAACATCATATCAGTTATACGAATAAATCCTAAAAGGATGATTTCACCAGTTCAATTATTGGTTCGGTTTTCAAAGCATAACTATTTTATTTTATAATATCTTTATTCATTTCATTAGTCATGTTTTAAGAAACAATTTAGTTCAATAAATTATACGAAAATACGTATGGAGTTTGTTGAAATTATATACATTTGTCTGCCTTTTTTCTGCTACTAAGTAAACTTTTACAGTGTATTATACTAACATTCCTTATATATTATACTAATTCACTCATTGTTGAAAAAGATATTTTTAACTTTGTATTTCTATAAGGAAAAGTTGTACCATATCACGAAATTCTTAAAGTAATTTATCAAGTGTATTTTTAGTTATCTCTTGGAAAGATAAAAAAAAGTGTATTATTTATTTTTTAATTTCCATTTTCATGTTGGATTTTATAGTCACTAATGAGAAAAGAAACAATGTTAATTAAAAGCAATTCAAATAAAAGTATATTATTTCAAATATAATAATATAAAAATATGAAACTGATATTTTGAGATTCAAGAAACGTTTCTTTTAGGCACTAGCCAACAGTCATTGTTGTTGAAAAGAAAAGAAAAGAAAAATTGTCAATTCCTCGTTCTAAAATTTGTTATTTTGGGAAAATATTATTAAGATTTTGACTGGAAAAATTGGATTTTCTTGAATTCCAAAACCACAATTCTATTAACTAATTAGTCGTATCATAAAAAGAAAAAAAATTATTATAAATTTCTTTCCAGTAGCAAATCTAACTTGACTGTAATATTATATTTACTTTTCCTTGTTTCTCCGAATCAATCATTAAAATACAATTTGTAGCATAAGAAAATTTTTATATATTTTAAGTCTTTGGCCAGTTTGAAAATTTTGCATTATCTTCAGAAAAAATAATTCTCAACAATGAAAAATGTAACTCATTTAAAATTTATAAATTAAGTTAAAAAAATATATTAACATTTAAAATTTATTACAACCCGAAGAAACATTGGGCGGAGAGGATTCACGTCAGGGTTTGGTATGAAAAAGATAAGAAAAAAAAATTATATTTAATTTATTTGGTATCTTTTATTTATTTGATTCCATTAAAGGATAAAAATACTTATTCTATGATATCCGAGAAGAATACGAAGAAAAATGAGCGAGGACATATTTTTTTTCCTCCATTTATTTCCTTTCTTTTCACTGTCCTCTTTATACCAAACAATGAATGGTGTATTTTAACAATAAATATATAAAAATAAAAAGACAACTAATGATGCATGCTTCATAAATATTTTATTTACCAAAAACAGAGACACAGAGCGACAACAAGACTTGTTTAAATTTTATTAAATTGAATTAAAATACAAAGGCAGTTAATGCTCACAAGTTTTGTTTTAAAATTAAGTAAATTTAATTTGAACTTATCAAATATAGTTGATATATGCATAAAAAATAGTTTCCGTTACCCTTCCTCATTAAATTATGCAATAATCAGACAAATTAACGCTGACAAATTGTTTTAACGTAGATATATCATTAAACATAATTTAATATAAATGTGTAAATTGCCATAAAAGTCTTTCTACTATTTAATGTTCTTTTGTAGTCAAACGTAATAAAATACATTCATGTTTAATGAATTTCGATCAATTCAACATTATCATTTTAAAAAATACTTTTAAACTGAAGTTTGAACACCAGCTTCAATAAAACTATATGATTGAAGGAAAGAAGTTTAGGAAATAAATTTTTTGTTGAGTGCAGTTAAAAAAAAACAGTAAATGAATTTAATAATATTCTTAATGAATATGAAATAAAATACGTTTGTTTGGTGAATTGAAATTTAGAAGAAAAGGAAATTAGAAATAGGACATGATAATTTGCAATTGAATACACACATGCATTAATTATTGTGAAGGAAAAGAAAGAGTTTCCAATCTTGCATGTCACATATTTGTATTAAGTAGAGTACAAAGTGCAGACAATGTATTATGAGTAATCACTGTCAGTGCAGTGTAGCACACAAGAAGTAGATAGCGCGTAGGGACCGGAGTTCAAGAATCTAAGGTCTCTACGACACATTTCATTTTTTTTCTTAAACGAAATAAAACAAACTTAAAAAAAGTCTCGTCTAGTCTTCACTTTTGTCTACTCACTCATCTCTTTCTTTTTCGTCTTCCTTATTTTTTTTTTCTTCTCTCTCGTTGCAGCCATGGATTCCAATCATTCCATATCCCCGAGACAGCAAGAGAATCAGAAACCATGGCAGGGGCTGCAATCTCCGAAACCCGTGGCTAGATCCGAACCCGGGAGCCCGTACCCGACAACGTTCGTCCAAGCCGACACGTCGTCGTTCAAGCAAGTAGTCCAAATGCTGACAGGGTCCTCGGAGACAGCGAAACAAGCGTCCTCGAAACCCGCGGCGAACCCGACCCACAGCATCCCGCCCATGAAATCCGTTCCGAACAAGAAGCAACAGTTCAAGCTGTACGAGCGGAGGACGAACTCCCTGAAGAACAACCTCAACATCAACCCCCTCACCTCGTTTTTCTCGCCTCGCAAACCCGACATGCTCTCCCCCAGCATCCTCGACTTCCCCGCACTCGTCCTGAGCCCCGTAACGCCCCTCATACCCGACCCGTTCGACCGATCCAACGCGCCTCCTTCCCTGGACTCCGAAGCCGAAGATAAAGCCATCAAAGAGAAGGGTTTCTTCTTGCACCCCTCTCCCGCTTCTACCCCCAGAGACGCCGAACCCCGCTTGCTCCCTCTCTTCCCCACCACCTCTCCCAGAGCCTCAGCTCCTTCTCCTTCTTCTTCCACCGCCGCTTCTTGAATCGCTTCTCTTTGTTATTGCCCCGTTTCGGATTTTATGTAAGATTCTTATATAATTTCTGTTTTATTATTGCCATTCATGCCGGTTAGAGAGATCCGTTCAGAATTTGTAATGCTTATCGAGAGAAGGGAATAATCCTGCTTTAATTGTATGTATAAATTATGCCGTTTTCCCAATCTCCACTGTTTCTCCTTCGTTTGCAACAAGGTTGATTTATTTCCTCCAGGAAAAAAAAAGAAAGAAAAAGAGTTGAATTCAAGAATGTGAATTTTGGTTGACTTTAACGCGGTTATACTTTTATCCGTTGTAGTAATGAGCTACGGTTCTGGGATTTAATTCGTCTACTATCTAGCTTCTTCTCTTTTCCTTTTGCTGCATTTTTTGGCCAGAGTCAAATCCTTTAATTATTGTTGCCACAGTTAAACTTGAATGCTGGTTAAAGGTGAGTAAAACCGCAATTAATGAAATTAATTTTAAATTATTGATTTGAATTGAAATGCGGGTGAAGTTAATTTTAGCTACATTTAAAAGTGTTTGGATATGTGTGTATTTTATTAATTTTAGAGAGACCCACTTGCCTCTAACTTGATTGATTCGAGGTGGGACACTGTGGGTGAAGGAGAGATGCATTTATAATTAGAGGTGATATTCATAATTAGCAAAATTAATAATGCAGTGTGTAGTGAGTAGGGGGGTGTTGATGGAGATGGTAGGGAAGAAAGTAGAATGAGAAAAGGAGAGGTGTAGGTTTGAAAATGTAATTGCAAAGGCAGCTTTGGGATAGCTGTCAAAGAAAGCGTGGGAGAATGGGGAAGGAATCTTGACCCGTGTGATGTGTTTCTGAATGAGGGAAAGATCCCAATAGTTGTGAAGATAGCTTCTGTCGTAACCATCCATCTAGTGGTTTTCGCATACTGTGTGCTTCTGTGCCCCGAAACATCACATGCCATGACGTGGGTTTCAACTCTCAATAGAAAAAAAAAAAAATAGATAAAAGATCCATGGTGTGGGAAGTGTTTTGAATTAGAAACGAAGCGAAGTACGGTGTGATGCGGCTTAGTAGTACTTAGACTGAGAAAACTGCGATGGTTATTGTATATTAATAAGAAGTCAAAGTTGGTTGAAGATAATTAGATGGAGTGAGCGGAGAAGTAGAGTTTGAGGCATTAATAATTTGTTTGGTGCGTGCAGTGTTGAAAGAAAGGGTTGGGACCCATTGGTTTGAACGTAGAAGCAATGATGCGAAGAGAGTGGGGGTTGAATATTTGAAATAAGGTTTTTGACCAGAATTGAAGTGAATGGGGACATGGGAAAGTGGGGGTTGTGATGATGAGAGGGAAGAAGAGAAGAGAAGAGAAGAAAAGAGAAGAGAAGAAGGTGTTTGAATGAAGCCATGGTTGGTGCTGCATTTATTCACACTTTGAAACTTCACATGTGCAGTGGCACCAAGCTCATCTTTCATTTCTACTTCCCTCTCGCAATCAATATAAAACAACTCACATGTGGCATGTTTTGATTTGACGTATTATTCATCGTCATCCTTCAAAAATCCATCCATCACAAAACTTCAACCATAATATCTTTGACTATATCTCACTTCCTCCCCTCTTTAATAATCAATTTAATTTAAAATGAGTATATTTAATGATTTTCTTAATATATTTATGGTAATAACAATGTTCACAATACATACACGTAGTATTTATAAGAAAAATATAAAATTCTTTTCTATAGCGAATTCATTATTTAAGTAATACATGTTCATTGTCTTAACGTTACGCTTAAACATTCAAAATACGTTTGGATCATAAGATGTGTTATTCTATGAGCAAGTGGAATTTTAAATTTATCAACAATCGTAGTATGTGATTTACACGTATGGTAGTAATTATTTTCCAGAGCATGTGTCATTGTAAAAAGGTTTGAAAAAGTATGCATAATACTTAAATCATAATTAAAAATTTCTATGATGTTGAAAAGCCTTCTTGGAATCCATGATAAATATGATTAGATTATTGTGTTGGTGATTAATTATAATATCTTATTGGGTGTTGGATCAAAGTTTATATGGGTATCTATATCGGGCCCTTCAGGAGTCATGCTGTCCAGGTCTTATTAAGCAAAGGGATATTGGTTATCATCTCGATAGTAGTGCACTTTATTGAATTCATTTAATCAAAATTCCCAATTTGCAACACATAACTTACTTTTTTGTCTAACTTAGGGTCAAAAAAACAAGTCTTTTACTTATCATATCACTCATCTCTCAGCCCACATATATTTAATTCCTACAAATTATAGGATAAGTAAAATCAAATCTGTTTATAAGTGATGTTATTTTGATTAAGAAGAATGAAAGTAAATTTAAGGGGAAAAATTGCAGTGGAGATAATTTATGTGTTTAAAAACATTGTTTTTTTTATAATAATATTGTATTAAATATTTATTTTATTATAAAAATAGAAACACAACTACAAATAAATAATTAACTATTATGTCTTCTTCAACTCCAAATTTTACCTGAAAAGAAAGACAACGTTATTTGATTTTTGAATCCTATATTTATTCTTGGCTTAATTACTCGAATCATACCAAGCTTGGTTCCAAAATTTCAAAATGATATCCACTTTTAAGTTTGACTCAATTTAGTACCCTCCGTTAAGTTTTCGCAAACGCCGTTAAGTACCTTAGCACGAGTCAGTCTTTGTTTTTTTTTTCTTAATTTTTTAATTTTTTTTTGATTTTCTTTTTTAAATTGTCACATGTCAAATCCTTAATATGACACGTGACATTGTCAGTGATGCGTGACAAGATATCGCCACGTGGCAAGGTATCTGCCAAGTGTCACTGTCTTGATTTCAACTTAGTCCCCATTATGTCTATTTGTTTCAATTTAATACCCATATATGTTTATTTGTTTCAATTTAGTATCCGCTTTATTTGTTTCAATTTTGTCAGAATTTGAATGTGTATCAAAATTTTAATATATTGTACATCTCAAATTTTTAAACCTTTTTTACTCTAAGACCTTTTAATTTTGACTCGTGACACATTATGAAGCGGAAGACAATCTAAATTTTATTTTAATCAAAGTTAAGGCCAATTTAACATAATTGACCACATTGACTCTATCGGATAAATGGAAAATGATACTTAAACCACTTTTTTGACTCACTCTTAACCCACCACTCCAATCACCCTTAGATCATCACATCACTTGAAAGAATCAAAATAGATTATCTAATGGTGATTGAAGGAGTGGGTTAAAAGTGAGTCAAAAAAGGTGGGTTAAACTCACTTGCGGATCTTAGCCAAAATTTCTGGAGGAGCCAAAATAATATACTCAATTTATATATTTAAGATTTTTGTCTCTAATTCAGGAAAAATTAATACATAATTTAATATAGCTATAATTATAACAGAAAATACATTTATCTAAATAATATTGTCATTTGTTTTTTCATATTCTTGAACTTATCAAATAATTGAATCATAACTATATTTTTTAGCTATATTTTTCTCAATGTAGATAACAATATTATCTGCAAAATATTGATTTTCCATTTTACTAATATGCACATATCGATTCAAGAATATTGACAAGCTTTTGTTCTCATCTTCACTTCTTTTTTATCAATTTTAAAAAATAAATTTATTCTTTAGTTTTTTTTATCAATATACCTATCTATAAAACAAGTTTAAGACTAAAAAAATAATTTATTATAATTTAATCAAAAATTGAGAGACATAAATACTAAAAATAACTATGATAATCAAGTTAAACTTAAAAATCCTCTATAAAAAACCACATAATACATTATTTGCTTTTCTCTTTCCATAAAAAATAAATATACAATAGGGTAATGAGATAAAAAAAAACAGGGCTAAATATTAAACAAGTATTGCACTACCAAGTGAGACAAGAGAAAATTTTTTTCCTTTAAGAATAAGAGAAATATGAAAAAGATGAGGACAAAAATAATGAGTTTTTGTTTAACTTTTTTTTTTCAATAACAAAAGAAATCACGTAAGGGTAAAAAATAAGTACAACATGTGAAAAAACACAAAAAACAATGTGAAAGAAAAATTATCTTAACAATTTGTTCTTTATTATATTTAATTTTATATTGTGCTATTTATTAAAAATAAATGATGTACTTTATTAAAAAATAAAAAAATACCTAATTTGTTTTTTATTAATTTTTGGTATATTACTATCTAATTTAAAATGATACATATAATTTAAAAACTTTAAAAATATATAATTTACAATTTTTTAAATACATAAAACTTAAAAAAAAAGTTAAAAAAGTTGGGGTCGTGGCCCCGTCCGCTCCTACGTGGCTCCGCCACTTGTTAAACTATCTTTATCCTTAATAGATATTGAAACCTAATTAAATAAAAAAAATATTGAAGCTCAAAAAGGAAAATATTTGAATTACATTATTTGTTTTCTATGCATTCCGATGTTTGCTACCAAAAAAAAAATTATCTGAGTCATTGTAAACTTTTTTATGAGTGGAATGTACAAGTATAAAGCTTCCTTCCCCCCTCTCTCTCTCTCTATATATATATATATATATATATATATATATATATATAAAATGGTACATATATAATGTTCAAAATATAAAAAAATGACATAATTTTTCATCATTTAAGTATATAAAATAAACATTAGATATAATTACTAATTTGTTCATTAATTAAGTCTCAGTATTAGTTTAATAGAGTGTGTCTATTAAATTGTATTTAACTTAGTTTGAAAGGTAAGTACGTATAAGTCCAATAAAAAGTGAATGAATAATTTAGTTTTTAGATATTTTTTATTTTATCTCAATTGAGTTTTTATATTTTTATGTATTTTTTAGATGGGAGACCAATTAATCCATTTTCTATCAGCATCGTCTTATATGAATTATTGAAATGAACCCAAAGACTACAATTGGGTTCGTATGTCCATTTTCGATGATACAATTGACAAAAATGGAAATTATGGATCTGTGATATTGTATTTGAAGGAGAATAGAGAATTTGGACTCAAAATGTCATCACCTTGTAACATTTTAATGCTAATTTCATGTAAGAGATCACATTATTTCTATTTAAACAATTTGAAAAATTGATTAAGTTAAAAAAATATAGGGACAAAAATAAATCATAAGCTTAAATATATGTATTAAATTACTAATTAAATCTATTTTACTATAGAAATATATGGTCAAGTCATAAATTGTGTTATTGTTAATTTACCATAATGAATAATATTAACTCTATTTAATAAATATTACAACTCAATTTGAATAAAAAATAAATATAAAAATATGAACTACGGAATATAAAATTTAAATTATTAATTAAACTTAAATATTAAAGTAGTAAAAATACATAGGAATTACTTAATATTGTGATTGTTGGTAAAGTTTGATTTTCACTTTACAAATGTATAAATTTTTTTACTGGTGAAGATGAATGAAACATATAGAAATTGAAAACAAAATGTTTTACCACGAGCACCTCGTTGAGTGAGTAATTGATTGATTCATTGAACCAAATTCAATTTTAAAAATCTAGAAAAAAATGGCAAGTGTTTCTTGTTAGGTGAGTTAATCATTTGCCAAACAAAATTCATTTTCTTAAAAACCTTAAAACTCAAAGAAGACTAGTCGTTGAGTGTCTAAATTTCTTTGGTTTAAAGTACTTAGTCGCCGAACTGGTCAATCTGTCAATTTTATGGATTAATACATTTTATTACTATCTTTAGAAATCAGATTTAGGATAATTTTCAAGAGTTAGAAAATTATGTACATAACTTTTTTACGTTGAAAAGTAAATTAATGGGTTATTCCTCCTTTTTATAGTGTCTCCTTGTTTTGTCTATTAGTCAACACTTATTCTTGCATCCACTCAAAATCACCCGATAGACAGGTACATAGTTAAGATGACCTAGGATTCCCCGGTAATGGTAGAAAACCTAACCAAATGCATGAACGATGCAAGTGAAGCAAATACAGTGAAAAAGTGTATTTCGTTACATCATATACATCATGTCACTCTGCTAATCAATAATAGCTAGGTCCCAATATCGGTTAATACAATTCATAACTCACAACGCTATATGACTGTTACTAATTATTCTCCAACGTTTCTCTTCACACTTGCATGTTTATGGCTTATTGGACACGCTATCTGCAAATGTCAACCAAACCAAGCCACTTTACTGTGGTAAAAAAACTTTATTGTGTTCACATTATTTTCTTTATCATTATAAAATGGTACTTAGATTGCAGCAACTTTTGTAATTGTCGAAAACAAGAATTGAAGTGGTGTGTTTGTGCGAATTCAGAGTTAAAAGTGTCATTGTTTCCAGCTTCTTCAGCAGAGACGATGACCTCAATTATAAGCTGTTACTGTAGGATGGAGACGACAGAAGTGGGACCTGTAACATGTTTAATGAATAATATCAACTTTGAATTTTGCTCAAAAACAAATACCAAATCACTGACCAAACAACAACAACGTTAGCCCCACGCCACCCCGTACTTCTAACAACCAATATTTTTATTATGTAAAATGTTTCATAATATAAATCTTTTATCACTTTCTGTCTCTGTCATCTTAACCCAACTCGTGACTCTAGAATTCGGATTGGGATGTTAACTAACCCCAAATTGGAGTGATGATTGTGCTCATCGTCATCATCATCAACATATAGGCATGCAAAAAATCTCATATCCTTAGAACAACTTCTCCTAATATAGAGTCTCCAAAATTTAAAAGCTGTGAAATTTGTTTTTAAAATAGTTTGAGATGAAAATTTTTAATAAAAATGTTTTTTATCTGTCAAATTTTAAGATAATATATACTTTTATAATCATATTTAATTTAATTAACATTGAAGAGAAAAGTTAGCTATTACAATAGAGAGAAAATTAATTAGGATACATAAATATACTTTTAAATAAACTATAACGCGTAATTTATTTAAAGTTATATTAAATAGAATAAAAGTAAATAATGTTCTTAATTTACGAGAAAAAAAATCTTAAATAACTATTATGAATGAATAGAGAAAATATAAACTTGTAATGTATGTGTTTAACATCTGAGTTTGGTAGTTTTTCTTGGATTTATTGACACAGTTAAGTAAGACAAAGCGTGCAAGTTTTCACTTCGCCGAGTTTTTTTTTTTTGGGTACCAAAAATAATTTATACGAGTCAAAGATTATGTCTATCCGAGATCTTAATTAAATGCGAAGATAGGTGGCATTCCTACAAAGAGGAATTAAAATCCCGTGAGGAAATATCGGCATTTATAATTTCTTTTGTATTTTGATATGATAATGATAAGCCTTAATTAATTTTTCTTTTTCGTGACATAAGAATTTTTAGTTTAACTTAAAATTATTGTAACGACACGATAATATCGTCACATAAGAGTAAGATTTTCAACAAAATTATCAACATTTATGTTAATATATGATGTGGTTAATAACTAAAATAAAACGGTATATTTATGAGAATGAATACATATCTCTACTTTTTACAATTAAAATAAAAAATATATAATAACTAAAAGTAAAAATAACATATTTATAAAATACTACAATTTTCAAAAGTAAAATAAAAAGTTCTACAATTTTAATATCTTAATCATACTTATGTTAATTCCTATTATTATTAGTAAAACTTGTTACATAAATTAATTTTAATATTCACATAATTTATTAATTTATTTAATTATGATAATGTTTATTATTTCAATTATGTTAATTATTTGGTGACATAGATTGTGTAGAGGATGAACTCGGACTTTTCACTCAATTCTCTTCGCTCTAGCAACGATAACTCTCACCCCACTTTTCCAAATTCATCTTTATAATTTTTTTTTTCCAAATCCATCGATACAAACATAACCTTCATCTGCATTTTTTCATCCTCTGAGTAGATTGAGGCAAACACATGCTAAAATCTGTTTCTTACTCAAAATTGCTTCTTCAGCACATGGTTTAATATAGGTGCTCATTCTCATTACTCTCATATAACACATATTTCAGTACTTATTAAAAATTATAACATTTATTAAATTTCAACCAATAAATAAGATATGAATTCACCAAGACTAAGTTGTGATGTGAGACTTTGGATTCAGCCAGTGGCATAAAGACATTGTTCAGTTTTTGAGAGGTTCTGAAAATTGAATTGAATGCATGACCTCCCAACGACCCTTCAACACACCCAATCCATCATGCACACCTGTGCAGTGAAGCCTCTGTCATATCCCCCTCAAAATCAGATTATTCAAACTGTCACAATAAAATATAAAACTTTTTAAATGATTACGAACAATTAACAAAAGAATTGCCCAAATATTCCTATATGAACTTTTAATACAAAATTTTGCAAATGTTTTGGAGTGAAGTAACTATTCATATATAGGGTTTAGGAAATTAAAATTTCGAAAGTAAAATTGAATAAACGTGGTTTTTTAACGTTTTCATGTGAGGTATTTGTCGCTTTTAGATATAAATCCGAATAGTGATGTGTTGTATCGTTCCAGAGCCTTCTCTGTCTCTTGTCTCTGCTTTGGTAGAAAGTTTGTCAGTGAAGATATCGAGATTTTAAAGTAGTTATCACTGTGTCCTCCCAGACTCAAAATTTTCATCCATGAGGTGAGGAACAATTTTTCTAATTGAATTTTTGCACTGCTACAAAGATATTATGTTATTTTAATTAAATTATTCCTAAAAATCACAAAATTTAGAAAAAAAAAAACAAACCTTTTTTATTCAATTTACTCTTGGCGCTGAATTGGTTTTCTGATTAAATTCTGTATGTAAGAAAGTGTGATGATGGGTTTTATTTCTGTTATTGACCTTGGATTAGTCATTGTGATGTGTCCCTAGGCACACACACAGATGATTTATCCTCGTTCAGACAGTGATCCTTCATATTTTAGTCATAAAAATAGATGATGATGATGATAAAGCACTTTATTTTATTCGTTTTACATATTTCTTTACCATTAGAAAAAAGCTATATCAAAATCCTGAATATGGTTAAGATTGTTGTCTTGTATTCAGTCTCCTCATCATAATCCCACCTTTTACTTTGTCTGTTTCACAACTGAAACCCCTACTAGTGGTCCAATTCTTCTTGCTTCTTGCTTCTTCCTTTCTCCGCTTAAATCTTCCTCTTTTTCTCTTTCTCTCTCTCTTGTTCTTGCTTTCACTGATTTCGGATCGCTTTCTGCTTCATTTCATGCCGCTAGCTTACTGCAGTTACAAATGTTCAGTAACGACTTTCCTCTTCATTTGGTAATCTTTGTTTTCTCTAAATTCTTATCCTTCATTTTCGTACTTGCTTATCACCTTAAAGAATAGCAAACTCTGTCTTTTTTTTTTCTTTCGTTTTGGTTTTGTTTATGTTGTGTCTATTTTCGTTGATGTGGG
>Ga0209589_1000590_pt1 | contig 52446 bp, 34 predicted proteins | sample CowpeawhiteBW_FD_187525 | JGI IMG/M metagenome (GOLD analysis project Ga0209589, IMG submission 187525) | Root nodule microbial communities of legume samples collected from California USA - Cow pea white BW (SPAdes) (version 2) | ecosystem: Host-associated > Plants > Roots > Nodule | place: USA...
CCCATATACGAACATAATTCGTAACGTCCCAAGACTACCAAACTCGTCAGTCAACTACTGAGGAGGGCAATCTATCTGGACCCATCCGTACTGGCCACAACCAACACACTCACACCGGCAACACTCGACAACCCGAGCTCAACTCAAGGGTTCCTCGTGTTCATCCGCCATCCCGAGCTCAACTCGAGGGATGCCATTCCGAGCTCAACTCGAGGAATGCCATGTGTTTAACCCCTATCCCGAGCTCAACTCAAGGAATACCAGCAAGCCGACCTTTAAGATATCCTATAAGCCTTATAGATCACGCATATCATAGCAAGCATAATACCAATCTGTTGCAGCAAAATCGCCTGATGTGGGACACGTACCGCCAGGCGCTGCCGCTTCCAAATCGCTTGAAGGGGGACACGTACCGCCAAGCGCTGAGCGCCTTAGTCTTCACTGCCACTACAACTATCGCCAGGCGGGACTTCCTTTGTCCCGCCAAGCGCCACGTGCCTTAGTATTTTCTAAACTGCAGACTCCGCCTGGCACATCCCTCCTTACCGCTAGGCGCCACCGTGATCCAGAACCCCCTGTTTCTACGTTGTCGCTTGGGGAGTAGATCACCAACGCCAGGCGCTACACCAGTACTTGCACAGTACTGGTTTTAGTTCAGGTTCAAGCACATTTCACACCGGTTGCTCTCATTCTAGAGTACCCCTAATGAAAAGCATTGCCATCTATAATGTTCCAGGCCTTATAGCACCTCACATGTACATTCATTCCCTAGTCATATAGACCATCCCAAGCATGCTCAAACAAAATATAAGCAGCAACACTCTAACAATTTTAAGCACATGATCTTATGCACCAATGCAATTTAATATTGACACCCATGCCTTCACCAAACCAATTCTCCATATATGACTAACAAATTGATAGAGACTTACCACATAACCCAATCATGCTTCATTAGAAGTTACTAGGAATTGTCAAGAGGTTATTCATGCATTTTAAAGACTCCAAAATCAGCAATATTGAGTAACGTATATCTCTAGCTACTGACCTCTAAATCAAATATCCACCATTCAAAGTGAAGAACCACATGTTATAGACCACCTGTCAAAATTTCACCTAAATTGGACGGTTAACGAATTGGGAAATGCAGTTTTACGAAAACTGAAAAATGGTGGCGCCTAGCACCCAGAAGTGAGGAAAGTGGCGCCTGGCGGGACTAAACTACCGCCCGACGGTTCCTGTTGTGCGAAAAGTATGAAAAAAAACGTTTTTCGTGAATCAGAACACCATGTAACTCTGGTATGGCGCCTGGCGGCCAAATGGGTGCCGCCAGGCGGTTCCTGCACCTGCGAACCTTACCCCCTTCACAACAACTCTGATTTCTATCAATTTCTGACTCCATAGGATATGATCCCAATTATTGGGATTATGGTTCATCCCTAACACTTCCCATTCACGAATTCATTCACATTTCCCCTTAGATTGCTGCCACTATAGAAATTCCTAATTCATCAACCCTAAGATAATATTCCTATTGTTTCATCCAATTTAGCCATCAACTAAATAAATTTCAATGATGTTTGACATCCAATCACCCCTAAACCATTAAAATTGGCTTTCCCTCCGATTAGAGTCATCCCACAACACTCAGAACACCAAAATCGAACCAAAATTTGGTTCGCGTCACCTGACAATTCAAACACCTCCGCCAGGCCCTTCATCAGAGAACCCAAAAATGGGTTACAGGTTTGCGTCGCCTGGCGGTACAGGCTTCACCGCTGGTTCCACAAAGGAACCCAGAAACACACCAGTGCTATGAGCCCCCTAGCGGCTATGGATAGCCCGCTAGGCGGTTTCTGGAAATTTTCTAGAAATTCGAATTTTAACAGACAACAAAGGTTCATGGAAATCAAACACATGCATATATCATACAATTCATGCATTAGCATAAAATTTAACGTGAATAACTTCCCTAGCCTGGTTTCCTTAGCTTATTTTGAAATTGTTGTGAGTTCCCCCTTGATCACCAATGCTCTTCCTTTGACTCTGTCTCAATGCAACTCCTTTCCTCACTCAATCCTCATTAAACTCTCCATTTTTGTACTCCTCTCCCTATACAACAATAACAAATGCAGTCATCTCCCTATACAGCAATAACAAATGCAGAAAACCTTTCCTCTCACCTAAATTTTCCCTTATAATAGTGCCTTAATGATGGATTAATGTTCTAAAACGAAAATGACATTAAAAGTGATATACATGTCATTCAAAGTCCATCATTAGTTGTTTTTCCAGCCTCTTAGGCTGCCTTCATGTGGCTGCTAGGGTTCCCAACCCTTCTCCTCTTTGCCAAAAATAAGTTTAGTAAAAAGAAAGCTTAGTTTGAGTTAAACAAGGTTTGAACCCCTAACCATGCCCTTGTCAAACCAATACACAACCTTTTAACCAATTCATGTTTCATGAAAATTAATATAATTCTATGATTATATTATCACTCAACATGATCAAGTATATTAATAAAAATAATAATAATTAAATAACACACAAATGACATACATAAGACTTATACTTAAGTCCTCTTATATGATAAAGTACTCTCAACCACTTGAGCTAATACTTTTCCATGACATACATGTCAGTATTAAATGCCATAAAGGCTCCCACTACCAGCCTTTATTAATTATTTATTTATTTAATTAATTAAATTCCACAAGTCTTACAGTCAGTCTTGCTAAAATATTCTAAATTTCGATTAAACAATAATCATTTTACCATCTAAAAAATAAAAAATAGAATAAAAAAAGGAGTAAACTCTTAATAAGAACAATTAAAGTTAGGGTTAAATATGTTTTTAGTTCCTTAACTTTCGTTCAATTTTGGAATTAGTTCATTTTGCAACTTTGGATCAATTTAGTCATTCATCTTCCGAAATACGTGAATTTAGTCATTGTAATAAACATCTCTTAAGTTTATTTGACATTTCAAGTGTGTTTCAATACATAGCATACAAAGAAAACTAAACACTAAACCTTCATTTTTCAATCATTGTGGCGAGTCTCTTTGTGCAATTGAAGACTTTAGTTAGTCTTGCTAAAATATTCTAAATTTCGATTAAACAAGAATCATTTTACCATCTGAAAAATAAAAAATAAAATAAAATAAGCAGTAAAATCTTAATAAGAACAATTAAAGTTAGGGTTAAATATGTTTTTAGTCCCTTAACTTTTATTCAATTTTGGAATTAGTTCATTTTGAAACTTTAGACCAATTTAGTCCTTCATCTTCCGAAATACATGAATTTAATCCTTCTAATAAACATTTGTTAAGTTTATTTGACATTTCACACATAAAAGTTCACACAAACATAGATATCAAGTCTCTATTTATAGAGTTTTGAAAACACAATTTAAAAAGATTAAATGTTATATTTCATCGGTTAAATGAAGCTCTCAATCAAGCATTGTAACAAAATTTTGAAAAATAGTTACATCAGCTCTTTTATATAATTGATTCTTACATACTTACGCGTCATTAACTAATCAAAACTAATTTAATCGATCATAAAATATCTTAATTGATTGAAACAATCAGAGTTTGAAAAACACTTAAAACACTCTAGATCAATCAATTATCACACTAGGTAGTCGATTATTTTGTTTTGAAATGTCTCAAGGATAGATCAACCGATTACAGATAAAAATAATTGACTAAAAATGTTAAAAAGTGCTTTTTGTTTAACTATGTAAAAATATTTTATCTTTTAATAATAGGTTGTGTGCTTAATTAAAAGTTACAATGAATACCTAGTGCGAAAAACCCAATCGTAAAAAAAAACTAAACTCTAAAACTTGAAGTTCATCATTAACACCTTAAAATATAATCAAAACATGTTCATCTCTCTTGGAATTTTGAAGATTTTCTTCAAGATCAATACATAACATACAAAGAAAACTAAACACTAAATCTTCATTTTTCAATCATTGTGGTGAGTCTCTTTGTGTAATTGAAGACTTTAGTCGGTCTCGCTAAAATATTCTAAATTTCGATTAAACAAGAATCATTTTACCATCTGAAAAATAAAAAATAGAATAAAAAAAAAGTAAAATTTTAATAAGAACAATTAAAGTTAGGGTTAAATATGTTTTTAGTCCCTTAACTTTTATTCAATTTTGGAATTAGTCCATTTTGAAACTTTGGACCAATTTAATCCTTCATCTTTCGAAATACGTGAATTTAATCCTTTTAATAAATATTTGTTAAGTTTATTTGACATTTCAAGTGTATTTCATAATAGTATTTGACTTAACATTAAAGCAAAAATGTGTCAAACAATATAAAAAACCCAAATACAATCCTGAAATGCATACGAAACATCAAATAAATCTAACATAATTTTATTAAAAAGACTTAATCCACGTATTTTAAAAAATGAAAGACTAAATTGGTCCAAAATTTCAAAATTGACTAATTTCAAAATTTACTGAAAACTAAGGAAAAAACATATTTAACCTTAACCTTAAAGTTAAACCTAAATCTACTTAAAGACAACGTAAAGAAAATAATATGTACCTAAACCGAACCAAATTAAGATCAATATCAATATTTGATATTTATGAGGATTGAGCAAAGGCCTGAAGAAATTTTAAAATCCCTTAAATAAACACGATTCCTTTTGTTTTTAAAGTTTCATTTAATTATTATTACATTACTTTAAATTATCTTTACCTCGTATTTTTCCCTTTTTTTTTATGATTATAACATGCTTCTTATTTTGTTTCTAGATGTGATAACTTATTTAATTTAGTTATGATTAATAATTTGTATCAATCGTAATGCTTTTATGTACATTTACTTTTATGCTGATTGTTATATCAATTTAAATTTATTATTTCAAGCAATATAACTATATCAATTAGTTAAAAGTAAACATAATTAACTTATATGTAGTTATTTTCAGAACAAATTCTTTTAATTTATTTGCAAAATCTTAGTTTTACTTCTACTTAAATTTTATTTTATGATGGAATTTATTTTTATTTTTTATTTCAAATTTACTTTATAATTTAAAAATTATTTATAAAATAAGTCATTATCTCCCTCCTAAAATTATCTTAGCAAATAATGAAGTTCCTAAGTTTCTCTCACTTTTTCTACATACAGAAATCTCTTTCCATTTTGATTTTAAAATCTTAGTGGAAAAACAGAAAGTTTAGGAAGGTGGAGTAGACTTTCCCTCCTACACTACACATTAGTAAACTCTTCTTGGCTAGTTTTTCTCCACACGTTTCATTCTTCCGTTTGCATTCTCTTGTGGCAAATGGCGACGGAAATTGAATCGGCATTGATATTTCTGGGAACGGGAAGTTCGGGATCGGTTCCCTCCATGAGTTGCCTCATTGAACCTTCAGATCCTCCGTGTTCTGTTTGCACTCAATCCCTTTCTCTCCCACCTCAATCCAACCCTAACTACAGGTACCATTTTGTTTACACTTCATCAATCATTGTAAGTTTGTTGAGTTTACCGTAAATTCTAAGTTATCTCAACCTTGGTAGACGGAGTAGAACTTTTTACTTTAGCAATTCGTAGAAATTAAGCTCAATTCCATAATTGAATCGTGCTCTTTCATTGTTTGTATTATGGACTTGGCTTTGCAGGTGCAATACCTCTCTGTTAATCAAATATTACTCTCAAACCGATGCCACTCACAAATATATATTGATTGATGCTGGCAAGACCTTCAGGGAGTCTGTACTTAGGTGGTTTGTTTTCCATCGCATTCCCAGAGTAGATTCTGTCAGTCGCTCAACTTCCTTTCTTTGTTTACTATGCTTGTTTTTGGTTAAACTTTCTAAATATTTGATTCAATATGAATCTAACTTTGTATGTGTTCAGTCAGGTGTCTTATTTTGTTCCAGATGGAGCTTTTTTTTGGTGTTTGTTACCTAGTGTAATACATTAGTTAACTCTTGCTTGAATTGTAGATTGTTTTGACTCATGACCATGCTGATGCAACCCTTGGATTGGATGATATTCGTGCTGTGCAGCCATTTAGTCCCACAAATGATATTGATCCCACCCCAGTTTACTTAACTCAACGCTCAATGGAGAGGTAAACTAGTAACTTTCTCTGTGATGTATATTAGAATAAAATATAATTAGATATAATATATAATCAGTTATTTAGTTTCCAGACATTATATATATTATATATAGTGACTTATTTAGTTTCTAGATATTATAGATAATAAGTTATTTTGTTTCTTTTTCTATTCGGTCTGTTAGTGTGTTTGTTATTATACATAGATTTCACCTTTTCTACCTTTCTTTCATTAATATGGTATCAATAGTGATTTTTCCGCATTTACTCTCATAACTTTTTTGGTTTTTTCCCTGGATACCATGGATGAATCTATTCTTTTTTGCATTCACTCTTCCGATAATCCTGACTTATGATATGATCTCGAGGGGTCAATGTAATTTTGAGTTTTCTTTGTAGTTAACCATGGAAAAAAATTATCCATATAAAGAAAGTTAAAGGCAATATTAGTGGGAGTTAATTACTAATGGATATTAAAGATGAGAAATAATGATCCATGTCAGTCTCATCTTATTATGCAAGCAAAGTTAGGATCAATTTGGGAATCTTTGATTCAACCAAAACCTACTCATACGTGTACCTGCAACTACATCCAACTGTGGTGTGCCTATGAACAAATGGAGTATGTTTTGCACTTTCTCGTGGGTCTTAATGAAGCTTATTCTTCGATCAGAGGTCAAATTCTTTCAATGGATCCTTTTCCCTTTATCACCAAGACATTTTCTTTGGTTATTCAAGAAGAGAACCAAAAGGACATTCGTAGTCAGCCAAAAGTGAATCTTCCCATGCTTTCACAATCAAGAATGGTTTTTATTTTATGAACAAGAATGGTAGACCGGTGTGTGCTCACTATGGGATCACCGGTCATAGCAAAAATCAGTGCTATAGGTTGGTTGATTATCCACCACCCAACTACAAAAGTTAGCATTCGTTTATCAAGATTCTAGTTAGACCGTCTCTTAGGACACTAGAAAGGATTCTTCCTTTTTTCAACTTACAACACAACAATACAACAATTGTTGAATCTCCTCCAAGGTCAAACACCAAATCTCACATAGTCAATTGCTCATAGTGGTATGATTATGTCTACTCTCAAGGCTAAACCTTTTCCAATTTTTTCTGCCATTTCTATTAATCATTCGGTTAAAGGTAGTTGGATCATTGATTCAGGTGTTAGTACTCATGTAACTCATTCTTTGTCATATTTTCAATCTTACACATACTTCAGTACTTGAAGTCCACTTTGTGTCAAGGTCTCTTTTTCTCAAATTTCATTTCATGTTTTAGCATATGCTGATGTAGACTGAGGCAAATATTTAGATACTAGAGAAAATCAACTATTGGATTTTGTGTTCTTTTGGTGATTCTCTAATTTTCCAGAATTTTGTCAAATAATGTACGTCCAAGTCTTTAGTAGAACCAAAATATCGTGCTTTATCTTCAGTAGCTAGTGATGTATTTTAGCTTCAAAGATTACTCAAACATCTTTTAAGTTTCAATAGACACAACTATGCTCTTTTGTGATAACAAATCTGTTATGCACCTTGTTTCTAATCCTTCTCATCATGAGAGGTCTAAACATATAGATATTCACTATCAATTTCTTCAGGTACTTGTTAAAAAGCAACTCATGACTCTCATTCATGTTAGAATCGAGCATTAAATAGTTGATATGTTCACAAAGGCCTTCTTGCTATTGCCTTCAACCATTTCATTGGGAAATTGGGAATCATCAACATTTATTCTCCAATTTGAGGGGGATATTACAATAAAATATAGTTAGATGTTGTATATATTATATATGATCAAATATTTAGTTTTTAGGTATTTTAAATAGGATTAAATATGTTTTTAGTCCTTAAACTTGGATGCAAAATTGGAATTGGTCCATGTCCTAAACTTTGGTCCTCAAACATTAGAAATGAATAGATATATCCTTCTAGCCCAACTGTGTTAACATGTTAAACAACATTTCAGGTTGGCGTTTGAGCTGTTTACACCATTTGATACGTTTTGTTAAGAAGTAAACTTTAAACCTAACTCAACCCTATAAAACCGACTTGTAAGGTGAGGTTTACACCCACTTATATACTATAAACTTGTCTTATTTCTAGTCGATGTGAGATCTCCAACACGTTCCAACTCAAATGCAATCCAAGAACACTATTTAACACGTAAAAGAATGTTAACGTCTTGTGTTAAAAGGATTATATCCATTTACTTTTGAAGTTTGGAGATCAAAATGTATCAAAGATTGGGACAGGGACGACTTCCAATTTCACGTCTAAGTTTAGCGACTAAAAACATATTTAGCTCTTACAAATGTTATATATAATAAGATATTTAGTTTCTAGATATTATAGATATTATGTATAATCCATTATTTTGTTTCCTGCCCGTTAGTATGTTTGCTATTGTATATAACTTTTACTTTTCTATAAATGATAAATTTGATTCAATGAATTATTTTATACCTTTCCTTTTTAATAATGTGAGCTGGTCAAATATCCTAGGTTTGTGAGAAAATTGGCTTACTAAAATCCCAAGTGGGAACATTGGTGGCATGAAATTATATTTTGCTTTACACTTGAGAAAGTAGGAGCTCTAAGGAAGCACTCACACCCGATAAGCTTTTAGTTTTGTTACAGAATATTGATAGACACAGTTTTTGCTTTGAAAATATTTCTGATTGCAGTACAAGTCTTATGTCAGCATTATTCATCTTTCACTTGATTTTGTGGATGCATTTTTTTCTAGATAGTTGATTTCTTGTTTGCACATTTGCAACAGAATGGAAAAGGTCTTTCCTTATTTGGTTCGGAAAAAACAGAAAGAAGGGCAAGAAATACGAAGGGTGGCCCAGTTTTGCTGGAACATAGTTGCTGAAGATTGTAACCAACCTTTTTTTGCATCAGGCTTAAAATTGATTCCTTTGCCAGTTAATCACAGCGAACTTTGTCATTGATGGTAGGAATGCAATAGCACTTTTAAATTACATGGACTTATGGACTACATTTCTGGATTTAGGTAATGCATGGAGAGGATTATATCTGTCTGGGTTTCCTTTTTGGTAATAAAGATAGGGTGGCTTATATTTCTGATGTTTCACGGATTCCAGCTAGTACCGAGTATGGTGAGTTTTGATGTCATTTCTTCCTCCTTGGTCATATGTGCTACTTCATTAGTGCTATCTCTCATAAACATCACTTGGTATATAGGTCATTTTATGCTATTACATTAGTCTCACTTTTCCAATATAAAAAAAAATAAAATCATTTCTTCTTTTCTTCTCTCTGAACAAACTTTAAATTTGGATCATTCATGTGCAATAAGATGAGTTATTATCTTTCTGTTAATTAGTTTCAAATGAGAAGCTAAGAACATTTCCAACTGTCCTTTAAAGACTTCTGATAAATACTTTAATTCGTATTCTTTTATGATGATTATTCCCCCGCTATTCGTTGATAAGGAAGCTTCTGCTCTCCTTCATTGAGGAACTTAATGTTCTCTGTATCACCAACTACTTCTACCTTCTATACTCAATGTTCTCCATTAGAGGGAAAGTTTGATATTAACGACAAAGTTAAAGAAAATACCAAACTAGTGTCAAGAAAGTATTTCAATATGATTTAGATCTCATCAAAGGTCAGCTAGAATTGAGTTTCCTGACCTAAAATATTAACCTCGATGTCTTTATCATGGTATATCATCCAGAAGAAGCAGTAAGTTCATGAATTTGTAGCCTTGTCTCTTCATTGAAACAATAGGAAGACAGCTGAGACATCTAGAAGCTTTTGAAATATTCATACATCATTATAAAACCCTATGCAGATGTATGCTTTCTGACAGCAAAAATGTCATTTTTCTACAGTCATTTCAAAAAATGGGGCTGGACAGTTGGATCTTCTTATTTTGGATTCATTGAAAAAGGTCAGAGCTTGCGTTTTCAATTGTTGTTGATCTCTCATTTTGTCTGTGTTTGTAGTGTAAACACTGTTCTACAAAAAATTTACCTGTCTTTTCTCCTAGAGCAAACTTTTCCATTGATTTTCTAATATAAGACAAGCAAACTAGTATAATAACTTGATCTATGAAGAACATTAATATATTACTAAACACATTTACTGGACTAAATAAATGCATTGAAATTTGTGATCGCATGAGGATCTCCGTAATTTTAAAATAGAACCCTGTTTCTATCTATTGTGAATTTTTTCAGTGACAAAATCTACTGGATGTAACAATGAAAATTTTGGTAAAAAAGTGTTTTAGTACTTGTACCTTTGGACAAACTTGATTTTGATCCTTATCATCGCTGTAATCACCTTTAGATTCATGGAGGGAAAATGCTTTAAGAGAGAAATGCAAAGAAATAGAACTCTTGTTTGAAGCACATGAATACCAAAGTGTTAAAACTGGAATGGGATTTGCTAAGAGAGAAGGAAGAACAAATGAAAGAATGAATTGTATTATTCAAGAATGAAATAATGGGTACATGATAAGCACCAAGGACTTGGGAAGCCACCCTTATAAGCTATATAATATGGGATTAGAATCAAACACTTAAATATCCTCTCAAAATTATATTGATCGATACGAGACCTAGGCATCCAATAGTACCTAAGTTCCTATCGTGTTATCATTTGCGAACAAGTGTTTTTGTGGTTTTTAGTTTACAACACTTTGGCTTTTGGTTTACAAGACTTTGTTCAACTTTCTTGTTGGTCAAAACCCTCTACCAGCCCATTGGTACTCCTTTTAAAGACACCGATTACCAACACTGCACAAGTCCATTGACTGAATGCTCCTCGTGTAAGTTTAATCTCCTACTTCAGTTATTCTCTACTACACACTACCACCAGAATTATTATCATCACCTGTCTAAACGCAATGCTGGCTGTGTGAGGTTTCTTCCTCCTAGAATATACTCTTCACATTGTGGACCAAATTTGGCCTGGATCAAGCAACTTATTCCTCACATCTGATTCTATGGGTCCACCAACTTGCTAGTTCCTTTTTGACAAATAATGTTAGGATTTCCTTTTCTGTAATTTTCTCAACAATGCTCATCTGGTTGACTTCATTTGAACTTGTTTTTTGTGGTTCATATTTTAATGTTCGCAAGTAAGCTTGATTGTTTTGCTTCACCTTATTTGATGGATTGTACTGTCTTGCATTTTCTGATACATATTTTTCAATTTCATTTTTCAGTTTTTTATTTGTTTATTTTCTCAAAAATAATGGTGTCCTTCTTGATATTTCCTCTTTGTTACTACAGACTGGATCACACAATGTTCACTTTTGCCTTCCACAGGTTAGTTTGGCTTTTTAAAAGAAAATTATGTTTAGACTTGTTATTATTGAGAAGTCTCACATCTTCTGTCTCAATTTTTGGAGGATCACTGATATATTTGATGGACACCTATTATCAATTGATTTTAAGATGAAATCTAACATGGTATTGGAATATATAACTCATCTTGCTAATTGTTAGATTTGATAGGCTCGCCTGTTTTGGCAGACATGTGGAAGGGGGTGTTGGGATGTCTTACATCGCCTACCTCAAATTCCTGGAGTGTGGCTCATTTTGTTGGGAAATTTTACTTAATGCTAATCAAGGGTGTCAAAGAGCGTTAATCTAACTCAAACTAAACCCGACTCCCTTTTTGATGTGCTAGATATTTTGTAACTTGGTTCAACCATGGGTTGGTGGGTTAAATGTATTGGCTCATTGAAGCATATTTTGCTCTCTTAACTTGTTTCATATATTTATTATAGTACAATCAATTTGGATTGGCTCGACTCACCTGTTTATAGCATTACAATCAGGATGTTCATTTATTTCACGAAACATTAACCATTAGAAAGTGATAATATAAATATAGTAAGTAAAAATCAAAGTGTTAATTTATATAATTGGACAAACAAATAAATTAAGCATCTAATTCATTCAAATGCTATTGAAAAACATTTTAGTCTTAAAAAAGCAAGGTGTCAACCTACATAACTAAAAGTGGTAAATAATCATAATGAAAAAATGATGAAAACAATTATAGAGTTATTGGTAGGTCATGTTTCAATCCATCTCGAACTTGACTCAAACTCAAACTCGTTTAACCATCAAATTAAAGTTAAGTTCAATTTAGCTCACATATAAATTTCCAACTCAATCTAGTTTAAACCTAGAGTGAGTCGGTTTGGCACACGAGTTTGAGATCATTTTGACAAATGCCAATTAGTTAAGTTGAAATTTGACAATTATGTCCCCTATGGAGAAATGTCATTGTTTGTAATTTTACAGGCCCTTGAAACTGTGAAGAGGTTGTGTCCAAAGCAAACCTTATTGATAGGAATGACTCACGAGTTTGATTACTACAAGGACAATGAGTTTTTAATGGAGTGGTCCAAAAGGTAGTGTACTTCTTCCCATTTGTCAAAATTGCAAAAGAAACTAATAAAAATGTAACTACTGATATTTTGATTCATAACACTCATCAACAATACCATGGGAATATCGTCTAACTATTTACCTCCGTTGTTTGTACTTGGTGGTTGTATGTTATGGACACTAGCATATTTCACTATTGATTGTTCTATAATTGTGCTTAGGGAAGGACTACCGGTGCAACTTGCTCATGATGGCTTGAGAATGCCCATAAACTTATAGTAAGGTAATACTCATGAACTTGAATCTAAGTCTCAAAAAGTAGCATTGATAAATATGTTGAAAATTCAAAGCTTAAAAGTTTGTTACTAGCTATATAAGCAAGTCTGTCTGTCATATTGTTTTCTGTAAAACACATTCTGTCAAGTATACAATTCTTTCAGATAGTGATGGTTAACATGTTATTAGATCTTCTTGAGAATTTGTGAGAATTGTGACTTGTGAGTGATTCTTCACTGTTTTTCACCATTACATATGTGTGTGTCTTGGGAGATTAATAATGTGCGTAGAAGAAGAGTCTTGTGAGATCGCATAGTGTAAAGAAAGTCGTATAAAGCAATATTGTTCTCGGATCCTTACCTGTTTTTTTTATGGGAAGTTATTTGACTTTTAATTAAGATTTGTTTAAAGTGATATATCATTGATAACTTCTATTTTAAACTTCCCTATTCTCCTTAAACAAGCTCAACTTTTTCCATACTTAGTTATAGAAATGTACTCCCTCTTTACCATAATGACCGTAGTCTTAGTCATCTAAAAATAGAAAAATTCTAAATTGACAGATATCTTCCGTTCAAACGTTAATTTGTTTCTTCCCAATTTTTCTTCAAATCAATTACTTTGTCTTTAGTCAAAGAATACATTTATAGAAAAAGTGAAACTATGTTAGTTAAACTATTTTAAAAAGTGGCGTATTTATTATTCTTCTTTGTATGTGTGAAAGAATCTAAAATTACTGTCATATATATTGGAGGAAGCAAAGAGAAATGTGTCCTCCCCCAAATACCTTTTCCAATGGATATTATTTGTATTTCAATGAAAATTGATTCCCGTATTAATTTTTTAAAGATTATATTGTGCCTGTACCATATCAAAGAATGGATGTTTTAGTTTTTGTACAGTGGAATGGACGATGAACTGTTGTGATGGATTTCCTATTTTTCTAAAATTTTGGTGAAATTGTATAGAAGAATGAAATATTCGGTAGGCCGAAAACAAATAACGAATAATTTATATATTATAACTTATTAACGAAAATGAGATATTGCTATAATTACTATATCATTAGGGATGTCAAACAAATCTATACTTATAGGTATTTGCGAATAAAAAACTCCACAACGGGTAGGAAATATATATTGTATATAGGGATGGCAACGGGTCGGACACGGATAATATGATATTCGTACTCGACCCGCTAAAAAAAAATCCGTCCGTTATCTGCCCGTTTACCCGTCGGGTATCCGCTTAAAAAATATCCGCGGATATTTTTAAAACCTGCGGGTACCCGTGGATATCCGATACTCGCAAATATTTAAAAAAATATGAATTTTATAAATTTTTTAATATAAAATTATAAAAATAAAATATAAATTAAATTAAATTATAATTATAATTAAATTTAACATAATAAAATATACTGTTACTTCTAATTTTAATTAAATTTAACTTAATAAAATATAAATTAAATATTAATTTTAATTTTTTGCGGGTAACGAGTACCCGCGGGTACGGATAGTATGATACCCGTATCCGACTCGTTTATAACCGGGTATTAAAATACCCGTTACCCGCTACCCGCGGGTAGTAACTATCTGTCGCGGATTTTATCCGCGAATATCTGCGGGCACGAATATTTTTGCCATCCCTAATTGTATATGGATATTTACGGGTAATGGGTACGGATATTTTTAATACTCACATGTTAACGGGGGCGAGTACGAATATCATGTATCTGTATCTGTGGATATCCGTAGCCGCTGTACTCTAATTTAAATTAAATAAAAAATAAAAAAGAAACATGATTAAAATATTAACATATTAATTTTCAATGAATTATTTTTTTATCCATTAGTTAAAAAAAATCATTTCTTTGTAAATTGTCATTCAACATTGTTTAAATGGATTATTTGGATTTTATTTAAAATTTATGAATGTTATCTACTGTATTTTATTTGAATTTACGATTAAAATATGTTGTTAAATATTTATTTTTATTTTTTTGTAAATATTCGTGGATATTTGTGAATATTAAAAAAGTATACGAGTATCCGTATAACGGATATCCGACGAATATGAGTACGGGACATATATTTATCTAAGGTAAGGCATGGGGAGCTACTACCCGTATTTTATTTGTCCCGTTGACATCCTAATCATCATAAATTTGATAGAAGAAATTATAATTATTCATTGAAAAATTAGATGTTATTAAGATAATTTAAAATAGTAGAATAAGTTGAAAAAAAATAATCTTAATAATAATGTTATTTAATCTGTATATAAACATGTGAATCTTGATGGCAGAGGCGTTTCAATTTCATTGTCAATCTTTGTAGTGTGAGATCAACGGTAAGGGAACAGTTGATAATTACTTTCAATTTAACATTTATGAGTTTATATGACAATAATAAGTTGAATGTGTTTAGAATTTAGGATTTAAGTATTCATTATATTTATCATTAGAACAAAATAAATCTAATGAATACAATCACAATAAAATAAATCTATTAAAGTAAAATGAATTGAAACAATGAAGATTGTAAATGTCTAATTTGACAAAATAATAAATTGATTAGCTTTTATTTTAAATAGATTAAGGTAATTAAAAATCACTTTAAATTTTCTAATGGTGTGTTTAGATGACACAATTTAAAAGAGTAATTCTTTTATTTAAAAAATTTGAAATTCTTCTAAGGAGAATGTGATGTTTGGACGAGAAAATTAAAAAGAAATTGAAATTAGAAAATTATAAGAAGGTATTTCAAATGATTAAAGTAGTAAAATTTGAAATTCATTCCAAAAAGAAAAAAATTGAAATTTTCAAGTTGTAAAATTGCTTATTGCTTAGAACAAAAGAAGTTCACAAATACAAAAAGTCGAGTCGAATTGGGCCAAAGGTTGAGCATCGAGTCGAAGGTCGGATTGAGTTGGCTCGGGTCAAAGGTCGAAGCTGGTCTAAGGTCGAGTTGAGCTGGTTATGGACAAAAGATCGAGTCGAGTTAGGTCCAAACCAAAAGTCAGATCAATTTGATTTGGTTAAGTTTGAACAGATTCAGATTGTATCAGTGTTAAATCGATTCAAATCAGGTCGAACCATATGAAATTGAACCAAGTTAAATTAAACTTAAATGTAGAGTTGAGTTTAGCATAAAATAAAAATGTCAAATATTTCAACTAATTTATCCAAATTAATTATTAGATATTTTAATTTTTTAAAATTATTAAAATCTCTGATCCAAAAACACAAGATAATAGAAATTTTCCGTGTTCATCATGAGCACAACAGGATTCGAGTTCCATTTTTATTTGTCATAAATAGGTTTAATCGTATTTTTGGTTTTTCAAGTATCAGAATAAACGTTTCTTGCATGCGTGTTGACTGATATTGAATGGCATGCCTGTGACCTATTTTATGAAGCCCTGTCCATGACGTTAACACGTGAGTAACTGTTGTGGGTCTACATTGCTGAACGTGTATCAACTTTACATTCCTTTCAAAGCTGTTTATGGTCTTCGGATTCTTCTCTTCCATGGACTTTCTTTTGCTTGGGTTTCCTTTTCAATTATTAATATTATTTTTTAATTAATGAAAACAGGAAATGTTGAATTATTTTTTAAATGCTAAACGTGTCTAACCTTTTTTTTTATGATATATATATATATATATATATATATATATATATATATATATATATATATATATATATTAAAAACGACCATTTTTAAGTTTAAAATTGGAAAGCTATAATTTACATTTGTTGGTAATTAAAAATATTTCACGCTGTCAACAAATTATGTATTGACATATGTTTAAAACCAGTCAATATAAATAGAAATACTTATTACTAAAGAATAAAAATAGAAACCTAAATGTTTATTCATAAAGGTGTTACTCATTTCAATTATTTTTCTAGATCAAGAGAAATTTCATTTTATTTAAAGTGAGGTACACTAACCAAATAATACTGTTTAATAAATTGGAAAAAAATTTGTACATATCCCATATATCTTTTACAAGAGATAATTCCATTTAATTTGAATAAGATTATTATAGATAAGAAACTTTTCTTAAATATTTAACGTGATTAAAGTTAGAGGCTAAAACATGTGTTTTGGTACAATAATGCAAACAAACATATGAATGAGTCAAACATTTGTGAATGTAAAATTCCAAGTTCCAAGTCACCTTTATTTAAATATATTCAGTCGTTTCTGGCAAAGCAAAAGGAAATTGCCAGGTGAATTGCTTCTCCAAAATTCAAAATTTGGAACAATTCTCGGAAACAACCTTGCTATTTACCAAGTTTTGAGCATGCGTGTGTTGTGCTTCACGACTCATGTTTGACAAAATGTCAGACAGAAAAATAGTATTTGTATCCTTTCTTTGCAACGAAACATAGACAGTGTTTTTGTAATGCAGACAGAAGGGAAGAGAGTTATAAGAAAAAGGATGAAGACATGCTCTATGGATTTTCACAACAAAGATTTGGACATAAGTTTCTATGTTTTCAAGCCAACTGTGGTAATTGTTGACCATCTTGTTCACGGACTCCAACAGTTTTCCTTACTCACTCAGAATCTTGGTTGTGTACAAAGCTCCATATTTAGGAGCATACATGGAAATATGGTAAGTTCTTCTTACCTTTCTCTAATTTTATATTTTCTCAACTCAGTTTCAATTATCTTTCAATTCTCTATTGTGTACTTTCTTTATCGTTTCTGAATTCTATATATACACTGGAAGTTATGTTGATTAACCTGTGAAAAAAAGCTGGTACACATATGCTGATATATAGATTGAAATCTTATGTTAAAGTATTTTATCATGTGAGATTCATCAGGAATCCTAAAGTTAGAAGCACAACACTCTAAATCCTGATATTGTTTAGCAGAAAGTTTTTCTTGGAACCAAGATGACTAACCCAGTAAACCTTTTCAGATTATGATTATTCATTTCAGTTTCAATAATAAAAACTACTGTCCTTTTTTTAGTTAATGTGTCACTTTAAATTACTCTATTACGTGTTAGTGCTAGTTCTTGCCCCCCACCAAGCATATCATTCTTCACTGTTTCTTTTCTTTTTCTGCACTGTGTTAAAAAGTCATGTTCTGAAATCAGATCATATGGTATGGAGCATGGAAGAAAGGGTCAAGTGATGAAAAGGACAAGCTAACAGAAAATCTTGTAAGTTTGATCCCTATCTCTTGAACTGATTTCATTGTTTCCTTTTTTTGGAATACTGAAATAGACTTTAAAGTACTTCAAATAGGACAGAGACAGAATAAGTGTTGTTAGTATTATTCAATCATGTGTAGAGTTTCACTTTCAACATACCATGTGTAATGCATTTAATGAAATGTGTACTGTTGAAGTAAAACTCCAAATTTAATTAGAGAAAAACACTAATTATGTGCTACTACATTATGTAAGCTTTGTTCTATAGTAATCTATATAGAAGCTACAGAATTATGTTGCTGAACAAAAGAGTAATTATATATCTGAACCACAATTAAGTGTGTATATGTTTATAAAAGAAAAAATTATTGGAACAAAAAATAAATACTACTACAAAGCAATGGTCACCAAGTAATCTAAAAAGCTGTCTGATCATAATGCACAATGCATAAACAGTACTAGCAGCTTCTCAGCTATGACACAAACACCCACGTCTGGAGATTGTGGTTAACAGTAATGGAAAAGGTGTATATTAGTGGATGAATACTGTTAAATTTTGTGTTTGACAAATTCTTTTCCACACTATTTTGAGATGAAAATCAACATTATACTGTTTGGTTAGGATTAGCACACTCTTCACATGAGGAAATTCTGGAATAAAATGTTAGATAAAAAAAGTATATGTTTATAATCATCAAACTTCCTCCAAGGCTTATTTAAATATTTGTTTTCAAATAACCAAACTAATATTATTTTTGGGACAAGAAGTCTAGATATCGACTCACATGTCTTGATCTTGTTTTAAAAAAGCTCTCTGTAAGTATTTCCAGGGAAGAAAATAATAAAAAATAAAATATTGTTTTTCATAAATTAAAATTACCTTCTACATAAGTTAAAAAAAATAAAATCATATAAGAACTGTAAAAAATTAGTTTACAGATGAAAAAGTTCTTCTGAACATGCCTTTTCTACTTAATGTCATGCATTAGAGGCGTGATGGAAAATTAATGTTATGGAATGGTTTTCTACTTTCTTTGCACGACAGTAAATAAAACTAATTATGTAGCTGTAGTGAGTCAATGTTTCATTTTTGCAGTAAGCATTCCACCATTCAAAGTTCATGTGGGGTTAATTATTTTACACAGAAATGAAGATGTATGATAATACTTGAGTTAGACCGTAGAAGTATATATTTGTTATCTGATTAACAGCACACATGTTTTACAATTTAGATTTGAACTTTGTACATGGTGCAAAAGTTGTGTCTCAATTATATACATTGTTTTGTCCCTATTACTAGTTAATAAGAGATCTGTGATAAAATGTTCTCAACTTCTGCTTCTCTTTTCTTTCTTTTTGCAATTCCCTCTGCAGCAATCAATGCTAGCCAATACTGTAACAAGAATGGCAGTGTTAGTTGAACATAATTTCCTTGATGCATATGCTGGAGAATCAAGAGATGGTTCTTTAACTGTAAAGTTCAGCACTGGTGACATAATCTCCATGGACTCAGTAGTGACAACTACTAGGGACCTTAATGACCTTTCCTATGCAGCACTAGCAATTTTTAGGTCCCGTTTTCCCAAAATAGATGGCATAATTTCTGGCCTTTGCATGAAAGGCCAATGCTTACCATGTGTGGTATGCATTCATGTGTGGCAGTCCCTACAATTTTGTTACTCATGGATTCTCCACCCAGACCATAGAAAGTGGATGATGCCATATCTTGAACGATTCTCTACTGAAATGAAGTATGATATTTTTCGAGTAGTTTATGTTAGTGGTGACAATGTAATGAATCTTCCCTCTGATTTTCCTCATAGGATGTTAGAAGATGAAGAAGAGAACACACGACACCTGATGCAACAATGAGAACACAACATATGTTGCAAGGATTTGTATATTGTTGTATCCTTTTAGGTAAAATGAGTTCAATGATAAAACTTGACTAAACATAACTGTCGAGCTCATTTAAAGCTAAGCAAAATTGATTTTATATGTTAATGTAGATTAAAATTGATTTTGGAGTTATATGATTTTTGTTTATAAATGTTATTATAGATTGGCTCGATTTAAGTACAGTGGGTAACCAAGATTGGTAGTCCTCTCGGAGCAACCGATGAACTTCATCAACCACTTGACACCATTTAACTGAAACACATACAAAAGAAGAAAAACAAAAAGGTTAAGGGCCAAAATTGGTTTCCATTGAGTTGAATTTCCACACAAGAAAATTTTCATTTTTTCGATAAATTAAAAATCACGCCAAGTAGTACTCGTGAAAGTCAATAATATAACCACATATTTTTTTATTCGAAACATAAGATACAACAATCATTCTATTAAAGAGTGTGAAGTAACTGATTTCACTACTCACAAGACAATGAAGATGCTCGATGTGAAACCCCTGCACAAGTTGACATGCTCCACAAGCCTTCCGGGTTGATACATGTTAACAGCCCATTTCATATATGTTAACACCGTATTTCGTCCGAGTAAATAAATTGTATTTTAAAAAAAATAGTAAATAGAAAAATATTAATTCAAAAAAAAGAGTTAAAAATAGATGAAATGAAGTTTATAAAAAGAGAATTAAAGATTTGAAAAAAAAATTAATTATTTATTAATTTGAACAAAATTAATGAAAATTGAGATTTATTGAACACAAAATCAAAATTAACCAAAATTAAGATTTTGTTGTGACTTTCACGAAAAAGGTATTTTAGTTTAAGTAAAATAGAAGCCTTTTTTTTTCTATTATCACACCCTATTCTTCTTTTCTCACTACCCTTTTTCTTTGATTTTCAGAAACCCCATACCCATTACTCACTTTTCTATTCACATCCTTTTTCTCCTACTCACTCAACCTCACTAACATTCACGTTTTCTCACTGCACCCTCTCTTTTCTCTCTCACGGGGCCCACACCTCACCTAATTCACTCGCACACTAAATCCACACACCTCACTTAATTCACGCTAACACACACAAATAAACCCTCACACTACCTCACTCTTTTTATAAATGATATCGATATATATACGCGTAACAGCAGCAAAACGAAAGTCAGAAAAATAAAAAAAATGAAATGGAAAAATAAAAGCAAGATATAATGTTTAGTAAAAGGAGAAAGAGAAGAAGTGAATACGTACGCATGAGGGAACAACGAAAGAGGGAAAAGAAAAGGGAGCAGTGACGCCGCTGAACCAGAGACCCGACGGAGCTGCGACGCGAAGCGATCGGAACTGCGACGTGGACGAGCGGAGCTACGGCGTCGAAGGTGATGAAGATCAAACTCAAATAGGTCAACGTTCGATTAGGGTTTTCCGTTTGGGATTTGGGCCTCATCTCTGCTTACAATTGGATTTTCGATTTGAGTCGTTGGGGTTTTAATTTGGGCTTAAAATCTGAATGCCAACGACATATTTTTCTGTCATTTCATCCCGTTTTTTGAACTCGGTAACTCGTTCTCAAACTCACGAGTCTGGTACGAGTCAGCGAGTTAACTCCGAGTTTACTCCGAGTTTGACAAATAACGAGTTTATATGCGAGTTATCTCGTCAACAGTGTCATGACTCGCAGACTCGAACGGGTTTACGAGTCAACCCGCGAGTTCGATAATCTTGGTGTGTATGATTTTGGTTTTAAGTCGATTCTGTTTGGAGTTAGTATTGGAGTTTTCGGTTCATGATCAGGTTGTAATGTTTATATGAGATTCAATTGATATTCTGGATGGTTCTATTTGTTTCTCGTTTGGGTTCAGCTTGTATTGATGCTTGGCGGAGTTTTGGGTTTGTCAGGATGCTCGAATCTGCTTGAGTGAGTGATCTTCGTTTTATTTGGTTAGGAGATTGCTCGTGTGTTTGTGCTTGCAATTACTGTGATTACAGGTCTTGGTAAAGAATTATATGATTTGTGTGAATGTTTGAATATCCGGGAATTAATTATTGATGTTATTGGTGTTCAAAACATTGGTGCCTTTAGACCATTCGAATATCACATTTCCAGACCATTGCCTGAGACATGCCTTCTTACTCATTTTCAGTTTAAACTACCTACCCCTCCGTCGACCCTGCCTTACCTTACAACGAAAGGGAGGGTTTAGGGTTTTTCTGAAACAATGGACGATAAAAAGCAACAAAGTGTGCCGGTTCTACCATGGATGCGCCACCCCGTCGACGTCACTCGTTGTGAACAACTCTCCCTCCGCAGGATTCCTTTTCTGGACCGCAGGTACCTCCTCCGACAATCCATTGATTTTGATTTCACTCCAATTTTTCGAATTAATTCCACTCACAATTGTCAATTTCACCAGGTTAAAGTTGGCGCTTGAGAACATGGAGATCTCGGAGCTGTTCTCTGTTCAAGTCGCGCTATGGCAAGAAACCATTGGACCAGGTAACTTTGAGCGAGACCTTTGTATAAACTCGCCCACAGGAAGTGGAAAAACCTTGGCCTATGCTCTTCCCATCGTGCAAAAGTTGTTGCCTACTTCCACTGTCAAGTGCCTTCGTGCTTTGGTTGTGGTTCCCACCCGCGACCTTGCCTTGCAGGTTAAACAGGTTTTCGATGCTATTGCATTGCCATTGGGCCTGCGTGTGGGCTTGGCTGTTGGTCAATCTTCGGTTGCTGATGAGATTTCTAGTCTCATTTACCTACCGGGGGAAGAGGAGGGTGTAGATCCTGGGTTTTTGTCTCCGTTCTGGTTTCAAAGTAAGGTGGACATATTGGTGGCAACCCCCGGAAGGCTTGTGGACCATGTCAACTTGTCAAGGGGTTTCACATTGAAGCATCTTCATTATCTTGTGAGTAGAGAAATTAGTTACTTCACACTCTTTAATTGAATGATTGTTGTATCGCATGTTTCGCATAAAAAAGTATGTGGTTATATTATTGACTTTCACGAGTACTACTTGGCGTGATTTTTAATTTATCGGAAAAATGAATATTTTCTTGTGTGGAAATTCAACTCAATGGAAACCGTTTTGGCCCTTAACCTTTTTGCTTTTCTTCTTTTGTATGTGTGTTGACCAGTTAAATGGTGTTAGGTGGTTGATGAAGCTGATCGGTTGCTCCGGGAGGACTACCAGTCCTGGTTACCCACTGTACTTAAATCGACCCAATCTAGCAACAATGATGATGGTGGTGGTGATGGTGGTGATGATGTTTTCCAATTGGGGTTCCCTTATTCTCCCTGGAGTAGAAGAACATGGTGGGTTTAAAATTCATTTGAATCTCCCTTAAAATGTTCGTATCAATGAAAAATGGAAAACATTGTGTGTTGCCTAGTGGATAGATATAGTTGCTTAAGTGAACAACCGTTTCTCTCTCGTTGTCTAAGTTCTGATAGTGCTAGTAACTATGTTGATTTGAAGAAACTTAAAGAATATATTAAAGAAGCATGGTTTTATTCTTCTACTAGATGTAGCTGTGCTTTTTTGGTTTCTTATCCATATTAATATAGTAGCCTTCAAGTGTTTGTTGTTTTACTTAAATGATGGAACTAAAAATAGCATTTAATTGTTGGTTAACTTTTTCAAATGATGAAATTTAAAATTTGATACATGAATATAATAAGACAATGATTAAAGTTGGTCAGTCAGCTATTGTTAGCTCATAGATGTTTTGTGTATAAATATGGTTGGTTGTTCTATTCTAGATAGCTGAATGTAGACAGATGGAAATGATAGTCAACAGTGCATAGAATCTTTGACCTTTCTCTATCTCTCCTCTTCTTTCTATCCTCTTGATTCTGTAATTCCCTATTCCCCTTTCCTCACCGAGTCTTTCTGTATCTTTCACCTTTCGACCTAAATTCTATGTCAAAATATTTATAAAATAACTTAATTATGATATATGTGTAGTTTTTTAGCTATGAAGTTTTATACTTTGTATTGTTGCATTAATTGCCTTAGTCACCAACACTTTCAATTTTTAAAAAAATTATTGGAAGACTAATAGTGTAATTTGCATATTTGATTTTTAAATTCAACAATTTTACTGTGTTAATAGTCAAACTATAGTATTAAAACTTAAATTGATCTTTAGTTGTTTTTATAGTTCCTATTGTCTTTGTTATCTTTTCATTTAATAGACGAATGAATGCTCATCGTACTTTTGCTTGACTGATTTTTTTCTGTAGTAGTGGTGTTGAGAGAGGGTCCAAGCCTTACTCTAGGCTGGCAAAGGTGGTTTTGTCTGCGACATTAACTCGAGATCCAGGAAGGCTTGTTCAGCTTAATTTGCATCACCCTTTGTTCCTCAATGCTGGCAAAATGCGGTATAGGCTCCCAGAAAATTTGGAATCATTCAAAGTGGTATGACATTTCCTAGGAGTTTTTGTTTTTGTTTTTTTTTAAATTTCTAGAGGGTGTGATTGGGATCATTTTGAGTCTTTGTCACCATAAATTTGGCATGTATTACATCTAGCTAATTACTAGATTTAATTTTTCATGAATTTAAAATTTTGTAGGTTATAATGAAAAAGTTCCCTTTGTACTTTTTATATTTTGACGTATTGCAGATCTGTGAAAGAAAGGTCAAACCCCTGTACTTGGTTGCCCTTTTGAAATCCCTAGGAGAAGAAAAATGCATAGTTTTTACAAGATCTGTGGACTCAACACATCGTCTATGCAAATTGCTGAATTGTTTTGGAGATCTGCAAATCGACATCAAGGAGTATTCTGGTCATCAACATCAACGTGTAAGAAGGTAAGTTTTGATTAACTCGCTCTAAACAATTAGTTGATGTTTTACACTTTGAGCTAAATGCGCTCCATGTAGACTAGACATTATGCAAAACTTGTTCTGAAAGACCTTTCCATCTTTTTGGATGAGTAGTGTGTTTACAGTTTGGACTTTAGATTAGCTCAATATGTTTGAAACAACTTATATTAAAAGGCTTACTAAAGAGTACTTTTGAAATAGTAGCGATATATCCCAAATTTATTGAAAACTATACAGGCCCAGTGTTTTGACAAAAAAATGCTACTTCTCTACAGCAAGACACTGAATGAGTTCAGAAAAGGGCAGTTTCAAGTGCTTGTATCTTCTGATGCAATGACTCGTGGAATGGATGTAGAAGGGGTAAGAAATGTTATTAATTATCACATGCCCAAATACATAAAGACTTATGTTCATCGAGCTGGCAGGACTGCAAGAGCTGGCCAGACTGGGCGTTGCTTTACATTGATGTCAAATGATGAGGTATGAAGTTCTCTTGTCTCATTCATGGTCGTTTCTTGTGCTAGATCGAGTTTTATGACATTTGAGCCATGAAAGAGGCTAAATTGCGATTTCATATTGACTACTAACTAGATTCAACAATATTGGATGATCTCTTGTTAGATGGTCTAATCTCTTGTTGAACGATTGATTATTAAATTGGATGTTTAATCTTTACTTTGTGTAGAAATAGTTAGTATATCTAGGCAATCATTATGTGTAAGTTAAGAGGTTGAGTGTTGGATAACCTCTGCACCTAGCACCTAGTTGTAGCCTTTAATGTTTTAACTTCCCTTGTATCTCCTTTATCATCTAATAAATATCAGGAACAGTAGAGGGGTCTGATTAAGCCCTCAAGCATATCTTTTTCTGTTTTAATCTCAAGTCTTTGATTATGAAAATGACAGTGATTAAGCTACACAAGATACACTCCAAGTAGATGTAGTATATCAGACAATCAACTAAATTGATTTTAAATGACCGGAGAGTAGATTCAAGGTGTATTCAACACATTCAACTTGGGTAACATGCTTAGTTGAAATAAATATATAAACGTACTTATTATGAGGACAACTTGAAGTTATTTACACAAAATATGAAATATTTATAAGAAAACTACCTATTCACACGAAATTGGCTGACAACCACATTTATTCTGGTCCACATCCTACACTCAAAATAGACAAAGGAAAACAAAAGCATCAAACTCTTGAAAGAAGTATTCATACAAATATGTGAAATCATCATCATTGATGGACTGATAAAAAAAGAAAAGGAAAAGACAAGCATATGCTGAAGGATTTAAAAAACTTTTCAATGATGTTCTTTGATGTATACTCCAATTCATACAAATAAACTCCACAAACTACTCCCTTATACTCGGGATTTAAGATGGGAGAAATTTTATCTTTTTTGTTTTCCTTTGAGAGTTTTAAGTATCACTATGTCAATGCCCTCTAGAGAAGAAGTTTTTCGCTTCTTCCCACCTTAGGTAACGGTCATGACCATGACAGGATTTACCTCCATTATTGGAACTTCCACGATAAAAATGCTAGAAGAGTAACGTGGATGGCCTGAAACTTCCATTCAGGTGTCACCCCTAGTAGAAAAAGGTGGATGTGTTCATAACATATTTTGTATTGAGTTTTATTAACTTGTTTTTATAATAACATTTATAAACAAAAGTCATATAACTCCAAAATCAATTTTAATCTACATTAACATATAAAATCAATTTTGCTTAGCTTAAACATGAGCTCAACAGTTATGCATAGTCAAGTTTTCAATATCATTGAACTCATTTTACCTTAAAGGATACAACAATATACAAATCCTTGCAACATATGATGTGTTCTCATTGTTGCATCAGGTATCGTGTGTTCTCTTCTTCATCTTCTAAGATCCTATGAGGAAAATTAGAGGGAAGATTCATTACATTGTCAGCACTAACATAAACTACTCGAAAAATATCATACTTCATTATCGTTTAAGATATGGCATCATCCACTTTCTATGGTCTGGGTGGAGAATCCATGAGTAACAAAATTGTAAGCATTGGGACTGCCACACATGAATGCATACCACACATGGTAAGCATTGGCCTTTCTTGCAAAGGCCAGAAATTATGCCACCTATTTTGGGAAAACGGGACCTAAAAATTGCTAGTGCTGCACAAGAAAGGTCATTAAGGTCCCTAGTAGTTGTCACTACTGAGTCCATGGATATTATGTTGTTGAATATAGAGAAAATATGGTTTGAGATTAATCTCCTTTGTGTAGAAAATACACATAGGGGTTGTATTTATAATAAAGAACATATGGGCTAAGCATAAAATACAGATGAAGAATAATAACAATAGAAACACAAAATAAGATATTAAAGATATCTTAACACTCCTCCTCAAGCTAGTACATATGTACCAAACTTGTTACAAATATAACTAATTCTAGTGTCCCGTAAAGACTTAGTGAAAATATCTGCTAACTGATCACTTAAGTTAACTAACTCAATCTTGATGTCTCCAGACATTATCTTTTCTCAAATGAAATGACAGTCAATCTCAATGTGTTTAGTCTTCTCATGAAAGATAGGATTAGAACTGATATGAAGAGGAACTTGATGGTGACATATAAGTGTCATTTGATTAACATCTCCAAACTGTAACTCTTTGAGCAACTACTTAAGCCAAACAAGATGGTCAATAATTACCACAGTTGGCTTGAAAACATAGAAACTTATGTCCATATCTTTGTTGTGAAAATCCATAGAGCATGTCTTCATCCTTTTTCTTATGACTCTTCCCTTCTGTCTGCACTACAAACACACTGTCTATGTTTCGTTGGAAAGAAAAATACTATTTTTCTGTCTGACATTTTGTCAAACATGAGTCGTGAAGCATAACTCACGCATGCTCAAAGCTTGGTAAATAGCAAGGTTGTTTCAGACAATTGTTCCAAATTTTGAATTTGAGCCATGAAAGAGGCTAAATTGCGACTTCATAATGATACTAAGTAGATTCAACAATTACTTTCTTTTTCCAGTAGGTTTTTTTAATCACCAAGCAACTAAGTTGATCTCTAATATAGATTAGGTTGATAGTTGAATAGCTTATGCTCGGTACTATGCTCATGATATATACATATATATTTTAATAGTTGTTCTTTTTACAAATAAATTCAACAATTTCTTTCTTTTTCTAGTAACTATTTTTACTCACTAATCAACTAAGCTGATCACTAATTTTGATTAGGTGAGTGACTTATGCTTGGTGCTATGTACATGGTGTGTGTGTATGTGTGTGTGTATATATATATATATATATATATATATATATATATATATATATATATATATATATATATATATATATATTTATATATATATATATATATATATATATATATATATATGTATGTATGTATGTATATGTTGTTTTTCTCAAAGATGCAGAATTACATTCCTGAGAATTGAATTTTTAACCTAGTTCAATTGCATGGTGCGTTTCAAGTAGCCAAACTCACTTAGTGGATTAGGACTGTTGTTATCATTGGATGCTTCATTGATGTTTTCTTTCTGTTGTGTTGTTTGTTTCTTGTAAATGAATTAAGAAAGATATCTTGGCTGGTTGGCTCTTTGTATCTTCACTATCTTTTTGGATTTCTTTTAACAAAAAGATTGAACTTAATTTGTGTTGTCTTGAATTATCAAAAGGATACAAGCACTTGCTAATTTGGCTTGAATAAATAATTATCATTCTTTAGTTCAGTTTATGTTGATACTCTTTCATTTCATCCCAATGACTCACTAATATAATTTCTCATTATTAGAGTCTGAATATTGTTTTTCTTAAATCATTCTTGTCAACACTTGTCCTATTCCAGGTTGGACGGTTTAAGAAGTTGATGAAAAAGGCTGAGGCTAGTGCATGTCTTGAGCATACTGTTCCATCCCATTTGATTGAAGAACTTCATAGTACCTACCAATCAGGTAAATATTTTAAAATTCCACTTTTGGTGTGTAATGCACAAACACCTTTCTCTCAACCATGTAATGCACAAGCACCTTTCTCAACCATTGCCATGGGTGGATAGACTGGACATCATTTCAATAGGCCATTGACATTGTTGTAGCTTCATGTGCTATGACAAATATGCATACATGGGATAAAGGGACAAAAAGCCAGGCACAGTATTGGTGAAAGCTTCTATTTTTAATTGAGTCACCATTGCAATAAAAAAGAAAGATATACAGCCTAGATTTATTGCAGCTCATCAAAAGGATAAGAGGGGAATCTAGGAGACAAAAATGACAGTCTAATGCAGCTCACTAAAAACATAACAAAAGAAATTCCTAGACTATTTTGGAAACTTGGATTTGATCTTGGGCCCATTGATCGTCTATGGGCTGATTTTATAACTTGGGCTTTTTTCTTATACCCCTTACAAGGTAGAGATAAGAAGTTATCAGCCAGCTCTAGCTTGGATAAATTTGATATAAAAGGTTTAGCTTTAGAAATGGGGTTTTGAATAGAGCTCAAAATCTACTTAGAAGTTTTTTGCAATAAGGGCTATTAGATATTGTAGGGGGTCCTCAAACAGTTTTTCAAACAAGCTTACAAAGACTTTCTTAAACATCTTAAAGATGACAGAGTTGAAAACCCGTGTAATAGAAAGAGTCAACAAAACGTTTTGGTTCTCCACAAACTTGGACTACATTTAGTTTTCCTTTGCCAACTTCAAGGTGTTCCACTCTTGACTTACAATTAGTACACTAAGACAAACATTAATACTCTTTAGATTTAGAGCAGAGCTTTCATTATCTTACAACGAGAAACTCCTAACTTACAATGAGTGCACCAAGCCACTATTGACTTACAATGAGTACACCATGCCGATCTAACTATCATCTAATCTATGCTTAAGATTCAACACCGAGTACGCAATGCCCCTTCAAGCAGAGTACACAACCTCTCTAGATTATGTAACAAAATTTGTTTTGAATACAAGGTTAACTCTTAACAAAGGATGTAAAATGATAACTCTCCTTGCTTTTAGAGTCTAAACTTCACAACTGTGAAGGATTTACAAAGAACACTCTCACTCTAGAAGATGAACCTTTACAAAAGCACTTGAAAGCTATAAATATGAATCACGTAAGGCATGTATAGATTGTTTCACATTTGTTTTCCATAATGTTTAACAACTTCAACAACACTCAAAGTTCTCAACAACTTTGATTTCCATTGGGTTTCTTCTATTTATTAGCATCACAAAAAGAACTATTGGCACTAAGTGCTTTTTCTTTGTCCTTTATATCAAAGTCTTCTCTAAATGTACATGACTTTACGTTGACAACTTTTATTGTTGAACGTTTTGTTTGGTGAGGGACAACCTTTTTCTTTGTTGCTATTTCTGCTATACTCTCAACACCAAAATGAGTATGCAAGTTCAGGTTAGGGTGTGCATGAGTCAAAATCTTCTTTGGAGAGTGAGACTTTTGTCTTGGGATAAGACAATCATGCATGCAGAATGTGTCTAAAAAGTTTATGTTTGAATGTCATCTTATTAAGTTAGAAGCGTCTTGGTCTTGTAGCTTGCATACAACGCACCTTGGAACTCATTTGATTCTAATAGTTTGCGTCTAGCACATTTGGAGACTCGTCTAATCTTGATAGCCTTCTAGCACATCTTGAGACTCGTCTGACTTAATAGCTTGTGTCTAGCATTTCTTTAGATTTCGTCCAGAGCTTTTGTTGGACTTCCTTTAGCCATATTGTGTTATGGATTTTAATCTTTTGTTTTACACTAGCAAACTTCATTAAATAACAAAAAATTGGTATTATTTGTTCTCTTAAAAAATTATTGGTAGCTTTAGGTAAGATTCTCATGTATGAACTTTGTCTTATTAGCAGTGAATCGTCCTTTTCTTGGCAAAATGTTTAGGTGGGAGACCTTTAGAGAAAATGTATGCTAATTTGTTAGAGGATGAGATTGGGAGCACATGCATTAATCCTTATTGAGTCTTCTGCCGAAATATATGACAATCAATGTTTAGATATTTAGTTCGTTCATAAATGGTAACTATGTGAAAAGTGCTTTGATTGTTACAATATAGAACACTGGATGAGAAGAAGTGATAAGAAGATTTTGAGAAGTCGTAATATTGATATGGGATAACAGAAAATATATACAGCCCCAAAATGTTGGGAAAGAATCGAAAGCCATGATGGGTTATGGAAAAGTATTGTGGACAAAAGAAAATACAATATATATAAGATCATTAAAAATTTAAAAATAAAATCGAGGGAAAATACCACCAACATATAAGAAACGTTTTAAAATTTCTAAGTGACCCAATAGGACTGGTTTTTTTGTGTCTGTGTAGTCTTCATGATAAAAAAATACCATAGGTTATTGTATTTTAAATTGTTAATTGATTTCCCTACTATTAATCTTCTGAGATGATTTTTGATACCCAGAAAAGGAATGAATATATAATATTACACTTGTCCTATGATATGATTTCTAAAATATGATAATTTTATTGCGCATGGACCTGGACTAGCTTAATGCATGATTTCTTTTATCTTTTTGCTATTTAAAAGTTACTTGGATGTCAGTGTCACGATTCCATCATGGTCAGCTCCGCAGCTATTTCTTACACTTCCATATAGTTCTTCCTGTACCTCAAAAATTCTCAATTTGTCCTTTTTTTTAGATAGTGTAGTCCGAAAATAAAAAAATAACTCATAGATTATACAATTTAGAACATTTTTTCTTTGAAAAGAATTCTAGATTACATAATTGAAAAGACAAAAATGATTTTTGGATTAATCTAAATGTCATTTTTGTCATTCGAATTACACAAACTAGAAAGGAAAAAATGGAAAATTTATTTCAATGGGTGTGCATAAAGAAACATATGGAGGTGCAGAAAGAAACTGTTTTATGTGTAGCAACACAGGACTTGGGTGAACCCAAACACTTCTTAATAACTTTTCTTTACGCTATTTTTTATTTACAATACATTTTTCACTTAAATGTGTTGGATGTAGATTACAAATTCTGGTTTAACTTAATTAGATGTCAAACTAGACATGCACTAAGTCTCTTACATGTTCCATTGTTGGCAGCACTATCAAAATTGAAGGAGATAATATTGGAGAGTCGCATGAAGCCCAAGAAGCCCAAGGCATAGATCAGAATGAGAGAAAAGTATTTTACGGGATGACTGCCAATGATTTATATAGATAGTAAAGCTAATTTATTTCACTACTTTACTAGAATTAATATATTTTAGGATTCATGTAGAATGATATTTATTATTGTTTTATTTATTATAACCTTACTATTTTCATTTAAATTTAAAATAATAATAATAATAATAATAATAATAGTAAGAAGACACATTTTTTTGCTAAAGGAAAGAAGAAATTTACACAATAATTTATACCGGTTTGGGTATGGGTATAGTCAACCCTTCATCGAGTCCTCTGTACAAAACAAACAAAGGATGAAAATTACAAAGTAAAAAAGTTGGAACAGTCACCTAGAAAGAGTACAAGGACAGGATGTTCACAGTCAGCTCTTTTCACAAGTGAACTTAATCCCGTGTTATGCTTTCCACTCGGTAGTAGTGTGTTGTGTTTCTTCTCTTTCTCAAATTAGGTTATTTAAGTTTTACTTCAGTTTTTTTTAAAAAAAGTTCTTCAATTAATTCAAAAATAAAATTAAATAAATTTGAAAATTAATTTTTATTCTCTATAGAAAAGATGATTGGTAGAAGAAGATATGGTTTAATCTTAATTGATTAAGTGCGTGAAAAAAATGATTTCCCGTGTGATTTGATTAATAATTCCTTTTATGCTTTCCGTTTATCCAAAATGACTTGATACCTTAAATGTTTTATATCTTTATTTTGAGTTTTTTTTAATCTTGTAGTATGTTTGTTTCCGTATCCATCAAAATTTTTAACTTCAAAGGGGTAGTGATGATTAAACATATTAAATAAAAAAAAATTAGTAGAATAATATCACACCTAGATTTTTTGATAAAGACATTCCATTTATAGAGTTCTAACCAAATGTATCACGTGAATATTTTTAATATTAGTTAAACTATACAAAAATATAAATTAAAAGTACTTAGTTTGATGGTAATGTATTACTTCACGGATAAAAAAATGTTATAATATACAAACTTACAAACATTTTAAAAAATTAATTCTGAAAAAATATAGTTTATATACCTGACAAAGAAATTAAATTTGTATTGGCGAAACCATAATTTATTCAATTTAGTAAAACTAATTTTTATTAAGTCGGAAGTGAACAGAGTTAATAAACAGAAGTGCATAAATGAATGTGGCATTTAATCAGCTAAATTGAATGAACATCCAATGCATAAGGTAAACATCTACAGTGAAATATTCAACTATGTGCAGTAGTCCTCAAATTGTGATGTAACAAAAATGAGATAGTGAAACCTATACACTCTGACTCAATTTATTCTAAAAAAATATAAATCCCATCCTTATTCCTCAAATAATTTGACTATTAAATCACGCATCTAAGTTTAACAATACAGGCTGCAAAAGAAAGATAAGCCATCAAGATTATGTACCAGTAGTTATGTTGCTATATTGAGGCAAGTAGAATTTAAGGACGACCCTTCTTAAGAGACAAGAAGTGGGCAGCAAAAGAATCGTAATCGGGTAACTTTGGATGAACGTGCCCAACCTTCGGATTAGAAGCATCTCCATTTGAATCATCTTGGTCCTCTTTATTATCTTGTATCATTGTTTTACGAGAACTGGCAGGTTGTAACTTTGCAGGCGATTTCGAAACTTCCCCATGCAAGGATCTTTTCGGTTCTGAAACTGGCTCAGTTGCTTTGCTTTTGGCTGATGTAGGCTTCGATCCTGTCCAATTTTCAGAGCTTCTCGTCATGGATGAAGCATTTTGATCAGTATTCTCATAAGAAGTTCTTGAAGATTTCCATCCAAGTGTTGCAGCAGGAGGCACAGATGCCTTGGATAAAGGAGCATCCCTTGAACTTAAACCTGTGCTGGCTTTAGGAGAAGTTGATGTCCTCCGAGACATTCCACTGACAGGACGGGCAAAACCAGGTGAATTTTCTTTAGGAAGTTCATCTTCAAAAACACTATTATCAGAATCAAAGTATGTAACAGAGACCCTTGAGCTTGATTTATTTTTTGCTTCACTTTGCTCTTTCTGAATGCGAGGTTTAGTAGTAGTAGCGGGAGTCTCCTGTGAATTTGCAACTACGCGATAACTATCAGGATCAGAAGATATGTTGTGCACTTCCGAGGACGCATTCTTGTGTCCTCTGCTCAGTTCCCTCGTGTACTTGTCCTGAACAGGAGTATCAAAACCGATTGAAGCACTCCCAGTAAGCAAAGATCTTTCATTTCGGATTGAAGTGTTCCCCAATGACGATGAAACACCATCCAACGTATTATTAATATAAGGTGGCCGCTTGAAACCTTTATTGCGAAGACCACCCGTCAAGGTACCAAAGCCAAATTCCTCGCCCCTTTCTGTGTGAAATTCCTCCATAGTTTCAGTACCATTATTTGTCTCATGATCCAAACCCGATGTAGAGCTTCTTTCCTTTGTAGATGGCAGACTGGCTGAAAAGTCATCATAGCCCAAATTCTTTTCTGACACAGTAGTGGTGTCTACCCTTGTTTCAAAATGCTCTTCGATGGTATCTGAACCAACTGAAGGTGACAACCAAGACTTTCTGTCATTGCCCATATTTTTATCATTTCTTGATGAGGACCCTAGATTCCCATGGCTTGCAACTGCATTAAGGGAAGAATTTCCATAATCAGAGAGCCCAGAAGCCTTAGACTCGACCAAACCGACATCGCTATCTGAACCTGGGTCATCTGAATCATCAAAAGTGACGGGCAACAAGTCTTCTTTTTCAGAAGAAACTGCAGATGTCAATCTTTCAGGAACCTCATTAAAATGTGACTGTGTACTAAAACTAGTCACTTTTTCATCGATGTTTTGTTCATGCCTCCAAGAATCAACTTGTGATCTGCTACTAGGGGATGAGAGAAACAAACTAGATCCTTCCCTATTGTACTTCTTATCAACATCAAACTTATAGTCATCATCATCCTCTGGTTCAGAATCATCGAACAGAACAGAGGTATCATTATAAGAACTTGTTCCTGTAAAGTTTCTCTGAGTGTTTGCTTCATCATCAACAAAAAGGTCTTCCACAGCTTTGTTCCCAGTCTTCCAGCCATTCAAGTCCAAATTATCACTGTGATCATCACTGGGAGTAACGAGATGAGAAGCGGAAGCCTTTCTAGATGGTTTATTTGTCCTTGCATCTCCAAAGTGATAATTATTTTCAGTATTCAAATCACTGTCATCATATAGGTCAGCCACAAAATCTTCTTCATTTCTACCTGGTTGCATTCTTAAACTCGTTTCATGTAAGACACTATTCTTTTGCTCAAATGAGTTCCTATGATGATATATATCAGCCATTTGAGAACCATCTGTAAAAGGTTTATCGTTACCAAAAGCACCACCAGACATTAATGAAGCTGACTGGGAATGTTTTACCACATTCTCGTTACTGGTCCTGAAATATTCGCTGTGTCCTCCTACCATATCATCTTGTTCTCTAGTAGAAATCTGTTCATTGTGTGTCTCAGAACTGCTTCTATGGAAGCTACCATGAACAGAACTTGTAGAAATATTTTTGTCATCATGAAAAGCGTATCCTTGGGGTCTTTCATCTCTCAACCCGTTGCCAGAAGAACTATGCGATCCACCTGAATACTGCCTTGCCATGTTTTCACGGTTTGAAAGTTCAGCAGCTGCCCTTGCAGCCATGCTAGCACGTTCAGCAGATTCTGCAGCTGCTTGAGCAGCAGAGGCAGCATCCTTGAATTCCATGTTCCAATTATGCCTACTCATAGGAAAAGCACTCCTGTTGTCAGAGTATGAATCTACAAAATCAGTTTCTTGACTTCCAGTTCCTGCAAGAAAGAATCCCAAATATTCAAGTACCAGACAAAACAAAAGCCCAGAAAACAAGGTGTAAGCATCATTTTCACAAAAAAATACCTGAAGATCTGATTTCTTGATCAGAAACACGTGATGTTGTCGACTGATCCTTCCTAGCAGCAGCACTTGCAGTCTGCTCATATGAATTTGTAGATACATGACCCATTGGTTTAACTTGTGAGGAAGCACGTACATTGGAAGGACCCATTTCATCATGGACAGGTGGAACGTGGATTTGAGAAAGTTCAGCATAAGCAGCCTTCTCAGAAGTACTTGGCCCAACCTTAATATACATATACACATATAAATCAAACTAAATAATCCAACAAACGTTTTATATCAAAATAAATCAAAAACAAAAAACAATGAGTAGTGCCTACCAACAAGTCTTGAGAAGACTTTACATCATTTTCTTCAAATGACTTGGGGTCCCATTTGATATTATGCTCCTCAGCAATTGCGGCCAATATTTTCATCTTGGTTGGACCATCAGGTGCTTTGGCAGACAATTTCTCAACCAACTGAAAAGACAGAATTAAATTAGGAATAAGCTTTAAAATGATCTTATCTCATCCAACTTAAAATGATCTTATCTCATCCAACTTCAAGCAGGTAGAAATACTTACCATGCGACTTACACCACAGTCAGGGCGTAGTTCTACAGCTGCAGAGACAAATTCTTTTCCGTACTTGGACGTTAATTGCTTCTTCACATCTACGAGCTCTGGTATGTCTGAACATCTTGGAGATGCAAATATTAAACTTGAAACCGCTTCCTTCAAGTCAATGGGGCAGGTTCTGAAAAGTTTAAAAATGATAATAACATCAATGCAATGAGAGTGCTCAATCATAATGAACAAACTTATATTTTCAGAATCCGAAAACCGCACGCAATAATGGCTTCAGATACCCACATTAATGTCAAAGCAATAGACATAAAGACATATATGTGGGCATTCAAACGTTTACATGAATGACTGATATAAGACATGATTTTAACAGCAAAAACACCGCAAATTGTGTAAGTCATGCCTAAAGTCATTGGTAATGAAGCTAACATGTGGCACTGGCATGTTACATAATTAGTTGAGGACGATTCTCCACTGAGGGGCTTTGCTACTGTATCTGTACCAAATGCATTGTTCATTTTCATCCATACTACCTCACAGCATAAAGATAAAAAAAAAGGAAAAAGACACTCATTGATCAAACCTATATCTAGATATAAATGCTACAGTTTTCATCCGAAATCATACTTACCATGACAGAAATAGTGACATGTTATTCTAAACCCAAGGGTCCTTTCCCTTTATTTAGCTAATTTTATTCTGCCAGATCTATGAAAGTCTGACATGAACTCAACTAACAAATACCATATTCTCTATAATTAAGCTCTCTAAGTTACAAGTATAAAAGAAATAGTTTTTCCTAACGTGATCGCACCTACGGTTGAAAAACCATAACAAAATAATAACATGAAAAATACTCAGTAGTATTGCCTAAATCACGTAACATAACTTCAGTGCAGTTAAATCTACAAAAGGGAAGAGGAAAAGTTTGTGTCCCCTCCACCTATATCAGCACACACAAACTGTTCAGCAAAGTGAAATCAATAAAGTAACCAAAGTGAAAATGTGCTAAAAAGAAACTGATAATTTAGCTATGTTAAAATACTTTTGCGATTCGATCATGGGCAAACGTGCAGCGATAAGTTCACAGTATATCTCAACGAGATCATAAGCTGCCATCGTCTTCTCCTCCCTGACGACATGTTCAACCTAAACACAAGCCAGACGAAAAGTCAACACAATCAGAATCCCCAAAAATGAAAGCAATCAAAAACCTCAATCGTGACATCAAACAGAAAACAGAGGGAAAAAAACAACATAAACTCGATGAAAAAGGAAAAAGGCGTTATGCTGTTATCCTCACCCGAATTCTAGCAGTTCGGTCCTGACCAGACTCGAGCAATTGAGCCAACTCTCTCTTGAGTTGCCTCACCTGTGTTTCTCTCTTATTCTTCAAAAGCTTTATGCGTGAAACGGCGAGCTTCAATTGCGTTTTGCTGCAGGTTCAATTCAACAAAATCATCTATGGCTCTCACTCTCTTCAATCAAAACAATACTTATTGAAATCACAATCGATCAAAGACGTACCACTTTGCGGGCTTGAAGCTTCGATGCAACATAATTTGCGCAAGAAAGTGAAAAATGAAAGATTCTTCTGTTTGTTTATTAGTGAAAGATTAACAGTGATGAGGTTTGGTTTGGCGGTGGAAAGAAAATAAGAAGTAATTGAGCAGAAGAGGAAGAAGAAGGGAAAAGGATCTTGCAGGCGAAGAACGAGGGAAAACGAGTGAAAATTTTATTGCAATTGAACTTTCGTCGAAACCTGACAAACGAATACGAGGGGAAGAAACCTACTTTCTACGCCATAGGGAGGGAATGAATAATTACCTACGGGAAGCCGCATCCAAATCAATAATGGACCTCAATTCTTTTTTTTTTTTGTTTTCTTCAAGTACTTTTATTTTTTTTACGGAAAATACTCAAAAGTTTTTTTTTTTATCTTTCTAAGATGCAAAATATATTTATTTTTTATTTTAGTGACTACGATTTATTGATACAATATTAAAATTTATTCAGCCATGACTATTATTTATATTTTTAAGATAATTACAATAAAAAGGAATAAACTTATTCTAACAGTATTAAATTATTTTACATGAATAATATATATATTTTATTTTAAGAAATAGTTTTAAAATATTAAGAAAAGCATACAGTAGAAAACCTTATAATTAATTGAGTTTTGGTAGGTTCCGACCACGATGTCGTGTAACAAAAAGTTATAAGAAAAAAACACGTCTTTTCATTCGTACTCACGAGTGAGTTAAACACGACATTACTGAATTGAAACCATTTTTCATTGAGAAATTTAAAAAAGTCAACTATGGATGAGAAGTAATGTGATAAAAAAGTGTTTCATTTTCCTTGTTTGACCGGTAAAATAGTTGATCCATCGTTTCAAGAAATTTGTAATCGCCTTTTAGAACATTTCATTAAATATCTCTTACGTGTTCTTTAGATTTAAAATAAATGTTTACTTTTTGTATTTTTAATAAAATGATATTTGTATGTTTTTTATAATATGTTCCGTTGAAGTCAAAATCTCAATTTGGTCCCTAAATTTTTAAAAGTCTCAATTTGATCCCTTTTTGTAAAAAGTCTCAAATTTGTCCTTTTTTATTAAGTCTGACTGGCGTTAGGTGAATAGTGACATGACAAGGTTGATCAGTGTGGAATAGCGACAAGACAGGAAAAACAGTGACGTGGAATGGTAGGGGTAATTTTTATTTTTTAAAATTAATAGGTAAGTTAAATTAGGTTTGTAATTTACGTAGGGAATTTTTTTTTTTAAATATTAGATTACTGAAATTAGGTTTAGGGTTTTAAAATTAGAAAGGTTGGGAAAATTTGGGGATTGTGCGATTGGAAGGTTTTTCGAGTGCACTTCTCTGTTTGGTTCCCATAGTCATCACGTATTGGATTGCTGTGTCATTAGATTGCGCATTGATTTCAATCAGTGGATCATTCTCAGGTTAGTCGCTTTCCCTTTTTTGGTTCAGTGTTTTTGTTTGGTGCTTTTGTTCAGTGCTGTTTGGTGATGATGTTGCAAACTGTGCTTTTTGGAAAGCAAATGTTAGTTTTGTCGGTCAATAGTAGTGTATTATGGAATATTGTGCTTATTTCAGTATGGGTTTGTGTCATGGCATGTGCTCATTTCTTTTTTCATTGTGGTCCCCCCATTTGAAAGTGATATTGTGTGTTAGTGTACTTTGTATTTTAAATTTTTTTTAATGTTTGTCGGTATTTGAATATTATATAGGTGTAGTTTGTGAATATTATAAATGGAGGACGAAAAGTTTGATGTAGTGTTCCATCACGAAGGGAAGTTTGTGAATGAGGGGAGACTTATATATGATAATGGGAAACTTTCATCCTGTCTTGTGACCTGGATCACTGGAGTTATTTTGAGGTGTTAAGTATCTTGAGGGAGATGTGATATGTTAAAGGGAATGATTTGTGGTAATGTGTGGGAGGTGGTTCAATTTTGGAGGATAGGTTAGAGCTTTTAAGTGATGATCATGGTGCCATGCACATGGTAAACATTGCTATGTTAGAGCTCATTTCTTGGGAATTGAAACTGCCACCAGCTGACGCTTCATTTGTGCCACTCCCAACAACATTTTCTTTAATCTTCACATTGCCACCAACCTTTTCTTCATTCTTCACATCCCCACAACATTTATTTTCAATCACAACCGTGCTTGCAAAACCCCCTTCTCTGATCCCATACTCAGCAAACCAGCTGAAGTAATTGCACCCACCACACTCTTCACCTCCACTCTGATGCAAATATATCATTAACGTTTGTCTTTATCAAAAAACACAAAAACATTAAACAAAAACAATACACAAATTACAAATTAACATTACCTTGAAGTTTGGACAACCCCAAAATATTTTTCCTTTGTTCTTGGCTATTTTTGTAGTTCTTAACACAGCCTTATCACCACAATAGCAAATGGGTGTCACATTGATGCCTACACCCACCACCATTGCAAAAATTGACGCTACACTTGTGCTTTCCTCCAACATTTGAACTTGAACATGACCCACAATTGGTTGGATTCATGAGGGAAGATAGCAGAAGATGAAAAGAAATTTAGGGATTCCAAATCCAACATTGTTATTGGCTTAAATAAAAATATTTTTGCACGTCATTCCATGTGTAATTGACACGTTTCAATAACAAAAATTCACCTCAGCAACCACAAACGGCGTTTAGCCAAACTTAACAGGAAGGACAAACTTGAGATATTTTAACAAAAAAGGGATCAAATTGAGACTTTTAAAAATTCGATACCAAATTGAGATTTTGATTCCAAAATAGGAACCAAGGGCATTAAACCTTTTTATATCTTTTAGATAGATAGATGTATATTTTTATTATATTTTCAATAAATGGCATGCATAGTTTTTATCTTTTTAATGATAAAACACTCATTTTTTTATCTAATTTTATATTTTCAATAAATGCCCTTTATAAATATTTTAATCCTATATTCTAAAAATTTAATTGTTATATTTTCATTTATAATCGTGTATGAGGATTCTACAAGGTTATTGAAGTTAAGAAAACATAACTTCTCCGCAACGACAAAGTCTCTGAACCTCTTGACAAAAATATTATTAATCTTCGAGGAACTAATCTCAATCTCAAGTGAGATTGGAATTTTGAAAATCTCTTCATTAATCCCGATGCGTACGCTTAAACAAACAACAACTTATTTATAAATTATAATTAAGAAGTCCAATTCAAAACTTAAAAATAATAATATGAAATAAATGTTATATAATGTTGCCATTTATTAGCCCCAGAATTCAATTTTATTCAAACCTAACTTTGAGCCTTAATTATATTTTAAAGGCTAGAAAATACTCAAGTTTCTGGATGAATGAAATGTATATAAATTTGTAATTTCATATATACACCAAAAATATATTTCAATAAAAAAAATAAGAAAACGACATTTTTATTAATTGCGCCTTTCCTCTTATTTTTTAAAATACTATTGATTATATACTATTTTGTGTTGAGCATTTATTAAAAACAAGTTTTTTTTATAGTAACATTCTTACTCAGAGAATAATTAAGCCGTGAAAAAAATAGAAGCAAAAATTACTTCTGAATGATAAAATAACATAGAAATAAGATTAATGTTTGTTAATAAAAAAAAAAAATTGGAATAAAAATTAGAAAAATTAATATTCACATGACACGACTCATTTCATTGTTTTAGTTTGTGTAGCTGAACTAATAACCTAAATATCTCAAATAAGACAAGTAAAAAAATTCGGTTTAAAATCCTCTCTGTATTTTATTGATGGATTTAGCGAATGACTTTTTTTTAAGACAACTTATAATTAACATAATATATGAATGCGTTTTACAATTTCTTTTCCTAGACCAAATTCCTAATGATGTGATCATTTCTAATCAGAAATGAAACAAGCCGAACTCACAAATGGCATCTTGTTCGTAAATTTGATTGTTAATTTTAATGAATAAATTACGAAAAACCTGTTTTCTCAACTTGTTTTACCAATTATATTGAAATGAAATAAAAGTATTTAAATGTTTATAAGTGTATTAGTAATGTACTGTATGACTTATCAACATCCCCAGCCAGACCTTTGGTCAGGCGGTCATAGTTAATTGAAAATTACATTGAGACCCTTTTCAATGTAAATGTCGACGAACAAAGACCATAATTTGTCATTCTAGTCCAACTATGAGGGGAACAACGACATGGCCGATCGGTCAACCAGATGCACCAAAAGATAAAACCTAAAGATTAAAATAAAACAAGTCAGTAATCAAGTTTAAAAAGCAATTGGGCCATGAGTAAGAGAACCATAATCACATACCCATATAAAAAAACTATAAATAAGAGCTCAAGGTAAGTTGGTAGGGACTTTTACTTCGCATTTATTACAACGTTAATTGCCTTCACCTAAACGAACTTGAAGTGACTTAAGCATCTTATCCACAAGTAGTTGATCGTCTAGACAACCAAACGAAAGATAGAAAAGAGATCGAACGGACGAAGTTACGAAGAAGAGAGAACCAAGATCAATTTGAGTATTTTAGATAGGTGCTAAGTCCCTATACCCGAAAGAAGTAACATTTATAAGTTCAAACAAGCTCTTCCTAAATGTTGATCTATTTTATATTTTTTTTAGGTGTGTAATATTTTGATACAACAGTCACTGAGGAAGAGAATGGGCCAATTGAAGCTAATAATCCAAGTGTCAGCACTAGGCCCAAAAGACGTATTATGAGACCATCAAATTGGGAGGATTACGTGCATTGAGAGAGTTAAATTGTTATTTTGTCTTTTATGAAATATGAATCTTTTCTGTTACATGGTTACCGTGATATGCGGAAACCATTATGCATGAGATAAAAGCAATGTAATGAACCTTTGAATGGGAAGAATATTTTTACACTGAAATTCTCTTTTCTCTCTAGAGGCCTGGTACCTCGAATACTAGATTTCTTTCCCTTTTGCTATCATTTGGTGCTTTCAATGACGACACCTCAGCCTTCTGCCATCGACCTATTGATTGAGCAGGTCTCACGTTTGACAAAGCGCATTGACGACCTTTCTTCAGAGGTTGCGTCTCTCCAAAACAAACCAACCCCCCACGCATCGTTTTCGAAGCAAACCCCTAAAGTTCGGTTGGACTGCCCTCGTTTTGATGGTTCCAATGCCTTCAATTGGATTTTTTCAGTCACTCGTTTCTTCGACTATCATCAAATTCCAGACCTCGAGCGTCTCCAGATCATTTCCTTTTACATGGATGGTCCCGCCCTTAGTTGGTTTCAGTGGTTGGAGCGGAATCACCTCCTTCGTTCTTGGCCAGATTTCTTACAGTCTCTTGAAACGCGCTTTGCCCCATCGCGCTTTCACAATGTTAAAGGGCGTCTTTGTAAGCTTACTCAAACTGGGTCAGTTTTGCAGTATCTAAACGACTTTGAAGGACTGGCAAACATGATCATGGATGTTCCCCCTTCGTTTCTTCTTGAGTGCTTCATTTCTGGACTTCGTCTGGACAATCAACGTGAGGTTCTCGCCTTCCAACCGGTGTCTTTTTCGGAAGCGGCGGAGTTGGCCAAACTTCAGGAGGATAAATTCAATTCCATGGTACCTCCTCCTCGGAATCCCACTGTATCGGTGTCTCGTCCCCTATCGATGTCTCGTTCCTTACTGCCGTCTCAACAACCACCTTTGCTTTCCCAACCGGTTACGCTAGCTATCCCATTTAAACGTTTGTCCGCTACGGAAATGCAAAATCGACGTGATCGTGGTTTATGTTACAACTGTGATGAAAAATACAGTCTTGGTCACCGTTGCAAATCTCGTTTTTCCTTCTAGTGCACGACGATGAAGAGAAGATACCTTTTGATTCCCCTGTAACCGAAAATACTGCTTCACCTCTACCTGACTCCGCTCAGTTAAGTCTAAATGCATTGTCGTATCATTTTAACTCGAAAATGTTTCGTGTTACTGGACAAATCTTAAAGCATTGTGTTCGCGTTTTGATTGATAGCGGAAGTTCACATAATTTCCTTCAATCTAAGCGCGCCCATGCATTGGGTCTTCCTTGCAGTACCACCACCCCACTGTTAGTATTGGTTGATAATGGCCATGCTCTAACTTGCTCTTAGGTGTGCACTCAAGTTCCGCTCGTAATCCAGGATCACGCCTTTTTGGTTGATTTTCATTTAATTGATCCTTGTGGACCTGAAGTCGTGCTTGGGGTACAATGGCTTCGCAGTTTGGGTCCTGTTTTAACGGACTATGAGAAGCTTACGATGTAGTTTATGTGGTCCGGCCAAATGGTCAAATTGATAGGTGATATTAATACAACATCTTTACCCATTTCGGTTCATCATTTACGTCGATTGTCCAAATGGGGGCAGATTGTCGAATGTTTTCATCTCATTATGCTACCAATCGTGCCTTCCTCGGTTGAGCTGTTTTGTGTGATACCCACTGATAATATGGAATTATCTGACTTACTGCAACGTTTCCAGTTCTTATTTGAGGAGCCTTCAACCTTACCTCTGGAGCGTCCTATTGATCATGCTATTACTTTGTTGCCTAATTCTGCTCCTATTAAAGTTCGTCCATATCGTTATCTTTATTCGCAAAAACAAGAAATTCGCATGCTTGCTTCAGGGGAGATTCAACCTTGCTATCATATTTATTAGATAAAATTGTAAAATTGTCTAATAAAGAGTTGACAAAGTTGTTATGAATTATTTGAATATGTTGCTTGAGATTTTTTTTTTGTTTATTTGTGAAAAAGACTTGTGTAATGAAAAGTCCAAATCAATATTCTGAATACTTAGTTCAAAAGAAAACACTTATGACATTTGTTTTACATGGTGAACACTTAGAATGTTGTCTTAATGTGAAAATAAATTATTAGAAACATAAAAGAGTTGTTATATATTTATATTTTGGATGTCGAAATTCAGTTATATAATTTTTTTAATCAGATTTTGACGTGCAGTATCTTTATTTTTAAGAATTGAGATTATGAGTGGATAAAAAGTTAAAAAATTATTTTTGATATTTTTGGAAAATTTGAGAGTGCCAAAGTTGTTGGAGGTACAAAAAGAATCAGCCCTGTGATTTTAACTTCCGGCCCATGGTCATCTCTGACGTAATCAAAGATAGGCCCAGCCTACAAAGCCTCGCTTCGGTTTAGCCCCTTTTATTTATTCAAGAACTTTTATAATCTGCAAATTTTTTTCTAAAGTTCTCCTTGTCACAAATAGACGGCGATCGACAGTAGAAAAAAGGAATCGAGCGTACCTCCGACAAGATTAGTGTTCATTTCAACTACTTGAAAATTTGAGGATCTATTATACGATATATGCCTTCTATATATGATTGCGGACTCGCTTTCGTGGCATCTTTCAATGAGGATTAAAATTAATGTCTACAGTTTTTTGTCTTTAGTTCTTTTCTTTTGTAAGTTATGGCGAGATGGAATCAATGGTGATAGAAATTTCATGTAGTTAAGACTATCATGGATCGAGACACTGACAATTGAGACAAATTTTTGATGCCTTTTATTATTCTCCCTTTATAGTCTAAGGTGATAGTGGAGAGATGGCCGGAAATTCTTCTCCAGAATTTCCATCGATTCTTAATCTCCTTATAATTGAAAGTGACACCAGTGTTCTTCAAGTAATCAAGAAACCATGTAGCCCGCATTCTATTCATAATCATGCAGCCCGTATTTGTGTTCTTTTCTTATGCTTTTGACTTCTGTGTAGTTACAACATGCTCTAATTCTTCAACTGTTGTCAATCTTGTGCTGAAAAGAGAATTAAAATTTCATTTGATCTTCATTGAACGACTAATGCCAGTGATGGATGGCTATCAATTCCTGCAATTTCTCAATGAAAAAAAAATTGATATTCCTCTCATCTATAAGTGATTAGTCTTTTCCATTTTTACTCAAGTTTTCAACTTTTGACTATTTAACCATTTTGACTATTTAACAATATATGCAGTTATGTCTGATGTTCCAACTATATCATGAACCAGGTACAAGTATACTAAGGAACCTCTTAGCACACAATAAGAAACCACCAACAACCTTCAAAGCTACTTACTCTGTAGTACACAGTAGACAGTCACCAACAACCTTCAAGGCCACATACTCTGTACTAAGGAACCCTTAGTACACAGTAGACATCCACCAACAACCTTCAAGGTCGCATACTCTATACTAAAAAACCCTTAGTACACAGTAAGCAGTCACCAACAACCTTTAAGATTGCTTACTCTGTAGTACATAGTAAACAATCACCAACAACCTTCAAGGCTGCTTACTCTGTAGTACACGGTAAACAACTACCAACAACCTTCAAAGTCGCTTACTCAGTACTAAGGAACCCCTTAGTACACAGTAAGCAACAACCAACAACCTTCAAGGCTAGGGATGGCAAAAATACTCGCGCCCGCAAATATTCGTGGATAAAATCAACGACAGGTAGTTAGTACATGCGGGTAGTGGGTAAATTTAATACCTGCTTATAAACAGATTAGGTACTGGTATCATACTATTTGTACTCGCGGGTACTCGTTATCCGTAAAACATTAAAATTAAAATTTAATTTATATTTTATTAACTTAAATTTAATTAACATTAAGATTAAAATTATATTTTATTAGGTTATATTTAAATAAAATTAAAATTGAATTGAATTTAATTATACTTTATTTTATTTTTATAATTTTATATTAAAAATTTATAATATGTATTTTTTAAATATTTGCGGGTATGTAGGTAAAAGAGCGAGTAGAGGGCGAATTTTTTTTTGTGAGTTGGGTTGTGGGGAGGTACTATCCGTACCTGACCCGTTGCCATCCCTATTCAAGGCTGCTTACTATGTAGTACACGGTAAACAACTACCAACAACCTTCAAGGTCGCTTACTCTGTAGTACATAGTAAGTAGCCACCAACAACCTTCAAGGTCGATTACTCCACACTAAGGAACCCCTTAGTACACAATAAGCAACCATCAACAACTTTCAAGGCTGTTTACTCTGTAGTACACAGTAAGCAGTCACCAGTAACCTTCAAGGTCACTTACTCTGTACTAAGGAACCCCTTAGTACACAGTAAGCAGCCATTAACACTTATGTTGTTTACCCTACATTGAGGAATACACCAGTACGCAGTAGGTGGCCCTAAGCGTCCAACTGACATGCAATAAGGAAACTTCCATAAATAATACACTATGAAGTTGTACGAGTAAGAGGTAATCATCCCTATCCACTTAGCTAACTACGCGACCCAAAAGTATCTAGCACTCAAATCCCACATGTTCGTTTACTAGATACTGTATGTTTAGAATCCTCCACGAAATATGCGGTATCCAACCATATTTACTCATAAGCTGCCTATCGGTAACTATTAAAGGTTCTTCTTGTAATTTCACCCATTGCCACTAGATCCAAAAATAGTTAAAGGAGGTATTTTGGGCCCAAAAGTGCACTCCAGGTAGGACCCAGAGGTAAAAAAGATATAAATAGCACACTGTTCTATGCATTGATTACGCATTGATAGGGACAATTAGGAATACAGAACAATCAAGATTAATTCTTGATTACTTTTATTGAACAACACTGCTTGTGCCAAAAGAGAAGAAGCCAGAACTAAAGATTACAACTGAGGAAGCTTTGAGAGATCCTCACTCTCCTACCAATCCTTTCAGGAAAAAACAAAAAATTGTCTTTTTCCTATAACCTCTGATTATTTATAATAATCAGTTATATGACAGTTTTAAAAAAACGAAAACAGAATTACTCTACAGAGGTTATAACTGTCATAGTCAGTTATTCCTCTTTTCCCTCCTTTTATAAACTATTCCAAACCTATCATTACTCCGCCCCTGCAGATTCACCTTGTCCTCAAGGTGAAAGTCTGGAAACTCTTGCTGGATGGTTGTGGCAGACTCCCAGCTGTTTTCCAAATCTGGAAGATGCCTCCACTTTAGAAGAACCTCCAAATCTCCTTTAGCATCCTAGCGAGTATCCAACACTTTCTCAGGTGTCACCTCCAATATATAATCTTCAGAAAGCATGGGGGGTAAAAGTTGTGATGTGGGGATAGCAGTGGCAGCAGACTTTAGTAAGGATACATGAAAAACTGGGTGAATACGACTGTGGGCTGGAAGGAGTAGTTTGTATGCCACTGGACCAATACTTTCCAAAATCTGATATGGCCCGTAGAAACGAGGACTCAGTTTTTCATTAGGTCGTCTGGCCAAAGATTTAAACCTATAAGGTTGTATTTTAAGGAACACCCAATCACCAATTTGATATGTAACATCTCTTCTATGCTTGTTGGCTTGAAGTCGATTCTGCTCTTGAGCTCAACAGAGATTGGACATTAATGCTTTCAAAATCGCATCACGTTCATCTTGGAACTGGTTGACACTCTCTATTTTAGAAGGAATGGTTGTCCCTTTCAAAAGCAAGGGTGGGTCGCGACCATATAAAGCTTTAAATGGTGTCATTTTTGAGGAAGCATGGTATTAGTGTTAAACCAGAATTCGGCCCAAGGTAACCCGCTAGGCCATAACTTAGGTTGAGATCCTGTCATACACCTTAGATAAGTTTTCAAACAACGATTAACCACCTCCGTTTGACCATCCGTTTGGGGATGGTATGTTGTACTGTATTTGAGCTTTGTACCTGCTGTTTTGAACAATTCCTTCCAAAATTGACTTAAAAACAGTTTGTCCCTATCTGAAACAATTGTTGAAGGAAACCCATGTAACCGAACCACTTCTTTAACAAAAATGGCAGCCACATCTGCAGCAGTATAAGGATGTGCTAAAGCAAAAAAATGGGCATACTTAGTGAGGCGATCGACCACTACAAGAATAGTGTCCATCCCCTATGCTTTAGGTAGACCCCCAATAAAATCCATGGAGATATCACTCCAAACTTGAGTTGGAATTGGCAAAGGTTGTAGTAAACCAGCAGGAGCTAGAGTCTCAGTTTTATTCCTCTGGCAAGTGTCACATTACATCACAAAATTCTTAATATCTCCTCTCATGCCCTCCCAATATAGAACACCTGCAATTTGTTTAAGAGTGCAAAAGTACCCACTATGACCACCTAATGGAGATTCATGAAGCTCTTTAATGATAGTAGGGATTCGACTATAATGTTTAGGCAAAACAAGTTTGCCTTGATAGTACAATTTCCCCTTTTTTAGTTGAAACTGTGCATGAGCAGTAGGATCCACTAACAAATTCTGCATAATGCTGCTCATTTTCACATCCTTTTGGATTTCTGTATCCCAATCGTCCCACTCTTGAGGTTGTAGGACAGAAATGTTAAAGAAGACTTGTCGGGATAATGCATCAGCAACCATATTTTCCTTCCCAGGTCGATACTTGATGTCAAAATCCAACCCAATGAGCTTCGAAGCCCATTTAAATTGTTCCTCTGTCAACAATTTCTGATCATTCAAAAACTTTAAGCTTTTTTTATCAGTGACAATGGTAAAGTGAGTACCCATCAAGTAATGTTTCCATTTTTGCACAGCTTGGACGATAGCCATGAGTTCTCGTTCATAAACTGATTTTCTTTGACCCCTTTCTGTCAAGGCTTGGCTCCAAAAGGCCAAGGGTCTGCCCTCTTGTAATAACACAGCTCCTAACCCTTTACTGGAAGCATCAGTCTCAACCACAAAAGATTTGGAAAAATCGGACACCCCTAGTGTGGATAATTGGGAGACAGCAGTCTTCAATGCTTCGAAGGCGTGTTGTGCTTCATTAGACCAAACAAAACCTTCCTTTTTAAGCAATTGTGTTAGAGGTTGTGCAATTTTACCATAATCTCGAACAAACCTTCTACAGTAACCCGTGAGACCAAGAAAACCTCTTAAAGCAGTGACGTCCTTCGGTCTAGGCCATTTAGACATAGCTTCTACCTTCTTAGGGTCAGCAGATACCCCATTTCCCGAGATCACATGGCCCAAGTATTCAATGTTGTCTTGGCCAAAGCTGCATTTCTTTCTATTAACTTTTAAGTGATGATCACATAGTAGTTGAAGAACTTGTGATAAATGTTGGAGGTGCAGATCCATAGAAGTGCTGTAAACCAAGATATCATCGAAAAACACCAACACAAATTTTCGCAAAAAAGGCTTGAGAACTTCATTCATTAGAGATTGGAATGTTGTTGGCGCATTTGTCAAACCAAAAGGCATGACTAGAAATTCATAGTGGCCCTCATGGGTTCGAAAAGCTGTCTTCTCAATATCACTTTCTTTCATACGAATCTGGTGGTAACCAGACTTGAGATCTAGCTTAGAAAAGATAGTTGCACCAGCCAGTTCATCCAATAATTCATCTATGACTGGAATAGGAAATTTATTTGGAATGGTTACCTTGTTAAGAGCCCTGTAATCTACACAAAACCTCCATCCACCATCTTTCTTTTTCACCAAGATAATAGGGCTGGAATAAGGACTAATACTAGGCCGAATAATACCAACATTCAGCATATCACCAATCAATCTTTCAATCTCATTCTTTTGTGAGTGTGAATACTTATATGGTCTTAAGTTTGGAATGGATGCTCCCTCCTTGAGATGAATAGCATGATCTTGTTTTCGGGTAGGAGGTAATTCCTGGAACTCTTGAAAAACCACACCATAGGATGCCAACACTTGCTCCACTTCCTTTGTACAAGCCGTGGAATCCACAACGTCATGATTCTGAACCATATCCACCAAAAACCCCTGGTCCCCTTGCTGCAATTCATGTATCAACCTTTTAAATGAAGTTGCAGTAGTGGATAAAGCAGGATCCCCCATTACCATGTGCTGCTGGTCCCCTCCACCAATGGTAAGTTTTAAGTTGCCAAAATTTGCCTTAACCTCCCCTAAACTGGCCAACCACTCTAAGCCCAACACAATATCAGCTCCACCTATCTCAAAAATGAAAAAGTCTTGTTGAATTTGTAATCCTTGGATTTCCAAGATAAAATCTGCACATTTTCCTTGACACTCAATCTTTCTACCATCTCCAACTTCCACCACATAAGAGGGAGTAGCCATTGTCTGCAACCCACATCTACCAATCAAATTATTTGAAATAAAATTGTGGGAAGCTCCACAATCCAACAAAACAATCACTGTTTCCTCTCCAATTTTACCCCAAAGTTTCCAAGACTTCTTGGTAGTGGGACCAGCCATGGTACACAAGGATAACTGTAAAACCTGTCTTGTGTCCTTCAAGGTATCTTCTGTTGTCGCTGTGTGGTGTTGGAATTCCCCCAATTCAGTTATTTCGTCTTCTGACAGTAGTAACATGTGCAACTGTTTGTTTCTACAGACATGTTGAGGCCCAAACTTCTCATCACATCTAAAACATAACCTTTTTTCATCTTGTCTTGCAATTCTGCATCAGATAATTTTCGAAAAGGGGCTCCTCGTTGTCGCAGCCCCCCTGAATTTCTTATAGACACCTCACTGCTCTCCCCCTTTTCCTTATTGGTAGTACTAGAAGCGACCGAGTGACTGCCTTCTCTTGAAAAGGTTCTGGTGGCTGAATATGGTTTGGCCCCTGAAATATTGCTGCTAACCCCTGTAAGGCCGCTTTTAGATGTGACTCTAATTTTTTCCTCCACCATTTTAGCTTTCATCATTAGTTCAGCAAGACTTTTTGGTTCATGTAGCTTCACTTCCGCCTTGATACCTTCTGTTAACCCGTTCAAGAAAATGCCTACCAAATAATCTTGCTCCACGTTTTTCAAGAACCCAGCATATTGTTCAAAATTTTCAATATACTCTTCAACCTGACCTGTTTGTTTTAAGCCAAGCAAAACCTCAAACGGATTATCCAACATGGTCGGTTGAAACCTGCGCACCACTGCAATCTTGAAAGCATCCCATGTAGGCTTGGGATTACACGTTTCCCACCATTGGAACCAATTCAAAGCCTTTCCTTCCAAAGCAATAAGAACTGCCTGCATCCTTTCGTCCTCTGTTACCTCTTTTAAACGAAAATAGCGCTCCAACCTATTGGTCCAGCCATAAGCATCCTCTCCTATAAAAACTGGAATATCCAGTTTTCTCCATCTGGACGAAGAAGAAGAATGTACTCCATTTGTGACTGAAATGTCATCACTATCCGATTTTCTTGTTGACGATATTTTCTCCACCACCACTGTAAGACCACGAATCATGTCTTCTAAACGTTGGAACCGTTGATGAGCCTCATTTTCCTGTCTGTCCTGATCTTGAGCCATTTCTTGGACCATGCGTTCAACCCCATCCATGCATGACTCCATTCTGGTATGGACCATGCTCTAACGAACCCTTCCCACAGAAACCAGAAGGCGCTCTGAATACCAATTGATAGGAACAATTAGTAATACAGAACAATCAAGATTAATTCTTGATTACTTTTATTGAACAACACTGTTTGTGCCAAAAGAGAAGAAGCCAGAACTCAAGATTACAACTGAGGAAGCTTTGAGAGATCCTCACTCTCCTACCAATCCTTTCTGAAAAAACCAAAAACTGCCTTTTTCCTATAACCTCTGATTATT
>Ga0209589_1000594_pt1 | contig 52319 bp, 28 predicted proteins | sample CowpeawhiteBW_FD_187525 | JGI IMG/M metagenome (GOLD analysis project Ga0209589, IMG submission 187525) | Root nodule microbial communities of legume samples collected from California USA - Cow pea white BW (SPAdes) (version 2) | ecosystem: Host-associated > Plants > Roots > Nodule | place: USA...
TCAAGTGATGTATTATAACTTTTATTAGTGTATAAAAAATAGATTCATTAGAATTTAAAAAAATTGAAGTAAACAAACATTTAAAATATATTTTAATTTGAATATTTGTTTTCCTTTTATATTTTTTTAAAATATTTTTTAATTTTATCAACTAAGTTTCATTAATGTTTGTAGTTTGCAAATTTAATAAATGTTTTGGTTCTCATGAAATTTTATTTGGTATTCTAATCTAAAATGTAAACAATTATAATTTATTTCAAAGTATTTGATATGGAAGAAACAATCATCCTTCTAATATTGAATATTTGATAATATTATGTTTTCTTTATCGTAATTTTTTTCTTTTATAAAAATTAATGTTGGAGGAGTTAGAACGAACTTGACTTCTATCACTTAATTACACTACCCTGTATTATCAATGGATTTTGTTCTTTATCTTAGTGTACTTGGAAGTACTCTTAATTGTAATTCCAACCCGATGTTTGTAGTATTAGAATCTAAGGGTGTTAGATGTAGGATGCTCTGTATGTATAGAATTCTTTATGTTGCTCTAGCTACATTCTAAGTAGGTCAGCCATGGAGGTTTCCTTCATGAATGGGTTTGCTTCCAAGCTTGGGTAGTCATCTTGGTTATCAACCATGGAGGTTTCCCTCCCATGGTTTTTTTTTTTTAATGTTAGCTGCTATTATAGAGCTCAAGGTTTCCTTATAGTGATGGTTTCCTAAAATGTGGCTCTGCGCCAATATTGTTGCTCAACTGCATGCTCTTATTTTGGGTTTTCTCATTTCATCTCTTCTGGTTGAGCTCAACTTTGGGGCTTAGCACTAACTTCTTAATTTCCTTCATTTTTCTTGCAAAAATAGCAAAAATAAATTAAATTTCACTTTTTATAACTTCTTCTCTCCCAATTTCGTGTTTTAATGCAAAAAAAAGGTTGTTTGAGTGATTTTTACAATGAACTTATGCAAGATAAGCATCTAAATGATATGCAATTTTACTAATACTAAACACTTATCAATATACCTCGACATGTGGAGTGTGTTGAAAGTCTCACATCGACTAGAGATACGATGATTTAATAATATATAAGTTGATGCAAACCTCACTATATAATCCGATTTCGTATGGTTGAGCTAGGTAAAAGGTCCACTTCTTAACATGGTATCAAAGTCATAGTTTAGATCCCATCCTAGTGAAATTGTTTGTTGGGTCTATTATCCCACACGCTATTGTGCCGATGTTGCACCACCCATTAATATCTAGTCCCACATATAGGATGTATATTCCCGGGTGTGAGGAAGGTATATTGGAAGTCTCATATCCACTAGAGATAACTAAATTTCATAGTGTATAAGTGAGTGTAAATGTCATCTTACAAGATGATTTTGTGGGGTTGACTTAGGCTTAAAATCTACTTTTTAACATGGTACCAGAGCCATCAATTTGAGCCTATCGTAGTGAAATTTAATGTTTGTTGGACTTATCTATGTGTTTGCATTCTTTTTCACCTAATAGAATTGTTGTAAGTATGCATAATTCAAGGAATATGAGTTTCTTTCATTATTTGCCATTTCTTTTCCTCTTGCATTTCTCTTTTTCTATTGATGACATACTTTGTTGATTAAACTTGGTTAATTGATCCTTGTTAACTCATCACAACACTGATTTCAATTTGAAAATAAATTGAATCTCAAATGATGCATAATCATGTACATTATACCTGTTGTGTTTTGATTAGAATAAACAAGAATCGGTCAATTGAGTTCAATAGTGAAGAATATTCGAACCACTATTCCATTTGTTATTGATTTCAATTTTACAAGTTAATGATTTGTGTTCCTTGATTCTATTGATCTCGTGATGATCAATTGCTTGTTTGAAGTTTCACTGTGTTGATTCGTGCCCAACAGTTACAATTTTTGCAAGCGTACCAAATCGTTCAAGTAATAAAATGGAAAGTCCACATATCGTAATCCCAAGAGACTTGCATTGTTTAGAGAAATTATGTTTATTAACTAATTAAGGTGAAAACAATGTGAATATACTTCAAAAATAGAATGTTTATATATATATATATATATATATATATATATATATATATATATATATATATTTTAAACACTTGGGATGTTTCAACCCTTGTACAAAATAGTTATTCCATCGAGTATCTCATGAAAATACAATATGTAATGGAGTTGCGCCTAATATTAATAAATCACTCCTAGCATTAAGTTCCCAACCATAGTATGTATATTTTTTCACAAAATAAGTAGACTTTACACAAAATAAGTATAGAATATTATTTTCTTAATTTGTCCACCTTCCATATATGCATTCATCATCCTCCTAAAACTCAAATTCTTGATCTATGATTGCAAAAACATCTCTTCCCACAATATAGTATAAGTCTTTTAAATTGAAGAAATTGTTCAGAAAGATAAAACATTTTAAGTAAAGTATAACTTGTTTATGATACATAAAGAGAAAGTGAAAAACAAATAACAAACAAAAATTGTTGACGATATATTTCTACAAGAACGTGGTACAAATATTTTAATGTGCATGAATCAATTTCTGAATATTGTAAGGAAGACATAATTGGGTTCCACTAAAACATTTGTTCGCATATATTTTATTTGTAGCTTCAGTTGGGTGAGCAACATCAAAAAAATAATATTCATTCCGGTTTGCACAAGGTTTCCTTCCTTGGATACACGGGGCAAAAATAATTTTGAATCCTGAAAATGTAAGAAATAAAAGTATAAGTTATGATTATATTGGAACACAAAAAACACATGAAATTCTTAATTCCTTTTTTTTTTCGAGAGATTAATGGTAGACGTTGTTTACCAAAGTTTTCTGGGGAATTTCTTATTTTCTCGGAGAAATTGTAATTATCCATATTAATGAAGAGTGAATTTGAGAGTTGGGTTTGCAGCTCTTGTAGCTTCCCGGGGAGTTTGTCTGAGTAGTGTTTAACCTTTTGATTTATATCTTCATTGCATTTTTGGGAATATGGTGTCCTTATAACAAATGCTGATGTGCATCCAATTTGACCAATTCTACTTACCACAAACTTTCGAGCTCCAAGCATATAAATTCTCTAGGGAAAAAGAAAGAATGAAGGAAACACATTTTTTAAATTCTTTGGGAAAAATTGAATACTTATGATATGTAAAATACTTAATTGAAAGGTGACATTAAAATTTTACAATTACTGCAGGTGAGATATCAACATGTAATTCAAAACATTTACTAAAAGATTACCTTAATACGTGAAGCCAGTTGCTCAAGTAAGTAGTCTGCATATTTTTCTGGATTTAGATTGTTATTGGTTCCATTTGGGTAATTGAAATAATTCAACATGTAATCATTAGATCCGATTGATAAAAGGTATATGGAATTGGATAATTAATGCCTTAGTTTTCTTTTGCTATGTATGCTTCTTGGAAGATCGTTGGCCACAGTTAAGGTGAAGTATTCAATTTGTTTGTCTAAAGACAAGCAATCTCCTTTCGTCACAAAATAAAAATATGGTGAGAAATAAATTGAAGAAATTTTTATTTATGGTTCAAATATGTTCTTTTATCCTAAAGTTACTTTTAAAAATTATATATGTTGTTTTGTTCATGTATTTTATAAAAGTTATATAAAACATCTTCTCAACAAACAACATTGGAATTATTTGTTATAAGATAAATAGATTTCCATAATGAATTAGAATATAACTTCCATGTGTTGTTTGTTAAAAGGATATTTTATATCACTTTCATAAAATGCAAAGAAATAAATATATAATTTTTAATGATGAAACATATTTTTTGGAAATACTTTCAGAGAAAAAAGGATATTAAACTATATTTATTTATTTTGAATCTTACTGCTCTGGTTGAATTCAAGATTCCACAAGATCTTGATGCATAGTTAATTCCTGTGACTACTTGATGTCTCTCAGACTTGGGCACACCCAAGTATGGAGGCGGCATTGGCAAAGCCAATCTGATAGCTACAGAAGGACAATAAAGGCGTAAAAATCCAAGTAATATTGTTTTTTTGTTTTTTGTTTACATGGAAACATTAAATCTCAACCAAAAAGAGACACAAATGGTGTTTGAGAAGAAAGGTGAAATAGTTACCTATAAGGTCAACAAAGGTTTTGCCATTGCTAAACCTTCCCATGGAACAATTATTGAAGTCAATGCCATAGGGAAATGCATTTGCCTTGGCAAGTGTGTTGAGATTGTTGTTGTTTCCAACGTCTACAGTTGAATCACCAAAAACGTACAAAGCTGGCACAATCCTCTTTCTAGAATGTGAGGCATCGACCCAGAATGCTAATTGTTGAGTTATGATTATGGAAATAACCCAAAGAATTTTTAAGCTTTTTTCCATTTTGTTTTCTTTTGGAGCAATTGAACACAACAAATAATGTCTTAAATACTGGCTTTTGTGGTAAGTGTTACTATTTCATAACAAAAATTACAACTCAAATGTGTCTAGTTATATCTCAGCATGATTCATTGTTTAAATCTTGTTTTTGTGCCCAAATAGGGTTTTTGTTATGCATTTCCAAATTAGGTAAAGACTAACTCATTCTTCCTTATTATTCCTTTTTCATTTGTCTTTAGTTCCACACCTCTTCATTTTTTCTTAATAAATTTTAAAAGTTATACTTCCTATTATTCTTTTTTTAAAATATAACTCCTATTAGTTAGAAGGTAGCTAGACAAAGAATAGTTGAAACTAGTCAAATTCATTTGTATAGTTTTTTATTTATTTTAAAATTTCTCAATTGTAAATTCTTTTACTCTCTAATAGATAACTAATACTAGTAATTAAGTTTTGAGAAAATGAATTGCAAAAGTAAAATGTGTGTGTAGTTAACCATTATTTTCTTAAATTTGTTTCTCTACTAATTTTGTTTCTCATTTACCTCTTCCTTTTTAAGAAAAAAATAATTCTATTATGTATTTTTTTTATCACCAAAGAAAACTATATGATTATAAATTAAGTACTTAGTGTACTTGATAAGTTCCTTATCTTTGTTCTTTTGTCCTAGATAATTGCATTTTTTAGGTCAGTTTAGTGTTTAATTTAGGGTTCTTACATTAGATTTAGGTTAGAGAGCATTTTAGGTTAGTGTTACAAATTTACCGTAGTTTGATGTTTTTAACATGTTTTAGTGTTAGGCGTAGAACTAATTTTAAAAGTAGTATATATTAATAGAATTTTAGTCTCAATACTAATTTCTTTGTTTAAGTTTAGTTCAAGAGTCATAATTAGGTTGGATTTTGTTTAATAGCTTTATAATCTAGCTTAAGTATTAGTTAGTGTTATTGGTAGTACATTATAGTATGGAGTAGTTAACCTTTTGATTTATATCTTTATTGCATTTTTGGGAATACGGTTAAAAGGATTAAATTCATGCAGTTCTAAAGTTAAGGAACTAAATTGGGTTGAAGTTTCGAAGAGGACTAATTCCAATTTTCGCTGAAAGTTAAGGAACCAAAAACATATTTAATCCTTAATTTATTTAATTATATTAGATATTGATATTATCAACCAACTATATTTGTCAAATAATTTTAAAACTGGTTATATCTCTCCAAATATTTTTAAATATTCATATCAACTTTAAATATAAATTATATTTATGATTACTTTGAAGATTTTTGAAAGATTATAGCAACAAAAAAGCTCAATCCAAGTCCTATATAAAGAGACCAAGGGGAAACAACAAAAAAGAAGCTAGGATATTTGGAGCAAAAAGAAGCTTTCTCCTCACATTCTCTTCTATTTTGATTCCATGGAGAACTAAGTTTCAATGGTTAGTTCCACTGTAATTTCTTAATTGGATTCTGAGATTAGATGAATAAATTTGTTTCTTCTTTTGATTCTTGTTGTGATTTATTTTCATCTATGTCTTTTAATTGAGAAGTTACTTTAATTAAATTTATAAACTTTCATATGATTGAATAAGTTTTTGCTAACATTTGAGAAGTTACTTTGATTACAAGTGAAAACTTTGATCAAAGTTAATCAAGAAGTTACTTTGTTTGATTATCCTTTTACTAGATACAAGAGGTAAAAGAATGGACATGATTAGACTTAGTAATATTTAATTGAGAAGTTATTTTGGTTAAATTTACTATGATTTATCTATAAATTCTTGCTTTTGATTGAGAAGTTACTTTGGTTAAAAGTGAGGACGCCAACAAATTAATTTAGAAGTTACATTGATTAATTTGAAATCTTAAACAAGAAATCAATAACAATAATATGTAGAAAACCAATGATGAATCCTATTTTGGAAAAAGTAGTGGAATCAACCTATTTTCTTTACTATTGTTTTTATATCTTTTTATCTTTTCAATTATATTTCTTTCGTTCATTTATTATTTTGTTTATCCTAATCTTCTTATACTTTTATTATTTTATTTTACTAACTCTTTTGTATAGTTTTTATAAGAACTAATTTGTTAGAAAGCAATTCAGTGTTTGTTAGGAGACGATTTAGGGTTGACTTTACCATTTCTATTTTGTTAAGTATTATCTTAGCAATACCAAAATTGCTATAGTTTAGTAGTATTAATTTGATCGTGTCAATGATAGCATTATCAATGACCTGTCACTAAAATGTTTCACCTTCCAAGATTTTCAGCTAGTACCCACAATAAAAGAATTCGAGCATATTTTGGGCTCACTAGTGAAGGGTAAGGTCCCCTAAAAGTACTATGACCAACATACTTCAATTGTTACTCTAGTAGGAATCTTGAAAGTGCACCCTGCCGAGCTAGAAAGTAAAATGATTATCAGGGGCAATTCGAAAGGCATCCCTCAAGGGTATTTAGATTGGTGTTAGCAACAATTGGCTAAGAATGGATTAGAGAGACATTCATGGACGTGTTAGCTCTCATACTCTACAAAGTCATGCTTTTTCCTAACATGAAAAATGTCGTTGACCATATTACCATTAATTTGTTTGTTGCATATAAGTCATTAAAAAATCCTAGTTAATGCAGTTTTGGTTGATGTGTACAAAAGTCTAAATGTTTACTATAAGCTCAAGAGGAAGAAGATATCATGTTGTCTACCCATGTTGTATGTGTGGTTCATCTCCCGAGTCGACAAGGGTATTTCAAATTCTAAAGGTTTTGTTGATGAATTATTATTAAACAAGCCAAAACTTAAAAGGGCAAAAGATTGGGCTCAATTTTTGTGCAACTTTGAATAACGGAAAGATCAAAAGGCGCCTTCCTTGGTAATTGATGTCACGTATCATTTCATGTGGGAATTTTCCTAATGTGCCTGTCATAGCCACAAGGAGCTATGTGAATTATAATTTTGTGCTAGCTCAACAATAGTATGGTATCCCATTCGGGGCTCCTCGAATCCAGAAGCTCTGGTTCCCATATGGACTCCTTATGAGGAAGGAGTTTCCTTCAAATTAATTCAACAAATTAGAAGTGCTTGGGATGAGGTTATGCGTGCGGAAGAAGATCCAAGGTCTTGGGTAATGGAGGGTAGAATGCCTTATGATCAATAAGTTATGGAGAAAGTTAAGTGATCAGACTCCTCTCCTTCAAAACAACCGCAACCCACAGAATCTAAAGAAGTGAAAATTTTGAAAGAAGAGATAGAGAGAATGAAGATGAAAAATGATGAGCTAATTGATGATCTCCAAAGTCTCTAACAAGAATGTGCATGACTTAAGTGTGTGATAATGAGGAGAAGAGAAAGGTGTATCAAAAGCTATTTAAGAAGTAGAGGGAAGAAGGGAATCATTACTCCAGAGTTAAGCAAGATCTTGCTACAACCAACATCGAATTAACATTAAGGGCTCGAGAAAGACATGCAACATCTTCATTTAAGCACCATAAAAATCAAATGCATCAAGAACTTTAGAGACACAAGAATGAAGCATTAAAAAGATTGTGTGATGCTCAAGTTAAGATCAATGAGATTGAGCAACAAATGAAGGAGATAGTGACAACCTATAAGGCGAATACGAATGAGGAATGCTGATACCAGGCAAAATCAAAGAAAAAGAATCAAGAGGTGATGGCTCAGATGAATGACTGCCTCTTTGAGCAGGAATGGATCATAGGACATTGGAAGAAGTGCTTTCCATAGTTGGTTGCCTAAGCCAATGAAGACATCGCAGACTTCTCGCTATTATTAGCTGAAGTTGAGTCTATGCTGCCAATTTTTAATCCTCCAAGAAAGATCGAGACCTTCTTGGATCATTGCAAGAAGCTAATAGGAGAGATGAAAAGCATGACGACTAAAGCTAGAAATTAGGTTTTGTAGATGGTTGGGTTGTACTGACTTATGATTGACTATTTTCCATGTTAATTTCTATTTACTCACAACTTTATAATTTCTTACTAGAATAAACACCTTGCATTATGTTTTTCCTCCCTTTTCTTTTTCTTATTTTATTTTCTTAATGAAAAATAATAAACCAAAAAAAAAAAAAAAAAGACAAATACGTGAATGCCAAAGCACCCTTACAAGGCACCAGCAAATAACAAGAATATGGAAGATTGGGAAACCACTCAAGAGACATTGGAAGATGATATCAACCAACTAAATGGCCAAGTGGGTCAAATCTCGGAGGCATTGAAATCTCTAAAGGCCTCAGGAGAAGCTTCCTTTACAAAGGGTGAAGAAAGCACTTAAGGAACTCTTGTTGCTTTCCTAATGTACGATTTACCACCAGGTTACACTCTACCTATTGGATAATACTCAAAGACTGAACATGCTTCCTTTTCATTCCCAATCAGTACTTAAGGCTTTGCATCAACTTCAACACACATGGTAGGTACAAGAGTGAATGAAGCGGCTACATTCGCGGGACCACGAGTGACTGTAATACCTAAGCCTTCAAACACGACTGTCGGTAAGGATTCTTTGACCAGGATCACACCACACCCTAATATGCAGGTTGTAACATCCCTACTTTTAAATAACTATATTATTTATTTTATCCTCATCTTTAAAAATAAGATTTAGAAAATCTTCTATATTTTAATGTTTCATATTTTATCTAAATGTAGTTTGAACATTTATAATAATAATAATAAAAATAATAATGATAATGATAATATAATAATAATAATAATAATAAATCAAGTAGCTTTTAAAAAAATATTATAACTAAGTAATAATGAAAATAAATGATATAAAAAAAAGAAAGAAAGAAAAGATAGAGAAAGAGATATAATTCTTCATTAATTAAAGGAATCTTATCTTAATACATGATAGCATTACATTTAATGTATGCATTCATTACTTGGCACATGCATGGCTTGTAAATGGATGAATGAAAGGGATGATGAAGGAAAAATGAGATAAGATGACATAATGCACATGTATTACATTTAATGCAATGATTACTTTACAAAATTTTGGTTCATAAATAGTTTTCAAGTGATAGGAATTTGAAAGAGTGAAGATAAAGGGAGAGTTACGTAAGAAAAAGAAGAAGATATAAGTGATAGCCTCATTCTCATGCTAGGTTGGGCCAAAGCTTGAAATGGTGACTATGGTGGATGATGGATTCGCGGAAGTTTGGTGTTGAGAGAAAATGGCTCTCGGTTTTGGTGATTTACTGGCGGGATGAAGGTTGTTTGTGGAGTTCTAAGAGAGGTTATACCAACTCTAGAGAAAGGGGTGCTAGAGGGACCTCTTGGGATGCTCTAGCAAGTGACTAAGAGAAGAAATATGGCTCAAAAATAATTTTGGCAGCATAACATTATCATTCTCAAAGTGCCAAATACATGAGGGGCTTTCCTCTATTTATAAAGTAAAGTGTCTCCAAAATGGTCCAAACCCTAAAATGCTAATATGCACCAAAACCCTATAAATGTTATCTTGGTAGAGGAGAGTTTGACATGTGGCAATCCTCACTCTCACAAAACAAACCACTCATGTGTTGTCATGTGGTAAGCTACTTTATGAAAAGCTTCTCCAATAGAACAATGATACATGGTCATTACCTTTCTAAGAGAACTCTCCATTAAAGAATTTGCCATGTGGCACATGTGGGATGCTCTTCCTAAGCTAACTTGATTAACATAATTAAACATCAAAGAGTTGCTTAAGCTGGCACATATGATGCTCCCTACTTAAGCAAGATTGTTTTTAAAACCCTACACTACATGGCCTTTAATACAATTCCTTTAAAGGAAAACCTACACTACATGACCTTTAATACAAGGTCTAAAAATGCTCCATGATGGCCTAAGTGAAAAGGAATTTAGCTTCACCTTGACTAGATGTTGCTAACTCTTCTTGAATTTGCTTAGTCATGCTTCTTGTGAATGGACCCTTAGCTAAGGGTGTGCCACCAATAAGGCTTATCTCCTCATTAATGAAGAGAATCTTTGCATTAAATACATGTTATCATAAGTGTTCACATGAAAGAATGCAATGAAAGAGAAAAAAAAAGAAAAAGAAAGAAGATAAGGAGATAAGAAGGAATAATGTGCATTTACGGCAAATGTGATAATGCAATTCATGCACATGTATGAATCCTTGCAAATGTGATCATGCAATTCATGCACATATAAATATAGGTGAAATGGGGAGAGAATGTGGAAAAGAGATAAAAGTTACATGAGAAAGGTGAGAAAGAAAGAAGGAAAGGAGAGAGAGAAATAGAGAAAATATAGAGAGAAAGAGTGAGAAATTTTGGAACAAAAGCTTCGAAGAGATCCTAGTCCTCATAAAATATTGCTACTGTGTCCCTTCGACATTTAAAGGTAAATGAGGAGTGAGGTTAAGCTTTTTCTATGTTAATTTTGATAAACTCGTGTGTGTTATATTAATTTTTTTTATTTATTTTGAAATACATTTACTTCTATTTAACTTATTTTTTATTTATTATCCTCTTCATTTATTTATTTTTATATTATTTAACTTATCTCCAGTTAAGTACTGGTCCTATTTATTTATTTCTCCCCAGTTACGCATTGATTCTGTTTATTTATTTCATTTAATTTTACCTCCAATTATGTACTAATCCAAATTATTTATTTTATTTAATTTTATCTTCAATTATGCACTAGTCATGTTTATTTATTTCATTTAATTTTATCTCTAGTTATGCACTAGTCTTGTTTATTTATTTGATTTAATTTTATCTCCAGTTATGCACTGGTCTTGTTTATTTATTTCATTCAATTTTATCTCTAGTTACGCAATGGTTTTGTTTAATTATTTCATTTAATTTATCTCTAGTTACACACTAGTCATATTTATTTATTTTATTTAATCTATCTTCAGTTATGCACCGGTCTTGTTTTATTTAATTTTTTTCCAGTTATATATTGGTCCTATTTATCTATTTTATTTAATTATCTCCCATTATGTACTAGTCGTATTCATTCATTATTTCATTTATCTCAAGTTTTGTACGGATCTTTATAATAATTTATTTTATTTTATAACATTCTAATCCGTATATAGTTAATTATTTAAAGTTCTTGCTTTGATTCTTATTTTTTTATCATTATTTTATAATTTTAAAATTTTAAAAATAAAGCAAAAGCAAATATTATTTTATTCAGTGAGCTTGGATAAATGAAAGTTACTTAAATGTTTTATTGTTATTTTATATTCTTTGTGTATAGTGTATATATATTACTGGTAAAAAATGACATAACTTCATAGTCATCACATTTTATGATCTTTGAATATGTCCAAGAGTATGTTAGTTAAGAAATAATCTTAAGTCTGGTTTCAATAAGTAGAGATCAAACCAATGTTAGAGTGTTTGTATTTGGGAAATCATAGTTTGGTACACTGCGGGATGAAAGGCAAAGACCATGGTGGGGTCTAAGGTTAGGTAGTGAGTATATATCTCTTTTATTGGCCTATAAATGGCTAATATTCTCGAGAAAGAAATAATTATGATTGTACCAATGTTTTTATGAGAAATACTCAACTACCTAATCACTTTCCAAAGTAACTTTTGGTGTTCATAATGGATCATCAGAAGTGGAATATGGATCCATATGTTTGGTAAAACAAGATCATGTTTTGTGCTTGTAGGTCCAATTCAAGGCCCCTAGTGTTTGTATTGTTTATTGAGGTTATTAAGATTGATATTTAAGGCTTATAAAGACCTTACTCCTCTCATATTTTTCTTTCATATGTACCTATTGCATGAGTAGAAAAGGAAACTGCTCAGTGAGAGTTGTTCGAGATATTATTGGTATATCTTCTAAAGATTAACTCATGGATAACTTCTATTAATATCTTTAGGAGATATTAAAAATATAGATAATCTTTCATTTTGATGTAGAACTCTTAATATTATACAAAAACATATTTTTGTAATATTTCATGAACAATTACAGAGATGTAAACTATTGATATATAGTTGGATATGAAGTTATATTATTGTTAGTGACCTCTTAGGGAATATCTTATTGTACAAAAGAAAAAAAAAATCCATCTTTTTATCAAATAATAATAGTAGTTGGGGCATTACACAGGCCGTATCCGCTAACGTTGAGGGAGTAAAAACTAAGTTGGGAATTTTGGAAGAACAACATCGAGCCATTGAGGGAGGTAGAAAGTATGGGTTTGATGATCTTTTAGGTTTAAGCCTAGTTCGTGATGTAACAATACCTCACAAGTTTAAAGTGCCAGAATTCGAAAAGTATAAGGGTACCTCATGCTCTAAAAGCCATCTGACCATGTATTTTCGAAAGATGGTTGCTTATGCTTATGATGACAAATGACTAATCCATTTTTTCAAGGATAGTTTGGCTAGGGTAGCACTGACTTGGTATACACACTTGGAACCATCTCGCCTTTGTTCTTGGATGGATTTTGTAGATGCCTTCTTGAAACAATACAAATATAACATGGATATTGTACTAGATAGGTTGCAGTTGCAAAACATGGCCAAGAAGGATGTCGAATCTTTTAAGGCACAAGGATGGACATAACTTGCCGCCTAGGTTGAGCCACCTCTATTTGATACATAAATGGTGGCAATATTTTGTGAACACACTGCAACCACCATTCTATGAGCACATGGTGGGGAATTTATCTTCAAATTTCACCGATATAATTATCATAAGCGAAAGGATAGAGATTGAATTGAAAAATGGAAAAACTGCATATAGCTCACTCGCGACTACAACTCCTAAAACCTCAATTTCAATCCAGGGAAGAAGAAGGAAGTATAGGTGCACGCAACATCAGTAGTACCCAGGTGGGAAAATCAGGCTTCCAATCAAAATTATCAATAGTATGGTGAATCAACATCCTTACGTGACTCATACGACACATACCCACCAAGCACAATCTTCATAATAGGGATTTGGTACATGATCGGTTCCATATCAACCATAACACACCTCAAATAATGCTTGGAAAATTGAGGTTAGCACGAATCCTAACCAAAATTCAGGGAAAAATTTTAATCCTAGAAGGAACTAAGAAAGGAATTTTGTTCGTTTTACTCTTATTTCCATGACTTACACAGAGTTGTTGCATGATAAGAAAAGATATGTTCTCTAAGTGCACACTAGCTCCTCAAAGGTGTTGTGAAGTCGAAAAAAAAACAAAAAGATCGACTATTGAATCTATTGTCAACAAAATTGTCGAGTATAGCATTTTTAAAAATAAAGTTTCCAAAAAAATGAAAGACATAATGGTGAGGGAGTGAAATTTTTCCATTGTTCATACTTTAGGGGTAACTTGTTGAAGCATCTATATCAATGTTGTTTGAACCGCCAGGCCATTCATTTTTCCCAAAATACAGGATTTATCTAAGACAATAAACATGATTTTTACATTGGAGTGGTTTTTTTCTTACTAAGGCAACCTTGTCAAACAAATTGGTTGAGACCACAATCTATGGCAAATAAAATAAGAATGTCCGTTAGACTAAAAACCCGTAAAGGCGGTCTAAGCAAAAGATAGGAAAAAAAAAGATAAATAAAAAAACAAAAGAAAATGAAAAACGAAAAATATAAATAAAAAATGAAAACAGTGTGGCTCAGCTACTACCAAGTTTTTTCTTAGAGATAAACTTTCAGGGAAATAAGGCAGCCTAGCTTTGAAATGATGTGTGGCCAATTTTCTTTACCCAAAGTGATGGAAAATATATATGTCCATTTGCACCCTCTTTGTAACAAAAATAATACTTTCTTAACAAGAATCATCAGCTAAGGAATAAAGATATAAATTTGAAAAGGATAAAAAGATAAAAAACAATGATAAAGAAAAATAGATTGATTCCACTACTTTTTCAAAATAGATTCATCATCAATTATCTAAAGATTATTGCTCAATTAATCATTGTTGTAGATTTGCAAATTAATTAATGTAAATTCTCAATTAATTTTTTGGCGTTCTCACTAGAACCAAAGTAAATTCTTAATCAAAAGCGAGAACTTTGTAGATTAATCATAGTAAATTTAACCAAAGTACATTCTTAATTAAATATTACTACCCTTAATCATGTCCATTCTTTTACCTCTAAAATCATGCAAAAAGATAATTAACCAAAGTACATTCTTGATTAATTCTAGTTAAAGTTTTCACCTCTAATCAAAGTACATTCTCAAACATTGGTAAAAACTCATTCAATCATATGAAAGTTTCTAAATTTAATCAAAGTAAATTCTCTATTAAAATTAAAAACCTTTGAACTCATATGATTGATATGCATATAGATTAAAACATCTCACTAATTAGCTATGATGTAAAAATCATTACTTTTCACGTGATTCAAAGATAAAAGACATAGATGAATTAAAACCTCAACAATAATGAAAAGGATAAAGAAATTATTTTATTCTAACTTCAGAATCCATAATGAAATTACAATGGAATCAACACAAGAAATTTAGCCCTCCATGGAATACAAAATAAAATAAAAATAGAAGAGAATGGAGAGAGAGGAAGAATTTAGGCCCCCTAAGGGTTCCTAAACTCCGAAGTGTTGAGCTTGTCCTTTATGCTTTCCCTTGGTCTCTTTATATAGGACTTGGACTGAGTTTTTCTATTGCTAACATCTCTCAAATATCTTTTAAAATATAGATAAAGATAAATATTTAAAAATATTTGGAGAGATATAGACTATTTGACAAATATAGTCAGTTAATAATATCAATATCTAATATAATTAAATTAATTAATTACTTAAAGATATATGATAAATTATCACGAACTAATATTTGTATTAATTTTCCAAATCAACCATTTTCAATCTCCTTAAAATATCTTCTAAATAATTCAATATCTTCAAGATATATTTGTTTGTTGTAGATCTAAAAAGATTTAAGAAGATCTTGTCATATTTAAAAAGATGTGGTAGTTATTTTCTTTTGATATTTTATGATATAATTATTAAGATAATTATTTTAAAATATCAAATAAAATATTTAAAGATATATTTTCCCAAATTATCTTTTATCATAAATATTTATGAATTATCAAAGCCCTTCTTCTAGAAAGATAGAGAAAACCACAATGTCCAATTTTTGTTGTTTGTTCCCTCTTCTTGGTTTAGCCAAACATCTTTACTTTTTCAAGCTTTTCTTATCGTCTTCATGCAATGTTTGGCTTGGATTTTTGTGATTTTGATAATTTCCTATTCTTGGATTTATCTTTAAGGTGTCATAAAGCTTTAAGCAATTTATTTTCACACCTCCATGAGTTCAACTTAGTTGTTGCTGCACTAACACACCTCAAAATATCCAAAGAACATTTATGCAACTAAAAAGTTATTTTTAACATCCTTTTGTATCTCATGCTCAATAAACCCAATTATAAGAAATCCTAATTAAATCAATCTTTTAAGAAAAAAATTCAATAAAAAAATCCATAATTAAACATTAAATGAGGGCAAAAATATGAACTCATCAGTGTCAAAGTCAATTCAAAGAGTACATAAAGGGTATCCAAAGTCCTAAAACCCGGAAAATGATTGACGTGACCTCTTGCAAATGATCCTTGAAACCTGTAAACTATTATTTAGGCCTTCATATTTATTCCTTTACTAACCCTCCTAACCCTTAACCACGATACAAGCCAATAAAAGTCCACACCTATTGAAGAATGCTTGTCCTGATTTTTTCTCATAAGCTTAACTCATGTGCGAAAGGATGTGGTTGATAACACAATCACTAAGAAAATAAGACAACAAAAAAGAAAACAAAAAGAAAAATCTTCCCACTAGCCGATAAGTCAAATAAAAAGAGCCAAATTAGAAGCAATCATGTACATCCTATCATTTCAATTCCATCAAATCTTACTCTTACCCAACACAATAAAATTGGGGCAGTTATGCAAATCGTATGTATTAACCTCAAACATTGGTATGATCCTTTCAAAAGAAGGGTATATCGAGGGCAATGTTGTCTGTAAATGTTCATTCAACCTTTTACAAATTTTGTTCCCACAAGTTCAAGCTAATATAAGTTGTATGGTGTAAAAAAAAATATTGAACTTAGCTTCTCATTTATTCCTTCAAGATTTTCATCATCCCTATTATGCTTTAAATACATGTTTTGAATATGCTTGAATTTGACAATTGTGTTGAAAATTGATTCAAAACAAAGGCAATCACTAAAAGAAAACAAAAATGAAAGGAAAATAAAAGGAAAGTAAAAGTAAGGTTTTTGTGCATCCATACGCCCTCATCACATCATATCATTCATTTTTATTATCAAGATAAAAATTTGGTCAAAAAGAAAGAAAGTTCAAAAAGGAAAATAAAAGTCTGTAATGGCAAGCTTTTCACATGAATCTCACTCGAACTCTCCTTTTGTCAATAGGCATTTATATGTTGTTTGCTTGCCCTAAATAAAAACCCAGGTTCTCTTTTAGATATAAACCCTCTCTTAGGGATTGGTCTAATCTATTCAAATTTGCAAAAAAGGATATGGTTTTCGGATCGAGGCCCTCTACTTGGTAATGGTCGTCAAATCCTTTGGATATAGACCCTCTCCTTGAGATTGCTCTAATATGCTTTTCAAAAAGTCAAAACTTGCAAAAAGGATGTGATTTTTCGGATCGGGGCCCTCTACGTGGTAATGATCACTGAATCCCTTGGATATAGACCCTCTCCTCGAGATTGGTGTAATTTGTTTTTCAAAAAGTAAAATGTGCAAAAAGAATATGATTTTTCAAATTGGGACCCTCTATATGGTAATGGTCATCGACTCCTTTGGATATAGACCCTTTCCTCGGGATTGGTCTGATCTATTTTTAGAAAGGTCAATTGTGAAAAAAAATATGGTTTTTCGATCGGGACCCTCTACATGGTAATGGTCACCGAATTTGTCTATTTTTAATATAGACTCTCTCATTGGGATTGGTCTAATTCATTTTTTAAAATGTCAAAATTTGTGAATAAGGTTTTTGGGTCGTGACCTTCATCATGGATTTGTCATAATATCTATTTAAGCATAGTGATTTCTTATTCACATTTGGTCATCTTTGTTCCTTTTTGTAACTAGACGAAATTAGTGTCACCATCTTTACTTATTTTTTACTCTGATAATATGAAAATATCAAATTCTCATATTATTTGGCAAAATCTAAGTAAAGATGGCGAGTTGTCAAAACCCAATTTCATCTCACTCAATAAAAATATCTTTTTAATATATATATATATATATATATATATATATATATATAATGAGATAAAATAAAATAAATAAATAAATAAATAATAAAGAAAAGTTTTGTTGATTAGACACAATCTTTTTTTGACATTTCCAATCTTCCATTTGTGTTTTCCTTTTATACTTTGATTTTTATTTTTTTAGCCCATTTTTCATACACTCACACCATCGTTTGCTTTTCTACCACCTATTTGTTATTCTTACCCCACTCTTTGCTTTTCTACCACCTCTGTTCAGATAGAAAAAATAGTGATATGATTCTAATAATTAGAAGCAATATCTATTCTAATTATTAGAATCAATATTACTGGTGGTGATTGATATTGTGCTACTATCAAGACTAATTATTAGAATCAATATCACTGGTGGTGATTTGATTCCCATAATGTGATACTATCAAGACCAATTCTTACCTTTTAGAGTTCTTTGTAATCAAAATTGACTTTATTATGAGATTACATTATCATTATAGTCTTGTTTAAATAAACAGATTAAGTTGAAGGGGATTTGGACAATATAGATATTTCTCCCTCTCTTTTCGATCATAGTTGATAATACTATTCAATCATCCATTTTTTCCACTTTAATGTGCCTGGGGGATGAAGGTTGCTAATAACGTGGGTTCTTAAACAAGCTTCGTTGTAGCTTTGTTTTTCTTTTTCTTCTCAATACACCAAGACTTATACCATTAATGCTTGACGTGATACCATTAATGCTTGACATGATGGAGTTCATGATAATGATGGAAAGTAGCTCTTAAAATATTAGTTTTCATTTTTCTTTCTTTCCTTCTAGTTCTCATAATTTAATTTAAATTTATTTACCTATTATCCAATAAACAATATTTGGTATCATATTTTATAGACTCAATTTTTTTAAGGGAAAAGATAATAAAATAATTTCTTTTGTTTTACCTTTGGAAGCCAATTCGGCTGCTCGCGCATGTGAATTCACACCCACTTTTAAATAATTTTTAAATAAAAATAAATAAATATTAAAAATGACAACATTAAAAAAATAGTTTATTTTTAGGGTCCGTCCAAATAATTTAAAATACTAAAAAATTGAAATAAAAAGGTTTTCAAAATTATCAAAACTCAAATAATTTTCCAAATAGTTTTTCAAATAGTTTCTTCATAAAGAACTACGTGATCCCTGATTTTCCATTATGAATGGAAATACATAGGAGAAAGGTCAATCCTTGTCGGATTGACCAGATAAAAGCTAAATTATTTCTCAAATAGTTTTTTTAATAAGAAACTACGTGATCTTGATTTTTCATTGTGAATAGAGATACGTCGGAGCAAGGATTAATCTTTGTCAGACCAAAAAACAAAAAAAAATGTTTCTTTTGAATATTTCTCTTTTTATTACTTTTGTGGAAAATAAAAATTAGAAAAAACTACATCCATTTTTATGTTTAATTAAAGGTATCGTCATAGGATGGATGTTGTAGGGTGCTAACATCTTCTTTACTCATAACCGAATCATGGATCCTAAATCTATTTTCATAGACGTTGTTCTTATCTTTATAGTTTTATAGAGTTTTCCAGAACAACTTTGGTGGCGACTATAAACTATTTTTTTATATTTCTCTTTTTAGTTCCTCATCCTATCGTGGTTTTGGTTGTGACAGCTTCACTCCTCTAAGGTCCAATTTTAAGGCTCAAACTCAATTTGGTCAAAATTAACTTCTAGATCGAAAAAGCCTACCAAGTCCCAATACATGGCCCAACAAAAATCCTATCCTACTAGGTCCATAATACAAGGCCCAAAATATTATACTAAATATTTACAAGATTCCTTGACTAGGCCTTCATAACTTTTGTAGCCCATGTGAACATCAATTTGGACCTACTTAGCTCATATGCAACCCAATCTTCTTGGGTCCTTCCTACCATAACTCTTGGGGTTGGTCCCTTGGCTAAGGGTTTGCCTTCATCCGCTCCCTCTTGGAAATGATTTGACCTCAAACCTAAAGGGTTTGCCTCACCATTTGTGCTTCCTACAAAAAGAATTAAATCACTTACATTAAAAGTAGCATTGACTTCATATTCACTGGGCAGATCTAGCCTATGTGCATTGTTGTTGACTCTTTTAAGTACTTGGAAGGGACCATCCCCACGGAGGTTGAGTTTAGACTTCCTTTGTTTAGGAAATCTATATTTACTCAACTGGAGCCAAACCCAATCCCCTTCTTCAAAAATAACCTCCCTCTCCCCTTATTGTTTTGTTTGATGTATCTCTTTGTTTGTTATTGTATTTGGAGTTTTACCTTCTCATGCATTTTCTTCACAAATTCATCCTTAAATACCCCTTCCTTGTGAATGAAGTCACTATAAGTAGGTAGGGATATTAAGTCCAAAGGAGTGAGAGGATTAAGCTCATACACAACTTCAAATGGAGAGACTTTGGTAGTTTTATGGACTACCCTATTATATGTAAACTTTATGTGGGAAAGATACTCATCCCAAGATTTGTGTTTCCCTTTCAGGATTGCTCTTAACATAGTGCCGATGAACCTATTGACTACCTCTATTTCCCCATCATTTTGTGGGTGAGAGGAAGTTGACAAATTTAACTTAGTTCCTAGCCTAGATAAAAAAAATTCCAAAAGTGGCTTAGGAACTTAGTATCTCGGTCAGACACTATAGTTTTAGGCAAACCATGAAGCTTGACGACATCTCTAAAGAAAAGTTTTTCTACATTGCTAGCATTATCTACCTTGTCGCATGGTATGAAATGGGCCATTTTACTAAAATGATCCACTACCACAAAGACATAATCAAACCCCCTTTGGGTCTTATGTAGACTAAGGATAAAATTCATGCTAATATCTTCCCAAGAGGATGAAGCAATTAGTAAAGGGGTGTATACACCATGGGGCATAATCCTAGACTTAGGTTTAAGACATGCAATGCATTTATAACAATGCCTTTAGACTTCTTTTCTCATGTGGGACCAAATATTTGAGTGATTCATGATCACTATGGATAACAAACTCCTTCAACACTAGATAGTATTCCCAAGTTTGAAGGGGTCTCACTAATGCATACAACTTTTTGTCATAGGTGGGGTAGTTAAGAGATTCACCATGAAGTTTTTCACCAAAATAAACAATTGGGTGAGTGCCTTGTAACAACACTGCACCTATGCCTACACCAGATACATGACACTCTAGCTCAAAAGTTCTTGAAAAATCAAGTAATGCTAGAATGAGTGCATTGATGAGTTTTGCCTTGAGTTGCTAAAATGTAGATTCTTGATTTTCACCCTAAATAAGAGACACAATTGTTAGCACAAATAACTAATTGTTATAGTTCCATAATGAACATATTCAATCAACTGAATTAACTTTCAATTAGTTTATTTGACTTAAGTCAAGTGAAATCAACAGATTGAACAGATAAATCAACTTGTTCAATATGCTAATAAACAAACTACAAAGTCTATTTTTTTTTTCAAAGAGAATTGCAAAAGTTGCCACTTTTTACCGCGAAATAAGTGTGAACTTTTGGAAAACTATCTTTCTAGACTATACATATATGTAGTTGTTTGTGTAGTGATCTTTGATTTCATGGAGCATTTTTGCTTGGTGTAGAGACTTGGAGAAAGAGGTTTGATTAGATAGGGAGAGCCATCATCCAGGTTTGGTCTTTCTCAAGTTTGTGGTGTTGCCTAGTGGGATTCTTGGTTTGCAAGTGGGAATCTTGTTGTGCTTTGTTGAGATTCTTGTGGGATTCAAGAGTCTTGTTATTTTGTAAGTTTTGAAAGTGCAATATTGAGGGACTATGTAAATATTTTAAAATAGTGCAAAGTTAGGCTCAGGTTGCCTTGACTAACTGGATACAACTCAATTTTGAGTGAACTAGTACAAAATCATGTGTGCAAGTGTTTGATCTCTCTATCCTTGTTTGTTGTTTGATAAAGAGTTTCAATAAATTTATTTTAAGCAATCTTTGTATGGTATTTGTGTGATTTGATATAACCTTAAGATGTAACTTTGTTTGTATTACTGATTGGAATCAATCTTAATGAATTGCTAAAACTATTTTTGAGTTTATCATCAATTTCGTTTTTTTTGCATAACTTCCCAGTATTTCAATTGGTTGTTACTATGTTTTAATCTATTGAAAAATATTGATATGTCTCGTTGACCCTCTGTTTAATAAAGTCAACTTGTTAACTTTATTTTCAATCGATTGCAAATGCATGTTCCATAAGTAATTGTATACTAAGTTCTTGGTCATTCTGGTCCAATTAAAAGTGTTTTTACAGATTTAAAAGGAACTAAAGTTTACGAAAAGGCCAATTCAACCCCCTCTTCATGGCTAATTACTTCTTCCATTACTTACTCTCCCTTGTTTTATGGATGCTTGGAGCTCTTTTTGCTCTCTTTTTACAAGGACTCTAAATGATTCTTCTAGGCATCTCATTTGGGCGTCCCTTTCTAGGTCTTTTTATCTTCTATCTTAGGATTCTTGTCATACTTAGTTTAAATTCTCTAAATTCCTCAACATACTCTAGTTGAACATTTCTTTTACCCTCAAAGCCATTATCACTACATTTGGAAGCATGTCTTGTCATCATCTTGTAATTTTAAAAGTTCTCTTAAAGTGAAAGTTTCTAGTGTTTCACCAGTTCACTCCCAAGTAAGAGAGGTGAGTCACAAATGACTACTTAAGTACCAAGTCTTACCTAGCCAAAGTTTACCTCACTACTTGTTTTGCTACTTTCACAAAAAGGTGTGCTCTTAAACTCATAAGATGTGATTCAAAAAATCAAAAACAAAACAAACAACTACAAAACTAAAACAGAAACCTAAATTGGCAAGGTTTTTGAATTTGGTAACTTAAACCAAGCCACTAAAAACGTGAAAATTAAATACAACTACTCAAAACCTAAGGTGACACTTGTAGTTTGGCTAGCAAGACACACTCACCGTCTACACCAAGTTCTAAACAAGTTCACAAGCCAAAAGATGGAAGAACACTAAAGGCTCTTCAAAGACAATTGGTTTTAAAGGCCTTTTACAAAGAATGAATTGAAAGCACAAGTTATACAAGCCAAATGTGGCTAAATTCGGGAGACCACACTCTTTGCTCCTTGGTGTTTAAGCTCACTTTTCTCTCCATTTTTTAGTATTTGGTATGCTCCTTGGAAGTTCCTTGGCTTGGAGTTTCAATTGAACCCCCACCTTCTAATATGTTACCTCTTAGCAACGGTTTACCTTGGACGAGTTCTTCCTACACCACAATTCAATGAACATTGAAGAGTAGCAAAGAAAATAAAGCAATAAAAGGTTTAAAAACAAGAAAAGTTAAACTCAAAGAGAATAACTTTGAGACAAAAAGGAAAGATTATCTAAAGGCAAGAAATTAAAGGCAATTAACAAGGCTAGCATAACAAAAAGGAACCTATGAATGGCACTCGAATAGATTGACAAATTAAAAACAGAAAGCAAACTTTAATAAACTATAGAGAAGCTTCTCTTAATCTCAACCTTAGACCCGAAAAAAGGTGAACTAATCCACCTTTGTTAAGGCTAATTGAAACTTGACTAAAACAACCTCAAAGTTCACTTATCACAATGTTGTCAGGCAGAAAAACGTGAATAGGTGCCTTCACTTCAATAATTTAACATTTTTTCATTTATCAACCTTTTTCTATGATTCTTTTTTTTTGTATTATTTGTAAAGGTCTTACACAATTTGTGTTCAAATCAGATATAACTTTGCAACTTTTTAGTTAATTGTGATAAATAAAAAATAGTAAAAGTGCAATCTGAACAAATTATTAGAACATATTTGATAAACTAAACGAAATTGAAAAATTCAATTGGAAAAGCTAGTGTTATGAACTTGATAATGATCTAGTATTAAGCATGACTCATAAGAGAAAATTAAAAACACTTCAAAGCTCAAGCAATAAGTGAAAATGGCTTGCAATTGCATCAAGAATAGATTGCATTGGTGCCAATATTCAATCTATAGAAGCAAAATTTAAACGGTAAAACTCATGAAATTTAACATGTAAATGAAGCAGTGACCAAGGCAACAAGTATATGATTCTTAGATGAAAATTAAATTATAAACGACATGATTTCACCAATTAATATGAAAGAAAACTCACTTAAAAAATAAGCTGCAAAGCAAAACATATTTGAGTTCTTAATGAAATGCGTTGAATGATTCAAGGAGCAAGTGAGATTGAATCATCATACAACCATGTAAACACAAGATCAATGGTAGAAACAAGCAAGACAATTAAAAACACAAGAGAAACAACATTTGTTGGCTAAAGTAGAAGACTTACAGATTTTGAATGATGACAAAGAATTTCAAGCAAATTCGAAGATAATTTGAAGACAAGTTTTTAATGTTTAAAGTCTTCTTGTAAATAAGTTAATCATGTTGTAAAGTAGCTTAGATTGACTTAGATAATCGATTTTTTTTAAAATTCGTTGTGATAATCGATTATGTCTTATGATAATCGATTATCTTAAGTTGTGTTGAATTTTTCGAAAATCCACTAGCATAATCGATTATCTCCCTGGATAATCGATTATCCGCTCAATCTTTTGTTTTTAAAGAATGCACTAGAATAATTGATTATCATAAGTGATAATCGATTATCTCTAACAATTTTGTATTTGGCTTTTCAGCTTCTTGACCTAGGTTTCGAATGGCTTTAAATAGAACTCGTTTTCAATTACAAACTTACCTTTTTGAGAACTAGAGTTCTAGTTTTCTGATTGCATAAAGTTTCTCTGAGTATTCTTAAAATAGTTATGAAAAGCCTAGTGTGGGTAAAGTGATAACTTTTCCTAGAGGGGTTCTCGGGAGATTCGGTGTTGTTGTTGTTGGTAGGAAAGTTGGTATGTTCTTTGTGTGATTCAAAGGAAGTATCTCTTCATCTCTTATGTCTTCAAGAGAGGTATTTTCTATTTCTTATTCTTTTGAATCTGATTCTACACTGATTTTTATAGTGATTAACTTAATTTCTTTGTTTTAAAGAAATTAACAACTCGACGTAGGGTCTTTTGATCTGAATCAGTATAAATATTTATGTTGAATCTTTTTTCCTATTGATAGCCTCCTTCTCAAGCTAGGTCGAACCAAGCTTAAAATGGTGAGTATGGTGGATGGTGGATTTGCGGAAGCTTGGTGTTTAGAAGAAATGGCTATCGAATTTGGTGATCTAATAGTGCGATAAAGGTTCTTTGTGGAGCTCTAAAAGAGGTTATGCCAACTCTAGAGAAAGGGGTGCTAGAGGGACCTCTTGAGATGCTCCAGCAAGTGACTAAGAGAAGAAGATTGGCTCAAAAATAATTTTGGCAGCATAACATTATCATTCTAAAAGTCATAAATACATAGGGGAGACACCTCTATTTATAGAGTAAGGTGTCTCAAAAATGGTTAAAACCCTGGAATTCTAACATGCACTAAAACCCTAAAAATGCTATCTTGGTGAAGGAGATTTTAACATGTGACAATCCTTACTCTCACAAAACAAACCACTCATGTGTTGCCATGTGAAAAGCTACTTTATGAAAATCCTCTCCAATAGGATAATGACACATGGCCATTACCTATGTAAGAGAACTCTCCATTAAAGAGCTTGCCAAGTGGCACATGTGGGATGCTCCTCCTAAGCTAGCTTGATTAACATAATTAAACATTAAAGAGTTGCTTAAGATATAATGCTCCCTACTTAAACAAGATTGTTTTTAAAACCCTACACTACTTGGCCCTTTATACAAGGCCTAGAAGAAACCTACACTACTTGGCCCTTAATATAAGGCCTTACTATTCATAATCTACTAAAGATACTCCATTGTGGCCTAAAAGAAAAGAGTTTTGCCTCACCTTGCAAAGATGACTCTATCTCTTAATGAAAGTGCTTGGCCATGCTAGGGGGGTATGCCATCACCTATCTTCCCATTTCTTTGTTAACGCAAGAAACATTATTTCTCTGCTTTGACTCTTCGCGAATTTTATAAGATTTCTATTTGCACCAGTGCACATGAGATGTGGGAAATATTGTGAGTAACTCATGAAGGAACAGACGACGTAAATAGGGCATGCAAGAACTGCTTGATCCAAGAATACAAAATGTTTCGTATCTAGTAAGGAGAAACCATCTATGATGTCCAGAAGCAATTAATACACATCATTAATTATCTCACGGGTTTAGGTAAAAATTTCGACACTGACGACCATCACGAGGTCACAGAATCTTGCAACAATGTACACGACAGATTTATTTGGAAAATTATGGGAGCACGAGCTTGAACTGGACAGATTAAATGAAGAAGAAGATCAATGAGTCTTGAACCTAGTATGAAACCTTTATGCCACTTCATTCTTATCCACATATTGTTTTTCCCTCTACTTGTGAAACATCATCTTACCTTAATGATTTGTAAGCTCTGCTTCATCTTAGCCTCCCACTAGAGATTTATTGTATTTTTACACTTCATGGTCTTTATCTTTCTTAGCTTGCTCGATACCAAGCAATCTCACTATTTTCTGCAACCTAGGATCTACTAATTGCTTCTCTTCCACCCATCCAAGAAAACACTAGATATGGCCATATGACTATATCCAATGACAGTTCTCCTAACACTACATGTATCCACATAACTTTGAACCTCAACATTGCTAGGATGTAGAACCAAGTTGATTTTCCTCAAACGTTGTTACACTTGCATGCGCTGCTATCTTCCATTTGTTTTAACCTCTGGATTCAACTCCTTTTGGAAAACTTGTGGTATTTGATCCCAAACTTGTCCTTGAATCTCTCTTCTTAGTCCAAACGTTGCTAAACTGTAACATCTTTTCTTAGACCACTAACCCAAACTTATCTTTCCTCGCTCACCGATATACATCATGTCACAACTTCATACCTTTGAGGCGAGAAGTTGTTTCAAAGGCCTCATCCAACCCTTGTAAAGGTAAGCAAGCCAAGTAACCTTGAATCTGCATTCTTCTACCACTTTAGACACTAAACACAAACCACACAAACGCATACAAGACAAACAAGGACATAGAAAGAAAAACTCCATCATCTCCTAACAACAAAACTTTTTTGTCTATCACCATTCTTTCCCCAAACCATTAGAATTTAGAAAGAAAAACAACCTTTAATCTAGTCATGAGTGTGCACCCTCATTATTTTATCAAGATGTTTTCTGTTCTTAATACTTTCGGTTCCATAATTAAGCCCGCAAGACATGACAAACCCACAACCCTCAGGTCATCCTAAGGACGAACTGCTTTGATACCATAAATGTAATATCCCAATTTTAGCAATTTAAAAACTAATAAAATAGGATTGTTTTACTATATGAGTCGAAACAGAAGATCCAATGTATAAAGTATATTAATACAGTCATAGAACAGATAGGACTGTAAAAGTATAACATTTATACAAACCAACTAAAAACCAATTATAATTCTAAGCATGAACCACTCACTTACAACAACTTCCACAAAAACCTTTCACCATCCTAAAAGATGCCTCCTTATCCTCTAGAGGTGCCTTTGACACTACAACCACATATGCTCCCACCGAATAGGTGATCATCACAAAAGAAAGACAAACAACACATAAACACAAAATAAGGGTAAGCTAATGTGCAAAAGAGATAATCATACATATTTGTATTTAAATCATGCCAAATACTTACAAACATGTTATATAACATAACTCTGATATATATTCACACGAGTAGTTGACACTAAAATCAATTATTCAGATACATGCATCTGACATTGGATCCCTTGGCGGCCTGCACCTGCAAATGGTTCCCAAACTCTATAGAGTTTGGCCTTAAGGTAAATCCCATGGGCGCCTAGGACTTGATCAAGTCCAGTGGCTAGGATCTCCTTTATCTCTTCATCATATAATCTACTCTGCTCAACTTGAACGTTAGTAGTTATTAGAGAAAGGATACTAATCCAATAATGAATCTTTATCATCTTATATACCCATAATAACAATTTTATCTCAATTCATAGTAAGAAGGACTATAAAACCTTGTTCAAGTATACACAGAACATCCAAGTAACCAAAATAGGAAAACATAGCAATTGGCGTTATACATGAAATACATCCAAACGGTGAAAACCATTTCTCTAATCACAAACTTCAAAACAAAGATTGCACCAGTCAAAATGAATATTCATTTGTCTAGGATTAGCTGTCAAAATTTCAGCTTAATCCAACCGTTAACGAAGCGGGAATCTTTATTTTACCAATAAGATGCAGTGTTGAAAACTGGGTAGCAGAGTCAGCACCAGAAAGTGGCACCCAACACTGATCAATTCGAAAAAACCAGCGCTCAGCGCCACTTGGTCAGCGCTCAACGCCAATTGATTCGTAAAAATGAGCGCTCAACATTGCCACGTGAGGCTTAGCGTTGTATCAGATATCAACAACATCAATTTTGCAGTTTTTGAAAATCTAGGCCTGTTCCATAGCTCAAATTGGCAATTCTCCTTTAGATACTATTTTAAAATAGTCTTTAAACCATGGATTTAATACTAGTTTGATCAATGACTTAGATCCTAAAATTCTATATTACTACCAATTCAAGCAACAACATAGAAATCAAGAATTACACCTCAATTTAAGCACAAAAATAATCAATCAAAATTATATCAATTCAGAACACCAACAATCCAAGGAGAATTTTACAAATTAGAGATTACTCAGTTCAACACAAGCTTAAAATTAGCTTCCCTTACTTGTTATCCTGCTTAGGCAGCTCTATAAATGCTAAACGCCTCTAATTCCATAGGATGCTCTATCTACACATATTGTTATGATCATTGATCAATAGAGACTCATATTGATGATTAGAACGATGCATGCAAGCTGAAAAGGTTCACATGCGACAGAAAACATAAATAGACCAAAAAAAGGGTGAAAATCAACTTATGCGAACAAAAAAATTGATCACTCCAACTTGAAGAGCTCGCCAAGAGGATCAATCCTACGTTCTCAGTTCTTCAATCAAACGATCTGAGAGACAAACACCTAGAGAGAAGTCAGAGACCTCTAGAAAAATGGTTTCTAAAGAGATAGTGTGTTTTAAAATAATGAAACTCTTTTAGAACGATTATATTTATATTAAAACCTTTTAATATTAAAATAATATAGTCTCACTATTTTTAAACCTCTATCACTTCTAAAATGCCATTTTCTAGGGTTTAACAGTTGTGCTCAGATTCTATGAATGAAAAAATAATTATAGGATTATCATATATATCTAAATCATATACTTCTAAAATGTGATAATACAAGTGCCATAAATCTAACTAAAAATTTCATAACGCACTCTAGAACAAAGCACATATAAATTAGACATAATTTCTTGAGGGATCATATAAGTAAAGGCAATTGTGTGATAGAATATGTAGACACTAAGAATCAATTATCTAATATATTCATCAAACCTCTTACCAAAGATAGATTTTATAAACTTATGAGGGATTTGGGAAGATTAGAAGTAGCTTAAGAGAGCTTAAAACTGAATTATCTCAATTTTTGAAAAACATCGCACAAATAATCAATTATCACAAGGATAATTGATTATCCATTTTTGCAATAAAATTCCAAAACCTACTAGAATAATTGATTATCATGGAACATAATAGATTATCTTGACCTTAGTTTAAAATTGTAAAATCTCCCTAGAATAATTGATTATCAGTTTCTCATAAATTCTGATTCTCAACAGTTTTGAAATAATAATCGGTTATCTCCTTCAGATAATCGATTATCTCACGTCATTGGGTGCAAAATTTTCAAAAACTAGTCGTTGTAACGGCTAGATTTGCATTGAAACTTGTAATTTGACAATTGGGCACTCTTTCTCTATAAATCATGGTCAAAATTTCACTATTAGTTCTGAATCCCTTTTTAGATACCTAACCACTTTATTTTCTCTCAAAAACTTCCAAGCTTATCTTCTCCGAAACCTTGCTAAAATCAATGGCAAAAGCATGTCGCAGCAAAATTCCTACTTGTTGAAGAACTGCATCACGTCCAAATCAACCTACCACACAAAATGCTTCAATTAAGGGGTGGATTTCCAATGAAGAATGCATATTAGAGTTCATAACTCTTTGGAATGCATGGACAAGCTAGCAACAAGGAGTAAAATTCTTTGCCAATGGTTTAACCCTCTTATCACCCCAAAATTCATCAAATCCCAATGGTTTACCAATCATAGATTTACGATTCCAACTCTTCTTGCTGAACAAGGAGTAAAAATCTTTGTAGAAATGTAGAGAGCATTCTATCCAGATTTGGTTCGGGTTTTCTATTACAACTATAGATTCAAAGATGGAGTTGGTTTCACCAAACTAAAAGGAGTGGATGTCATCCTTGACGATGATATTTGGGAAAATGTTGCCAAGTTTCCCAATCATGAAGGCACTTCTCCCATTTTGACTATTAGGATTGATAGGTTTAACATAATCTTTTCCTATAGGTCTTTTCTTAGAAAATCTGACCAAGAGATCAGTAAACAACTGCTTGTAGGACCTCTGAAAGTGGATGGACGTCTTCTTCATTATCTTAGTGTAGTGAAGTTGACCTCACGATCATATATGCTTTGCTAAACCACATTCCCATTAATTGGCCAAGCGTCATTTTAGATACAATGCTCAAAGAAAAGTGTCTCCCTCAGTATTCATTACCATACTCCTTATTGATCTCTTGAATATAAGAGTACAAAGGCGTAAACACATCTGATGAACAATTTCATCACACCACTGATGCAAACAAAATTTCATATAACTCCTTGAAACAAATGAAGTTCATTCACCTTGGAGACTTATATATTCACAAAGATGAGAGGCCATAATATGACAATGAAGAAGACGAATTTCCTCCTTCTGATCCTACACCTCCTGCTGCACCTAAGGATGGCAACGGGGCGGGGCGGGGACGGGTTTCGTTATCCCATACCCATCCCTTTAGAAAAATTCATCCTCATACCCATACCTAAATCCAACGGGTATCAAACTTTTGTCCCATCCCCATCCCCATTGGGTAACTGTATAATCTTGTACCCATACCCGTACCTGTTTTCTTACTACTTCAATATTAATTTTAAATAATTTTATAAAATAATAAAAAATTATGGTAAAGGAAACATAATATTAGCAAATATTCAATATTCGGAGGATGGTTATTTCTTCAATATCAAATACTTTGAAATATAAATTAAATTGTTTATATTTTATATTAGAATACCAAATAAAATTTCATAAGAACCAAAACATTTATTAAATTTGCAAACTGCAAACATTAATGAAACCTAGTTGATAAAGTTTAAAAATAATTTTAAAAAAATATAAAAGGAAAACAAATATTTAAATTAAAATATATTTTAAATGTTTGTTTACTTCAATTTTTTAAATTCTAATGAATCTCTTTTTTATACACTAATAAAAATTATAATACATCATTTGATCAAAATGAAGCAAAGAACAAATAATAAACATAATAATAAAATTTTGATATAGATCTTGTATATTTTAAACTCCAATGTATGTTGGATGGTGATAAAAAACAATATTCATGGCAATTACATTAAATTTTCATATTTTAGTAAATAAAATTTATTTACACAATTATAGTGAAAAAATTACAGTATGATTGATAATGAGTTAGAAAATAAAAAATAATTAGATAAAATATATCGAAATAGTATTCTACATGATGAAAATAAACAACAAATAAAAATATTAAAAAAATTAACAAATGTGTGTCTTAGAAACAATTTGAGAGACTATTGAAAGAAATCGCACAAAGGAAAACAAATGTATAATGTAACATCCTATTTAATAAATAAACTTAATTAAATGAAATATCACATACAATATAATATAAAGAACCACACAGAGAAGTATATATGTATCAACCATGATAGTTATCCATAAATATATTGGAAGAAAAGACTAGGCACACCAAGATGCCATGAACAGATTTAAAAAGGTTAAACAAATGTCTAAAGGCTTGCTCAAAAGCAAGGGATTACAAAATAATAAAAACTCCTCAAACGTGGCTCAACAGTGAGCCCAATACCATACCCAACTAAGCTGTAGCATTTTCGTTGCTACTGCGATCACCAAGAGTTTCCATATCTGCTCACACCAAGGGATTGCTGATCATTGCAAAAAGGAAAAACCACACAAGAAGACAAACACAAGCAAGAAGGGTTAGCTAGAGTAAAAGGTTTTTATCATACAATTAAGCATACAATTTAAAAGTCAAGAACACATAAATCAACCAAGCATGTGATAACAAACAAGCCAGACTCTAAGACTCAATTATTCGGATACATATAATTGATCGGATTCACTAGATGTTTGCACTTGTGGTGGCCTCTACTACTCTACAAAGCCATTGCCAATGGGTTTCATCCTACCATGCACAAGGTTAGCCTTCAAACATCTAAAGCCATTATCCTACCAAAGACTAGAGCCTCTTGTTACTCTCACCACTTGAATCAGTTTGCTCTACATGAGACTAACTGACTCTTTAGAGTTTTAGGATGCAATCCTTACTTGAATCCTTACCTAATTATATATACTACGACACCACCATGAAACCTTACCAAGAGGTTCATGGAATTACGTCCATCACATACGGCACCACCATGAAATCTCACCAAGAGGTTCACGGAATTACGTCCATCACATACAACACCACCATGAGATCTCACCAAGAGGTTAATGGAATTACGTTAATCTCATACCATAACCATGCCTCACCAACCAACCATAGATTTATCAAGCATAACAATCTCATGCCAATATCCAACCAATCAACCAATCATGATTCATGCACTTATTCATACTAAGCTCATCAATTCCAGTCCCAATATATCATATAGAACATACAAGGCATCATACTTAAACTATTTAAAGCCACAAACCAACCAATCATGAAGTTTAACTGGAATGGGAAAGAGAAGAGGAGGGTGAAGTTTAACTTACATGAGGGGAACGTACAACAAGCTTGGAGGAAAGGAGGAGCTCACTGAAACCCTAGCAGAGCTCTTTGCTTCAGTAGTGGAAGGGGAAGGGTTCCTATTTTTTGAGAATGGGGTAGAGTGAGGGGGTTAGGGCTGGAAAAAGGTTTTGGGCACCCTATGGGCTGGCCTTAGGCCCAATAGAGTAGGTTAGGCCCTTAAACATTAGGGTAGAAATAAAGTGAGCCTTACATATAATTAAGGGTATGATAAGATGAAAAACACCTTAGAGATCTAAGAAAACTTTTCAAATATCAACATATATACTCAATGGTTGAGAAATAACAAAAATGGTTTTAGCGAAACAAAAAGAGTTCTTCAAATGAAACAAAAATTAATAATAAGTAAAGAATATTTTTTTTATATTACATAGTAAATGAAAGGTTTATGCTATTAAACACTTAAATTGAGAGTATTAAACATTCTCATGTGAAAGAAAAATATACAATAAATAAAAATATTAAAAAATAATAGAAATATTCAAATAAGAGACATAATTTTTTTTTATTGACATACATCATTTTAACATAATTACATAAAGTTTATGATAAGATGAAAAATATATTAGAGATGCGAATGAGTTTCATAAAAAACCAAATAATTAGAAGAAATAAAAAAATAGAAAAGAAAAAAAAATATATATATATATATATATGTATATATATGGTTACTTAATTAATTTGAATATTTTAATAATTTAAACGAGGAGGAGATATGGCGGGAACGGGTATTATGGCGGGGATATGTACATCCTCATACCTATCCCCATACCCAATTGAAAAAGTCGAGAATTCCTCATACCCATACCCAGTCAATGCGGGGATTCCCCGTCAAAATGGGGACGGGTTCGGGCAATACCCACGAGGGCGGATTTATTTGCCATCTCTAGCTACACCAAATGTTGGCTCTTCTAGTGGTGTTAGATCCTCCTTTTTCTTTAGAAGACAACATCTTAAGCAGGCTAAAAGAATTATTTCTTCTTTCCAATTCTCGTCATGAAGAAGTTGTTGGCTTAATTAGGGGGGTAGATACTAGAATATCAAATCTAGAAAATAGGTTTGATGAGGAATTCACTCATGGTAATGAAGATAATGAAAATGATGACATGAATGCAGAGTTTTAGGGGGAGTTTTCCTATTCTTGCTTTATGGTTTGCTACTTAATTGTATTTTTCCCTTCTAATAAATTTATCAATGTTAGAAAAATCATCTCCTTCTTATGTTTTTATGATTATCTGATATAGGGGGAGTTTATCTCTTATGGCCTTTAATCTAATGATCAAAAAGGTGGAGAAAATTTTAAAGAAAACATTGAAATTAACTTATTTAAATATTGTCTTTGTAAGTCTTTTAATTGTGGGACATTACAGATACTTTAATCATATTATTTGATCATCATAAAAAAGAGGGAGATTGTTGGCTAAAGCAGAAGACTTAGAGATTCTGAGTGTTCTTAAAATAGCTTTGAAAAGCCTAGTATGGATAGAGCGATAACTTTTTCTAAAGGGATTCTTGGGAGATTCGATGTTATTGTTGTTGCTAGGAAAGTTGGTTTGTTCTCTGCGTGATTCAGAGGAAGTGTCTTTTCATCTCTTGTGTCTTCAAGAGGAGTGTTTTCTATTTCTTATTCTTTTTAATCTGATTTCACTATGATTTTTATAGTGATTAAGTTAATCTCTTTGTTTAAAGAGATTAACAACTACAGTAGAGTCTTTTGATCCGAACCAATATAAATGTTTATTTGAATCTTCTTACCTATCTCTTTAATTTATCTGTTCTTGCCTTTAAAGGAATTGAGGCTTTAATTTAAACGGTAAAATTTGGGAAAAATTTTAAAAGTATTAATTTTATTATTAATAAACCAATTCACACACCCCCTCTTTGTCCATTAACAAATGATTTCGCTGCTTAATTACAACAACGTTGAAATGGAGAAAGGACTAAGAACTTAACTCAAACTGAGAGGTTGTGGCTTATGTTGGCTCTAAATACCACTTGATGATCCCTTTTTCATGTGCTTGATGGAAGAAGGAGGCTTCATGGATGGATACAACGAAATAAAATGTAGAAAGGTGTTTTCGGTGGTGGTGATGAAGGAACTCTAAGAAGGTTAGGTCAATCTTAAAGGAAGAAGGCTATAGGAGATTTTACAAAAAGCTCTAGCTAGGTGACTCTCAAGTGCAAGTGTGGAGTGATCTCAATAGCAATATCTTACACATCCAAAAGTGATTTTATTAGTGGTAGGGGCCTTCATTTATAGTAGAAGGCAAGCTTCAAAGGTAAGCTAAATGTGCAACAAAATGGAATGCAAATGCAAGCTAGAAAAATGACGCCTAGATCTAAATCTAACCTCATAGATCGACAATTCTCATATCACTAGCCACATGTCATGGTAACACCTTCCTCATTTACAACATGTACTAAATATGCAATGCATGGACAAGCTAGCAACATTCTCAACCTTGGCTTTTGGAATTGGGCTTGAATGAATCCAATTTCAAAAGATATGTGAGTTATGATCCAAGCTGCTTTCTAGATGTTTTACACTTTATTTTGAAATCATGGCCTAAACACTTGGCCCAATTGAAATCTACACTAATGAACCTTTGATTGGGATTATAGTTTGGCCCAAGTCATCAGTTATGTTTTTATGCATTATAAAAAAACTCACCTTCTAAAACAAACATTTACCCTTTTTAGAAGTAATTTGTAAATTAAAACAAAAGTTCACATTACCAAATTTTACTTTTTGATTTGGACAATTTACTTTAAAAAAGTGTTTTTCAATAACTTGTTAATAAGAATGTTTGTGCTATTGTCATAATTAAGTGGTGGGGAAAGTTATCCTTCCATCTTAATGGTGGGTAAATAGTGGAAGATGGGTTGAATAATTTCATTAATGAGTTGAAATGTATAGATGCATGATAAGTCAAGGAGAAGAGTGAGTATTGAAGTTGCAAAGAACGAAAGGAGATGGTGTGGATAAGAGGTGGTAAGTCATAGAGGAAAGTTGTTGAAGGATATAGTCGTAGAGGAATAACTATATATACAAGGGTTCTTCTTCTTGCACCTCCCTATTTTCTTCATGCACCTATAAAAGTGAAACTCCCAAACTACTCCTCATTAAAAATATAGAAAACATGCCTACATGTCCCGGACACCCAATCCAAAAAGTAAGAAAAAGAAAATTGCGGAACAGGTGTTTTAGAAGGTATTTTTGGATTTGAAAATATCTTCTAAAACACTTGTTCCGTAATTTTTTTTAATACCCAGTGTAACACCCCATTTAATTCAATAAACGAAATTAAAGGAAGCGTCATATAAAGATAATAAAAAAGACTCCTTACAACCCAAGACACACCACGATGCCCGAAAGGAAACTAGATAAAAAGTTTAACAGAAAATATAGAAATAAAAAAGACAAACAGGTACATGGGCCATAGCCATAAAGGAAGGCCCATCAAGAACATGAAGCCCAGCCCATGCAGACTATGCGGCAGAATCATCTCTCCTATATTGACCACGAGTACCTCTCGCATCTGCTCCCATCAATAAATTGATAATCATCGCAAGATTAGAAGAACAACATACAGAGCAATCAAATAAGCAAAGGGTAAGCTAGAGCAAAAAAGATTTTTTTATCATGCAATCAGATATACCTTCACAGTCCAATAAACATATATCACTCAAGCATGTTATGACCTTTCAATCAATACACTAAGACTCGACTTGACTCATCTGGATACATATAACCTGGTCGGATTCAGCGGATGCTTGCACTTGTGGTGGATACCTCTGCTCACCCCCGAGCTATGTGTTACAAGTGTTACAATGAATCATTTCCCTCACACACAAGGTTAGCCCTTAATGAGTTTCAGGCCTCTTGCTACTCTCACCACAGGAGTCAGTCTGCTCTAAGTGAGACTAACTGACTCCTTAGAGTGTCAGGATGCGATCCTTACCTTGAATCCTTACCAAGTTATATAGATGGGGCACCACCATAGACACCCACTAACAAAGGCCATGGAATTACGTCCCGACCACTGAAGCACGACCCTAAAACCCCACTTAGAGATTTCAAGGAATTACGCACTGACCATGGACCAATCATAATCAAACAAATAATATTTAACATTCACATTTAAATATCTCATGCCGAACTTTACCATCCATCCTCATCTGTATTCCATGTTGAATCCATCTCATTCATCCTTCCCAAACCACGAAGGTATAAGTGTATTTCATACCAACACCATGCCATATCCATTAACCAACTCATCATTTTAATGTCATGGATCATCCCATATAAACATCATACTCACATCATGTTAAAACTAATGAATCACAATCATTACCATCTCATGCGTACAAAGTCACTCAATTTGTAACCCATGAACCACATCACTCATGCATAAACAATCAGAACATACTTTAATACAATAATTCAGCCATACATGTGATATTCGTCCAATAACACAGAAGAAATCAGAACAAGGCGCATCCTCGCCCAAGTCTCGCTCAGGCTGAGGGTGCTTGCTTAGGCGAGAGGTTTCCCTCGCCCAAGCGGACTCCCCTCGCTTAGGCGAGAAGTCAAGGAATGGGAACAGTGACTTCCTGCAAGATCTCGCTTAGGCGAGCCCTCCTCACCCAAGCGAGAATGCATCTCGCTCAAAATGGGGACTCATCGCTTAAGCGACTTCTTGCGCAGAAATCCTGGGCGAACCCCTGTTAGTCTCGCCTAGGCGAGACAAGCTTGCTTGGGCGAGATTATCAGTCCTCGCCACTGTTCGTACCTGTATCAATTGTATTTCACACACAAACGATAATACCAACTATCCCATGCATCCATAGTAGCATACTAGTTCAAGAATCATGAAACACAAGCAAGACAAACGATGAGCACATTAAACAGAAAGGATTCTAGCTTCCCTTACCTGGAAAATGCTAGCCAAACGACCTCGACACTTAAGCGAATGAGCACGAAAGTTCCCTAAGCAGATTTAAGAGGTGAGCAGAAACGAGGTCGAGCTAAACTTGAATCTGATTGAACTTCAAACCCTAGCAGAGCTCTGGGAAAGGGAAAGGAGAGTAGGTAAGTTACCGTTTTGCAAGAAGAAGCATAAATGAAAGAGGTTAGACTGCCTTAGTGGCTTTGGACACCCTATGGGCCAGTACTTAGGCCCAACAAATGGGGCTAGGCCCCTTTAAATTTTTAAGGCAGAAAAAGAGGATTTTACACCTAGACCAAAATATATAAAAACTTTCCACAACAAATGTTCCTAAAGGTATTTTCAGATTTGAAAATGTCTTTCAAGGCACTTGTTTTGGAATTATTTTGTTGTATTCCAGAATAACAGTTTTGGAAAATATTTTTGAATATGGAACTATGTTAAGAAACACTTGTTCTACTAATTATTTTGTATTTTAGAATGACTATTCTGGAAGGTATTTTTGGATCCATGATTACTACTTGCACCCCATACTCAAAGCAAAAGACTAAAATACTTTTCCTTGTTGCATCTCACACACACTACCGTTGTAGTATTATACCCATTGTCATTGCGCCTCCATTCTTCATTGTCGTTGCACTAAGACACATATATAAGGAAAGAAAAACTAAAACGATGGTCTTTAACGTCTAGAATTATTGTTCTAGAAATCCTTTTTTCAAAACGCATCTCATATGTTCCGGAAACTATTATTCCGAAAAACTCATCCCGGAAAGCATCTCATGCGTTTTAAAATGTTTGTTTCAAAAATCTGTGAAAAATTTATTTTACAATGCATTTCATATATTTTAGAGAACTAGTTCTAGAAATTCTGTTTCAAAAGTCTTATTTTGAAGATATTTGGAAATCGCACATCGACTACAGATAAGATCACCTTATAGTATATAACTGAGATGTTACAAGTCAGTTTTGTAAGGTTGAATTAGACTTAAAACTCACTTCTAACAAAGATTTTTTTCCAGAAATCATATTTCCGAAATTCCACAATAATTTGCTCAAGAAAATTTCTAAAAAAAATAATCCAAAAATCTCAACAATGTATGAAGAATAATATGATCAATTTAAAAAGTAAAAGGGTGAAGAAAGAAAAGTCCCTAACGCTTTCGGTACTCTCTAGTTATGCAGTGTTGGTTCAGCTCAGCAAAGAAAAGGAAGGAATAATACTTGGAGTGAAAAATAAAGTGAGAAGCCCAGGAAAAAATAAAAAGCTGCAACATGCAAAATTGGATGCTTCTTCCTGCCCCTCCGTGTTTTCTTCTTGCACGCCATAAACTTAATATTCCCAAATTAAGCTAATTTTTCAATAAATTAGACTTGCAGAAACCACATCTAAAATTATATTGGAAAAAGGAAGAAAAAGTAGTACAAATAAAGTAAAAAACTACATCAAAATTTACTTGAATAACAAACTTATAAAAACAAAATTCATAATTACTACTAATAATTAATTAAAAATAAATTTAATTAATTACAGTAGGTCTTAATGCAAGTTACTAAAATTTAATAGATTAAACTGTCAAATAATCAATCTAATTGTCAAATAGTTGATTAAATTGTAAAATAATCAATGTGTGTGTTATAATTATCTAATCAGCTAAAAGCAATATAATATTTACTTAACATAACGATTATTATTTTATAGATTAGTTTTTCAACTTAAACCTAACACGAAATAATCAATTAAACTAATTATTAATTAGATTAGTTAAGTTAGATAATGACTCATCCACAGATTTTAACATGTTTCCTAGTTATTCATACTTTATCAATATTATATACAAACAACATTAATAAGAGAATTATTTTGCCCAAAAATAAATTTACTTAGGTTCGTGAGATTTCTTCGCCAAAATTAAATAAAGAAAATTTCTTTCAATTTTTTTATTTTATGAAAAATATAAATTCATTAGTAATTGCAAGAAAAAATAATAATAAATAACATTAAATGCTACTTTTATTTTCTTTTAGTAGAAAACATAAAAACAAAAATGGACGTGACAATTTTGAATAATTTTATTTTAGTTGTATGCCTATTGAAAGTTTATTATCTATAGCTACGTATAAAGGATTTCTTTTTTTTTTTTTTGTTTACTCTTTTTAATTTTTTACCTTCAAATTAACTTTTTCGTTTTTTATTTAACTAATTTTTTAGTTTAATCGGTTCTTTCAAATTTAATCAATTTTTTAAATTAAATAAATGAAAATAATCTACTAAATAAATAAAAATCATCTACAAAATAAATAAAATTATCTAAAATTAAATTACAAAGTTTATTTATATTTTTTTTATAATTATAATTTCATTATTTTTTATTATTATAAAAAAAGTGAATATACGTATGTATTTTCACTAGTATATATAAATAAGATAAGAATTGAACCTTATGATTTATTAGGCTAAGAATATGCCCTCAACACTTGCTACCCTTTACCCTAAAGGATTCTTCATCTACCAACTTGTTTTTATTTAATTTAAGACAACAAAATTAAGGCTTGTAATCAAGAATAAAGATTAATTTATTACCTAATAAAATAGTAAGTCCATCAAGTAAATCGAAGAATCAACTTAAATTAGCCTCATTTAAAAACATAATCATAAGCAAATTTTTTTATTATATATACTAAGAATCTATCATTCCATAATTAAAGATCAATTCTATCGGACATTAAAACACAAGAATTGTTGTTTTCTCTCTCCAGAAATAACTTGTAGATACATAATTAATAGTGAATTGAATCAAACTTAAGTAGAATAGAATAAAAACTCCACCTGCATTCCTTCCTTAATTGCATTAAATTTATTTCTTTTGTGCTACTTGTGCATTATATATAAAAGAAAGTTTCCCAAAAAGAGATATTTACCACCTACATAAATCCTTACAAGAAAATATTTTATTAGTAACCAATTTTAGTAATCAAAAGTTGTTAGTCATTATAATGACAAATTTAGATGTCAATTTAAAAAATAAAAATTTTATTGGTTACTAAAATAATCACTATTATAAATAAAAAATTATAATTGGATTAATTAATTAGAAACCAATTTAAAAATTAAGTCATTTTGGTAACCAAAACTTAGGTAGCTAATTTTTAGTCACCAATATTTTTTTACTTTGTGAATCGGTATCTAAATTAGTCACTATAGTGACTAACAACTTTTGTTCACTAAAATTGGTTACTAATGATATATTTTCTTATAGTGAATCGAGTTGTAATTTTCCTTGAACAAGGTTAGTTCAAATACTTTCTGAGGTTGTTTTTGAATTATTACCTAATTCATGAAAATAATGCTTAGCATATATCTTAGCTCACCTACACCTAATAGCTTTGTTGTTTTTTTCAAAACAAAGTCATGTCAGTTTGACAAAACTTAACCATGTTTATATTTTTTTAAATTTCAGGTTGTTCCTGTAATAAGAATACCAAAAAGCACCACTTTGGTAAATAAACTAAGAGTGACTTTATAAAAATTATTGAAATTATTGACATAAATAAATTGGTAGGTCATTTGAATTTATTGATGAAATTTATCGACAAATTTTGAAATTTCAATTACCAATAGATTTTACCGATAGACATATTGTCATTGGTAAAATTTGTCAGAAAATCCATCAGTAGTACTGATTTCAATTATTTACGGATATTTCCATTGATAAAATTCATCGATAATTACATACTATAAAATTTGTCGATAAAATTCATCGATAATTTAAAATTCTTATTACTGAAAAATTTGTCTATCCATAAAAAAAATGACAAATTTCCCATCAAAATCTGGCAAGAAATTATTCCCAACACCCAAACCTCACCTTACCTTCACTTTTTCCTTTTCTTCTTTTACCTAACACACAATACCTACACAAATTCTCATCACACTCTTCCTCCTCTCCAATCCCATTCATACATGTTCCCATTCCCCTCGCACACACTCTCTTCCATCATCAATCTCCATCACCACTGCATAATATCATCATAAATTTATCATTCAAATAGAGGCACACAATTTCTCTTTTCCCAACTTCAACTTCTCCTTTGATACACATCTTCTTCTTCATTCTTAAATATCTCCATCTTTGTTTATCTATCTCCTTCAATATTTTGGTAAGGTTCTAGTGGGGTTCTGGCAAGCTTCAACCTCAACAATGACGATGGGAGTCGTCGCAGGTATGCCTTAAGTCTTCTTCACTCATGCCTCAACACCTTTACCCTTCGACAGGAAATATATTAATTTTCTCTGTATTGCCTAACCCTCGTCAAAGTGAGGTCCCCTTCAGCGAAGCCATCGCGACCACCAATGTCCTCTGTTGAACCCTCATCGGGTTGGGCTATCTTCGGTAACAACCATTGTTCATATTCTTCGTTCAATTTCGTTACAAATTCCCTAACGTCAGAGCTCAAATTCTACGACTATCATTGTTGACACTAATAAGGATAATTTGTTTCCGCCTGTTCGGTCCCTCTATTTCTCTAGTTGGGTCTCTGAAAAGCTCATTGCATCACCATTTTTGTTTTACTGATTTAGAAATTCCCCTCTTATGTTGATTTGAATTGTTGTTGCCTTTTGTTCATCATTGGAGTATGAGATTTCTTATTAATGTTGTAAAGGTGATTTTGGTAAAAATAGAAAAATAAAAGGAAGAATGAGGGACGGGGAAGAAGATGAACTAAATCGTGGTGTTTACCAGCAAATTTTTTCGTTGGTTATTACTAAGGGATTTACCTATGAATTTTATCGTCAGTAATTACCAACAGAATTCTTGTTCCGCTGGTAAAATTTATTGATGGGAATTTTAACGACAAATATTTTACAAACATTAATTTTGATTTACCAACGGATTTTAAGATAGTAAAAACAATCTTAAATGCGGGTGATGAGAAAGTGTCTTATAGTGAATATAAAATGAAATCATATTTAATTTAAAACAACAATTAACTGTTAGTTGTTAGTTTTTGTTAGCAATGAGAATTAAAGACATGACATTCGCCTCTTTTCCCTTCCTTTTAATCAATATACCGCCTTATCACTAAGATGATATCAGTTTAATATCAAACCAAACTAACTTTTATTCTTCATTTAAAAACTTGTTGGGTAACAAATTAAATAGTAGATATACTTGAAAAATATAAAAATTTTGAAAAAAAAAATAGATAAATATCCAATTTTATTAGATAATTTAAATTTAATTAAGATAAATTAAAATTAATGAAGACTTAATTACAATTTAATTTTAATTTACAGGTTCTTATTTGAACCAAAGAGCTATAAGGAATTACTTTTGGAGATTCTAAAATATTTCTACAGATTTTATTCCAGTTTCAAAATACTAAAGTTTGTGCTGCCAAATAATAAATAAAATATTCAAAGGCTTTTTTTTTTCCTTTGATTTTCAGAAGTGAAACATTTTGAAAAGTTGATATGTTTTGGACATTAAGTATATATAGAATCGCCTTAGGGAATTTGTAAATGACATTGAAAAGCAAAATTTTATTTTGTAACAAATTTTCTCATCTGTGATTAAAAGTTAGAATTTTGTAGGTATATGGAAAGGTGAGGTGCCAACCCATTGAAGCATTTTGTTTGGCATTGTGCAGTCACCAAAGCTAACTGCTTCCTCGTTATGGTAACATCTGTCCCATTAGAACAACTGACTCAGTGCACTCTGGCCGAAAGCCTCATAATAATGCTCACTCACTCACTCACTCACTCATCATACCTTTTAAATTTACCAAGTTTTCACTTTCTATCCTTTATAACTACCACCTTTCTTTTAACAACCTAGCATGAGTGAAGGGCTAGATAGCAGCAATAACCCTTTTATCAAACTCAAAACAGTCACTATTTGCTCCCTCTAACACCAGCAACTATTCAGTGCCACCACACTAACCACCCTATTAATATTTCACATTGTACAACAACATTAACTCAAAAGTAAGATATAAAACTCATAAATGCATTGGTATATTCCCTCCATAATGTGTTAAGAAAGTATTTGTTGATTCGTTAATTATTGTTGTGTGGAGAGTGATTAAAAAAAAGTATGGTAGATAAATATGCTCATTCTTCAAGTGGGGACCATGGGATCGATGTCCTTCATGAGAGAGCAGACAGGTCTATGGAGATCCATTATTGAGTATCTCTATGGCAATGGCAAATAATGCATTACAGAGAGAAGCATATGCCATGTAGCATGCTATAGCTAACTTAATTATTAAAGCACACAACAGTACTTGTTCGCTAATAATTATTAAACCAGGAACAAAGGTTGTTGTTGTTGTTGAGGTCGCATGAGTATTATATGATGGGAAGTGTGAAGAAGGGTTTAGAAGAAACATGGCACAAGATGGGTTCTTGTTGTTTTAGCTTATGAGTATATAAAAATAGTTTTGTGGGGGTATGATTATTGGTAATAATACTACTATGAAGGGTCCTTTTCTTTTCTTTTTGCACCTTTTTTATTTCTCAGGTGTGGTCTATTGGGAGCAAAAAGGTCAGAACTGAAAGGCACTCAGATATTCTGAATGGCCTCGATAATCACCCCGTAAGAGGAAAAGAGGGTGCAAAGAAGTAATAATATGATTTGCATATGTTTTCTCTCTCACAGAAATGATGTAGGAGTGTGCATGATTGACATATTGATGAGTGCAAGCTGTTGGATTTTGGCATAATATGAGAGGTGAATGTGTTAAGAAATGCCCATTTTCTTCCAATAATTGGAGCTTCTAAGGGCTTGGCATATTTTATTTAAGGAACCAATCATGAAACTGAATCTAGTGGGAGGGTTTCTTTACACGTATGAAAATGAAGGGCAAGAGGGTTGGAAGCCTTGGAAACATGTTTGGTGTCCCCATTATGAATCCTCCCTCGTGTCTTCTTCAAATCAAGCACTTTCAGTGGATTCCAACTCCTCCTCAACCATTTATAAGATTCACCAATTAGTGGATTTCCCTTTCACGCACCTAACCCTTTGAAAACAAGCCATTAAACTACAAATCAGATCTCTCACATTCTTTAAAATATTACTGTTTTCAGATACCACTCTGCTCATATTTCATCCAGGTTGGTTCTGTCAAATCAAATCAGGGTGCCCAATGGCTAACATCTCTGCCTTCAATATATCCTAATTCAACAGGGATGGGGCAATCAATACTTAATTGTAGGCTATCAATATTTTAAAATCTTTATCTGAAGCAGTATCTTAAAACATATATATAGTATGTAAGACCTGGTGGTGCGATGTTAATAAGGTTTATTAAAATTAACCATTGTGCTTGTCTGTTTTTCTCAACTTTGTCTGACAAAAGGGTGAATGTAGATGCCCTGTATACAAGTTGGGAGGTACAGGACCAAGCAGGTTTATGTACTGTGAAACTGAGACTATAATTGTCAAATATCTTCTTCAAAATGACCACCCTTTGTTTGGTAATGGCGTGACCAACTCATTTCACGCATAGCACCTTGACCATAAGAATAGGGTGGTTGGCAATAATGGAAGAAATTTTCAGGGCTTAGTGATTCAATGGTGGGACTTGGGTTTTAGCATAGGGTTACTTCTTTGAGAATGTTAGGTGTGTAGCTTGTATAGTAATGCAAAATGTGCACAATTGGAGTAAGGAAAATATGGCCAAACAGAAACATGAATAATTGCAAACCAAAGGTGGCCATCACGGTTTCTTGCCAGCTTGTCATACCATCTACCTGTGCTCCCACCTAAATTTTCAAAATTCTATATCTTTCAACAATTATTACACGCTCATTAACATCAATGCTTTTCGTGTTCGTTTACACAACGTGGATTTTTAGTCACAGTTCAATTTTTCAGGCTACTCCTACTTACACATGATGACGACATCTTTGCATGCGAAACTCATGGACCAGTACTTCATCTCACAACACAGATCCATCTCCAACATTCCTACTATTCACATGAAGGGTTACACATTTAACAAATTTCGAACTCAAGATTATGATTTTCCAACTCAATTAGCCACTCACATTTGTGTCAGTCTTGGCATGTCCTCCTAAAACGACAAAGCTCCCAATTATTAAAGCTCCTACCATTTCTTTTCGGGATAAATCCAAATGTCAAAACAATTTCTACACGCGTGTACTTCTTAACCAGTGAGCTCTATTTTTTCCAAATGACAAGGGGTATCTTGACAACTGTATTCTCATCTACAGCTGTCACTACTCTTGTGAAACATTTATCTGCCTCAGATTCTGGAAATGAGGGTAGAGAGACACCAAGTTCAAGATTTCACATGCTTTTCGTCTCTTTAACTACCCTTTTTTTTCTGGTTTTCACCTTCACTTCATTGGCTCACACACTAATTAACCTACTCTTCTTTAGTATAATATATGCGTAAAGCAACCCGAGAACACCACTATCCATAAGTTTCTCCAGTTATATATAATATTCATCGCACATATGTGTATTCCTGTTGCTCACTCACTAACCTTTATTAAGGACCTTAAATTTATTCCAACATCGAGATCGGAATATAAAATTTGCCACAACAAATCCCTGTGACCCAAATGTTGATGACAAGCATAATGTGTCCACAAAGTTTATTGGTTTTTGGTTTATTACAACTAGTGCTTGGTTGAGGGATATGCTATATGCGGCAATATCAATGCATTGCTTAAACTAACAATCAACATAGTTCCAACATGGTTGCTTTAGTTTAATTGAAGAGGTTGTTCTTTTCGTTGTTTTTTTATTTTGAAGAAGTAACTTCACCGTACAACCTTTCATGCGCGTTTGTTATCTATATTTCCGAACTTGGGAATTATATATAACTTCTCTGCTCAATTTCATGTAGTAGATACTGTATTCACCCTCTCAACGTTATTCACGTAACATCTTCTGGCATCAAGTTAGGTTAGAGTCTCATTTGACGTTTGCGTTCCTATTCAAAGGAAATCATTTTTTTTCTTTCTTTCAAGGAACGCCGTTTACGGTGAAACAGATACAAACAGGTTATAAATATGAATTTATTTTGTATTTTATTTTCTTTTTAAATTTCGGTACAAAGTCATTTTGCACTTGTGATTGTCTAAATCACCTTTTCTAGTTGAAGTTGGTGATTTTCATACGATAAGTACAGTTGAGAGCAAGAAGGTTGACGCGCCATTCGCAATTGCGGCATAATACATCAGTTTCTTTCACTATCCGCATGCGCATGCAAACGTGTGAAGGAATAGACTACATTTCGAAACAAAAAATAAAACAAAAAAAAAAAAAAAAAAAAAAAAAAAAAAGAGAGAGAGAGAGAGAGAACCTAGCTATTTGAACTTGGCCCCTCCCTAAAACTTTAAATTATGGAACACACTATTTCCTATTTCCAACAAGAAAGGGATATAATCGGAACCACCCCTTGACCAAATTCTGGGTTGGCGTCAATTTCCCTGAACTCATCAAGAATCTATAACTTGTGGTATTGGGTACTCGTTCTTTTCCACTCCACCAAATGCCGCAAAAACTGCCCAACCTGCGAACAAAACATCATTTTGTTACCTCCGTTCGTTGTTAGCATGAAAGCGATGTTCGTGACAATGCTTGAATACAATAATTAATATTACACACTGATCATACCTCGGTTGGATCTTGCAGAGTGTAGGAAGCATCGGTTTCTTTTGGAATTTTAGAAACAAGAATCCCAATCCCTTGACCCCTCTTCCGTAAAACCTGATCATTATTACATGTAACAAGTTAGAACAACATAACTATTATATATCTATATATAATACGTGTAATATACTAATAAACACAAATCTTAACAAGCTGTGTAACAAGGTGGTGGCCTTTGTTAATTACCTTAAAAGCATCTTCGTCAGTTCGATCATCACCAATATAGATTGGAAATACATTATCAGAGTTACCATATCCTGGAAATGCAAAAAAAAAAACAAAAGGAAGAGAGTTAGAAGATGTAGCTCTCATGAGAAAAAACGTATACCAGCAGCATGAGACTTACCCAGTGATTCAAGCAAGAATTCAAGAGCCTTGCCCTTGTCCCATTTTATGGTTGGTCGAATCTCAAGCACTTTTCTCCCTTGAGTTAGCTTAAGTTTGGGGTAGTGATCGAGGAGCAAGCTAACTTGTTCAGCCAATGATGCCCAATTCTGAGAGAAAACAGGAATAAAATAATGAGGATTAGATATAAAACAAAAACATTAGCCGTCAATTATAGCGTGTCTGGTGCGCGTGCAAGTGGTGTGGGAGGAATTAAATATTTTGGTGAATGTTGGTACCTTTTCGTCAACACAGCGAAAGTGCACGGACAAACAAAACTTGTTATTTTCTACCTTAGCCCCCGGGACAGACTTTGTTTTATCCACCAAGATGTTGTACACCTGACCCCATAATAGAACAATGATAACGGCACAGTTAAAATGGTGTGTAAGTGAGGAGAAAATGAGGAGCCAGGAGATTCCTCAATTATATGTGGTAGTTAAAACAAAACAATGATCAACCAACCTCATTGATCATGGGTAAGAATTCACTACCGGGTTGGAAAAGTACTGCATCGTTTCCCTGCAAGAAAACAAAAAAATACGAATCTATGATGAGAGGGAAGGACACCATCATAAAAATCTTGGTTTCATTAATTTGGTTATGGAAACTTTTTCTCACTTTCTTAGTACTTCGCCTATTTGTTGGTCCCTTGATGTCCATCCCATGGCTCCCAGCATAGTACACTTCTGCCAATCTCACAAAGCTATACACCTAAAAAAAAATTTTAAATTCCAAATCAGTTTTCTGACCAAAATCATAATATACTTCCTTTTTTTTTGGGGGGGGAGAAAAAAAAAATGTACCTTGTCTATGCACCTTCCACTCACGATGGCAGTGGGGAAATGCCTCGCTATGTCCTTCAGTGTGGCCCTCATCTGATTTATTTACAGAAATGAAGAAGAAAGGGAAAATGAATTTCACTATTTTCTCTTATTTTAAGAATTTGAAGTTGGTGAATAAAACAAGAGAGAACAAAAGGTGTACCTTTTGACTCATGTATGCTTTATCTGGGTCTGCAACAATTGGGGAGAGAGTTCCATCATAGTCAAGAAAAGTGACAATCTGCTTCCCTTTGGACTCACATACAATCTGATCAAACAGGTTCAGTGCCGAAGGGTGGTAAAGCTGCACAAAGTTTGCGAAACCGAACAGAGTCAAGTCAGACACAATAATAAAAAATAAAAACATCAAAAGCTTCAATTTTAATCACACCATGTTGTCAAAAACAAGGGTTTATGTTTTATGCTTACAATCCAAGGACTGGGGTCTTGGTTCTGTGTGGATTTGACTCGAGTGGGAGAAGAAGCTCTCATTGAATCAATCCATGTGTTAACTTTGGTTCCTCCTTTTCCAGTTCCATCCTCCAAAGTTTTCAATAAGAGCTTTTTCTGGGGTAGGCCTAAAACCCCACCAAGCAAAGCCATTACCAGGCACTGCAGCTCTAGGTAGAGCACCTGAGTTTGAAATCGACATTGCCAACTCCAGAATCGTGTTATTCACATTACGGTTCGTCATTCTTTACCAACAACAACTGTAATAATAACACTGAGCCAAAAAAAATAAATTGTGGGGTGAAGTGAATTGAGAATGAGAATGAGAATGAGAAATGGGAAGAAAGGTCACGGGGTTATATAGAAGGAAGGCAGAGAGAGAAGAAGAGAAGAACAGAAGAACAGAGGAGAATGGTATGTGGGATGGTTCCTCTGATTAACGTGGAATTTATAGTGGAAAAAAGTTTGAATAAGAATAAATTATAAAAAAAAATGCACTCGCTTTCTACTCGTTGGTTTAAGTCTCGTATAAGCGAGGAGTGTGTGGTCAATTCATAACTTCGGTTACACGGGCATAAACCGACGAAACTATCACCTCTTTTCAATGGCCTTGTACTTTTCAGTAACTATACTAAATAAGAAAGTTGGAGGGACCACATAATAATCGCTCAGGCACCTCCTTTTCTAAGTTTTTTTTCTGCAAGAGTTTTTGCACAATAACAATAATCACCAACTTTTACTGATAAGTTCTTTCATAACCATTTTCCCACTAACTTGCTTTATCAGATTCTATTAAGGTAAATAAATGCCACCCTGCTTTTATCATTTCTTTTACTAAAAGTAACACAAATACTACCCAGTTGGTTATACAAAAATTAAGAATAACTTTTTATTCCAATACATAATTTCTGTACACAATCTGGTTTAAATTAAACAAATAATAGTGACATGATTATTTAAATTATCTTTTCACCAACCGAACTGAGTTTAAAGGGGTCGGTTTATCAAATATACTGAATTAAGATTCAAATTTTCATTAAATAAAGTATTTGCCTTTTGTTTTTCAAGCATGTTTTTGAAAGCAGACATGTTTTTATAAACAGTCATGTTTAAAATGCTAGCAAACTAAATATGTACATGCATTCCTTAACTATATATGATTCCATCTTTTGAATTCTCTAACATTTGAAAATTTGACCGTTTTTCGAATTAATTTGCTTTTGAAAATAATACCCGTGAAAAAAAAAAAAAAAACTCTTTAAGCATAATTCAGGGGTTTTTTTCCTTAAAAGATATAACCACTGGGTGAGAGTATCAACCGAAGGAGGAAAATAATCCCATGGAAATGGATAATTCAGGATTTTATTCAGATTCTTTTAGACATTGGAGCAAAGCAGTATTTACCATTTTTAAGGCTATTTTACAACTTGTTATTCTTAAATGCTATTTGAAGAGACTCCTTTTCACAAAAAGACACAAAAGAAACCCTTTTTAAATTTTTAAAATTTTCCTTTACTTAAAGGAATTATGACCATGCTTAACACACATTTGAGGCATGTATTTGTAGCCACATTTTTTGTTTTTTCTTTCCCTCCATGCCTTCTCTCCCACAACGACCTTTCTCTAACCCTTCACGAAAGGTGAAAGAAACTTGAAACATGTTGAATTGAAACCACGTATTTCTTCAACAGTTCCAAACAAAAATTTCGGCACCTTTTCTATGTTGTAACATATTTTAGAACGTAGGTACTAAGAAACAGAATCGTAGGAGGAGTTAGCACAGTCGCCCCTTGTATGGTTTCGCAGATCTAAAAAACAAGCAGCTACAACCTAACTTGTATGCAATAAGCTTCAAAACCAACGGCACAAAATAATTGCTTTTCTCTCTTTCTTTGTTTATTTTTCACCCATCATCACCAAAGTTATATTAATGATAACAACTCCTTCATGCACGTGTATAATTTTCACACGTTAGTTCGAAATTTAGTATGGTCGGTTAATGCTCATTATGCAATTACATTTCATTTGTCAATCCAAAATTTTTTCTAGAGTTATTGGCCTCACATTAACTTTAAGACGTCTACCTAAAATATCTATAATTAGGTGCTAAAAGGTCACGTATTTCATGGGAAAAAAAGCTATTCTCTGGAGCTTTATGGCTAATTAAAAAGGTAAAAAACAAAACATGCATCTTCTGCGTGACTAACAATGACATGAACCAGGAAAATTGTGTTCAAGAGTTTTATTTTCCACCATGTATTTCTCCCCTTTTCAGATTTTTCAATTCATCTCTAATTCTTCTTAAATAGGCAAATGAAAAAACCCTAACTTATCTTCTACTCTTAATTTTTTTTTTTTTAATATTATCCCCATAGGTTTTGGGTAAAATGTGCTTATGATAAGAAAATTAAACCTTAGTTATAACATTATAAATTTCAAGCGTCCCTTTTTTCTATTTTGACTTAGATTTTATTGAAATTAATTAGCATTAATTGTCTAACAATAGTAGCAACTGTATAAATGGAGGTAAAATGCATATGTGATCTATCTATGGGCATAGTTATTTGATAAGTTTATTATAGTTATTTGTAAGAGGTTCAAAACTACATGGCAGTACATTTCTTTTGACATAAAGATGTTTCGCATTACTTTTTGAGAAATTATGTTACTTGTACGGTGAATTTGGACATTTCTTTTATGCATAAAGAAAAAAATTAAAAAATATATATTAAAAACTGGACTTTAAAGTTAACTTAACGTGAGAATTTCAAAATATTCCTCTCATGTTGTATTATACACCTCTTATACGTGAAACTACACTTTAGTAAAAGATTAAAAACGATCCAATAACAATTAAAATAATAGACTCAATTAATAATAAATTTCGTTAAGATAGAGTTAATCAATGACTCTGATATTATATATATTATGAAATTAAATTTAAATCTAATTCAAATATACAAAACTAACTTACAAAATAAGTTTTGCATCAACTTATATAATATAAATTGATTTTATCAATATTTCTTCTAATAAAATAGTTATACAAGATGGTTGGGACTAGAAAGAAATTGCGATGATAAATAAATTTTCAATTAGATAATTACCAAAATTAAAATATCACTAACACAAAAAAGCCTTTTAACGTCCGACATTTTCAACCTTTGACGTCTGCCCAAACACCGACGTCGTATCGGGTGACGTCAAAATAACGTCGGAAAAATAGCAGACGTCACTTGACGTCGGTCTTTAGGGAGTCCGACGTTATCCAACGTCGGGGCTGGTAACACAGACGTCTACCACCGCTCCCTCCT